>Ga0315900_10005923_pt1 | contig 16606 bp, 15 predicted proteins | sample LakEriMetagenome_FD_203521 | JGI IMG/M metagenome (GOLD analysis project Ga0315900, IMG submission 203521) | Freshwater fungal communities from buoy surface, Lake Erie, Ohio, United States - Buoy 12 MA114 | ecosystem: Environmental > Aquatic > Freshwater > Lake > Lake biofilm | place: USA: Lake... | reverse complement strand
GTCCTTTGATGAATTGCAGGATTTAAGCGTAGCTAAAGATTTGCGGTCTGTTCCTGCCGAAAAGGGTGACTTGCGCGAGGCACGGACACGGGCTTATGCTGAGTATGCCGAGAAGGTATTGGGGCGATCCGTTCAATGGCGCAAGGATGGGTTTAATTTGATGTCAGAGCCGGAAATTGTTGTGGGTGACGCTGCACCTATTCGTCAGGCTGTTAAGCGTGTTAACCAGGATGATGTCAATCAAATGGCCTTTGAAGGCGTAAACGTTGAGAGCGAGTCCGTAATTAGCTTTGATGCATTGCGCAAAATGGCTGATTTGAAAGACATTAAACATGATGGACGGACAAGCTATGATTCACTTTATAGAAAAGTGTTTCCTGATAATCAGTAGTTGCACACAAACTAAATCTATAATATAATTACGGCTGAGACACCCGATTAATCGGCCTCGTTCACGCGCGTTTTGCGCGTAGGCTTAAGCGGCCTTATTGCTAGGCAAGCCCCGTTAGGGACACCTTACCGATAAACCCTACTTAACATAAACGAGGCTTGAGATGTCATCTGACACTTACTTGCCGGGTATTGAACAAGCTGCGCTCTTGAATTTCAAGAACAGCTTTCATGAACTGGCGCAACAAAAGTCGTCTGAATTAGAGAATTCAGGGGCTATTATCTATCTGCCTTCTAAAGGCAAAACCAACATGATGGCTCGTATTGGTCGTCTTGAACTGACTGAAGTAAACACACGCAACCCAGACAAACAATACTCTGATTACGCTGTGGACAACCGCCAATTCACAAAGCGGCGCTTTACCAAAACGGTTCAGATTGATGCCAAATACGACATCAACGAGCTGTTAAAAGATCCTACCAGCGACATTATGAAGCAGTTGGTTAACGGCACACAGCGATTGAAAGATCGCATTGCGCTGCAAGCTGCTGTTGGTAACGTCTTGGTTGGTGCTCCTGACGCAACGCCTACATCTATCAGTGCCGCTACTGACGGTGTTTTGACTGTTGCTGCTACCGGTGGTGTGACTTATGAGAAAATCTTGGAAATCACTGAGAACTTCATTAACAATGATGTTCCGATGGATTCTTTCAAGGGTTCCATGATCTGCCTGACTGGTAAGGAGCATACCGCGCTGATGTCTGAAGTTGAGTTTATCAACAATGACTATATGAACGGTGACACTGTTAATAACGGAGTGTTGAACAACGCTGGTTTGTATAAGGTTAAACGTTTTGCCGGTTCTAAATCTGGCTTAACGGTAGTTAATCCAATGCTGCCTGAAGTATCTACCACACGTACCAACGTTGTGTTGGCACCTGGCTCCATTGCGATGGCAATTGAAATTGGCGACATGAGCGTGACTAAGTCTGCTCTAAAGGTCAATTCCTTTGACATCACAACGGATGTTTGGGTCAATGCGATGCGTACCGAAGGTGCTTTGGTTCAACTCTTTACTTCAACTATCTAGGGGGAAACCATGGCTAACAAAACAAACGCATTGGCTGATTTGAACGCGGACAATCCAACCTTTCAAACGGGGCGGGTTTTAAAAACAATTCAATATCGGTCTTCTGACATCACTGCCGCAAACTCTGCTAACGGCGACTTGTTTCCCTTGGCAGGGCCTTTGGGGTTCGATGACCGCATTGCACGGATTCAGGTTCGCGGCACTGCTACGCCAGCTTTGACATCTGCTACTGATAACGACTTGGGCTTTTGGTTCAGAAACGCATCAGGAACATTTGTTGAGCTGGATAAGGATATTCTGTGGGACGGCATTACGCTTGCCACAGGCGTATCGCATCCTGACCTGCTGACAGGTTTTAATGCTAACCTTGATATGTCAAAGACTATTGGGCAGCTATTAAATCTGGGCACGGACCGGGAGCCATTTGGCGGTGTATATCTGGTTCTCCAGACTAATACAGCCCAAACGGCAACTGGCCCATTGCGTCTCAGCCTTGCTATTGAGGTTGACTGCGCAACAGGTCGCTAATTAACAGGGGGGCTGGGTGACTGGCCTCCCGATTAATTGGGGGGGGACTATGGCAATTAATAGTAAGAATGAAATTTGCAATATGGGAATTTCGCTGCTTGGAAGTTATGACCCTGTTCAAAACATTGATACGCCTGTTTCGTCTGTAGAATTGGTTTGTGCGCTTTGGTATGACATTACGCGCCAGTCTTTGTTAAAAGAGGTTATGCCTAATTTTGCTTTGGCTAGACGCGTTGTTTCTCAAACGGATGATGATCCTGATTTTGGGTTTGAATATGTCTATGAGTATCCGTCTGATTGCTTAAAGGTTTTGGGCATTGGTAATATCAAAGACAAAGAAAATAATTATACCGTTGAAAATGGGAAGATTTACGCCGAAATTGATTACGAGAATGGCTTGGAGTTGCGTTTTATCCGTGATGTAACGGATGTTACTACATTCAGCCCAGAGTTTAAGATTTTGCTTGCCAAGGCAGTAGCTGCAAATATTGCCATGCCTCTTACGCAGGATTTGCAAAAGGCACAAATGGCTATGCAATTGCTTCCAGCCGCTATGTCTGCGGCTTCTAGCTTGAACGCGCAGGAAAACCGCCCAATTCGGATTAGTCACTCGCGGTATAGGACTGCGCGCTATGGCTCTAGCGAACAGGTAAAACGCTAATGGCTCGTGTTGCCACGACATACAATAATTTTGCACGCGGAAAGCTTGACCATGACATGTCAGGTAGATTTGACTTGCCCATTTATTCAACGGGTGCCGATAAAGTATTGAACTTTATTACTAATTTTAAGGGCAATGCTATTTATCGTGCTGGTTTAGAAAGCATGGTTAAATTTCAAGATTGTGCATTTGTTGAATTTCGGTTTTCAAATAGCCAGAATTATCTTTGTTTGTTCTTTGCCAATAAAATCCGATTTTTGTCTTATGATAATAATGGCGATTTTGGCTGGGTACTTGATGGTGCGCTAAACATTTTGGAAGTTGCAACGCCGTATTCATTGGCCGAGAGCAAGGAATTGCAATTTACGCAGAACGCAGACGTGATGGTTGTTACTCATCCGAGTCATGACCCACACAAATTGACCCGGATTTCTTCTAATAGCTTTACATTCGCAGGATTTGGCCGAAAGGATGACCCCTTTGCCTTGACGTTTCAGGCAACAAAAACGATCACGGGTATTACGCAAGCTAATCCTGGAATTGTAACGGCAGTCGCGCATGGTTATACTACCGGTGACAGGGTTCGCCTAAAGGCTATTTCTGGCATGACGGATCTTAATGATTACACGGTTACTGTCACTGTTTTGACTGCTGACACTTTTTCTATAGGCATTAATACTGCGGGTTATACGGCCTATACCAGCGGCGGCACAGCTGAAAAGGTCTTGACCTTTGCCAATCCAAAGTGCTGTTTGTTTTATAAGGGGCGGCTTTACTACGCCGCAACCAATGCAAAGACGACGACTGTATGGGCAAGCGAGAACGCGCAGTATGATGTCTTTACTTTGCCCACAACGGTTACAGATAACAGCGCATTGCAATTCACTATTGCTGATATTACGCAGCCAATTGAGTGGCTGTTCGGTGGGGATAACTCGCTTTTGGTGGGGTCGTCACAGGGTATTGTTGCGGTTAATGGTGGTGGTGTGGGTGAGGCTATTACCAGTGAAACCGTAGAAGCCAATATCACGTCAGCAGATGGTTGTAACACGGCCTATCCGGTGCGGAAGGATGGCTTGGTTTTTTATGTCTCCAAGACTGGCAGGGCATTGCAATACTTTACCTATGATATTTTGACAGAATCGTTTTCTGCGCAGGATGCAAATTTTCTATCTTATGATATTACGCGCGGCGGTGTGGACAAAATACGTTACAAAAAAGACAGGAACGATTTAATTTGGGGATTGCGCGACGGGGATTTGCTGTCTGTTAATTTCAATAATAGTCAGAATATTATTGGGTGGCATGAGCATGAAACTTCGGGCGTTGTGTCTGATATTGCTCTTATCACTGACAATGATGGTAATGATCAGTTATTCTGCCTGACTAGTCGAAATGGCAATTTCTTTGTAGAGCGCATGGCTGAGTTTATAGAGTTTAGCGCAAGGGCTGATTTCTTCACCAGTGACAAGGTAGCTGATAATGAAAATTATATCCGAAAAGTAGCAGAAGAATTAAAGGATTGCTGTTATCTGGATGGTGCTTTGAAGGTGTCCAATTTAAAAGCCATCGATATTACCTACGCCAGCGGCCAGATTACGGCCGCCAGCCCTGTGTTTTCTTCTGGGGATGTTGGTAAGCATATCGTCTATAAGACTGCCACAGGGGCAGAATATGGACGTTTTGAGATAACGGGATATGATAGCACGACGGTGGTTGATGTTTCCATATTACAATCGCCACATGCCAATACCTATGGTTCATGGTATTTGACATTTTCCACTATTTCTGGGCTATCAGATTATAACGGCACGACGGTTGGGGTAGTTGCGGACGGCGGCTATCTTTCCGATTATAGTGTTTCTGGTGGGGCTATTGCGCTGGAGCGTCAAGTTGCGTCGGCGTGGGTAGGATATAAATATCGCGGAGAGATTAAGTCTTTTGTGCTGGGTTTCGTTGCGCAGGGCATTAATACGCAAGCAACGGTGAAGGCAATTAACCGTGTCGGGATTAGATTTGTTACGTCTGCCGGTGGAAAGTTTGGGGCTAGTCCTTATTTGGTTGAGCCTATTCAAACTCTCAGTCAAAATGATTTAAATTATTTGCCTCCCACGCCTATGGACGGTACGAAGTTTGTCAATATTGCTGATTCGTATGAGTTTGATAAATCTTTTTATATTGTTCAGGATGAGCCGTTGCCGTTGTTCGTATGTTGCGTGATGGTAGAGGCAAATTATGGAACTAACCCATGATCATAGTTGAATTTACAGACAGTCATTTAGAGGGTTTTTCTGCAAAGCAGGAATATGACAAGGCTTGTCTTTTAAATGACGACTGGTGGAAATATTCTATATTAGATAATGATAAGGTTGTTGGCATTGTTGCGGTGTTTTATAATGGCAATGACAGTTATAAGGTCTGTTCATTGATTAATAATAATATTCAGGGTGTTAAGGTGCCTAAGTATTTGAAGCGCATGTTTATTAATGGTATAAAGAAAGTGGAAGCAAGGCATGTCGAGACATTCAGTAAATGCAGGTCTTTGGATGCATGGCATAAGTTTATGGGTTTTAAGGAAACGGGCGTTGAAGATGGCCTAATTCACTGGGAGTTAAATAATGGGCATTGAGACAATAGCATTAACCGCGCTTTCTGTCGGCATGTCGGCCATACAAGGCCAACAGCAGATGAAAAACGCCAAGGCGCAGGCCAATGCCATTGCGCAACAGGGCGCTCTAGATGCTGAAAGAAAAGCTAGAGAAACGCAACTTAGGGCGGCACGGGTTAAGTCTAGCTTTTTAAATAGCGGCTTGACGCTTGAGGGCACGCCGATGAATGTTATCACTGGCACTTATGACGTTGGGTTGCAGGATGTAAATCAGATTATCGGCAACGCCAATGCGCGGTCTAAAAATATTATGTCAGAAGCAAGGTCTGCCGCACTGGGCGATTTGATGCAATCTGTTGCGGGTGCGTCGTTTAGCGGCATGGGGTCTGGCATTAGTCCAGGGGATATTAGCTGGAACGCCGCCCCTACCGGTGTAGCGCAGTCCAATGGCATTACGTGGAATACACCAAGAATGGCTGAGTTTTAATGGCGCGGCGCGATTTATCTAACCTTCGCTCTGTAACAGAGGTTCAGGCGGTTATACCTGACCAGACAATGGGTGCTATTGCTTCTATTGGCAAAAAAATTGTGGATGATCAGATTGATGCGCAGTTTTCAGAAAAGATGTCAGAAGCTCAACTAAAGCTTAACGCCCTAAATACCCAATACCAGATTGATTATGAGGGCAATCCGATGGGCGGCCTTAAGGAATTGGACGAAGCAAAAAAACGAATCTTTCAGGAATATGGCAGCCAGATAAGCCCACTTCGCGGGATGCAATGGCAACAAGCCACGCAGGAATTAAGCGCGCGCAGTGACATGGCTATTCAGTCATGGGGATTGAAACAGTCGCAGGTGAATACAAAAAACAGCCTTAAGAAAATGATTGACAATGACCTGATTATGGCAAGTCAAAACGGGCAAGCGTTTGCAAAATCGGGTGATAACAATGTCGAGGCTTTTCTTGATTATGCTGGTGGCAGGGCAAGGCTTGAGCAAACGGCGGCAGGAAAAATTGGCAGTGAAACTTTGGGCGTGCTTTTAGAAGATTATGACGAAGATTACACAAAAGTATTTTTGTCTTCAGTTGGTAGTGTTAATCCCCAAAAGGCATTGGGGTTACTGCAAGATGAGCGGGTTCGGGCAAGCATTAAAGACCCTATGGACGTGATGAAGCTAGAAAAGGCTTTTGGTGCGCGGTCAAATGTTATGGCGCGTCAGGCGCAAGAAACTGTTGAGATTGATAGGGTTGCAGGTGTTGGCGATTTAATTAAAGCTTCTGTGCAGAAGCCAATGGATTTAGCACAATTGGAGCAAGTAACAGGACAGTTTGGCATAGACGGAGCGGCAAAAGATTTACTGTTGCGGCTGAATGGGTTTGCGGAAGGTTCAAAGAAACTGGATGATAGTCAGAAACGTGGTTACAAAGCTACTGTTTATGACGCAATTGGAAAGATTGGTAAGGAAGAAATAAACAGCAAGAACATTTCTGCGGTTCAAGAAGCTATTATTACAGGCATGGAAAACAATGCTATCCCTGATGGTGAGGGCATTAAGTTACTAAATCAGATTGTTGATCCTTTAATAGAGGCGCAGCGCGGGAACATTTCTCAATATCAGCGCGGGGCATATAATCCATTTCAGGACAATATTGGTTTTAGCGGTATTGAAAGTTATTTCGAAAACAATGTTAAAATCGTTGAGCCAGAGGCCGCGACTAAGGGGCAAAAAACAGAGGTTGAATTAAACAATAAGATTAACAAATCTAAACTGTATGATTATTACATGTCTGCGCTTGAGCTTGAGGCTGACGCGCTCCCTAATCGCCCGCGCGTGGGTGATATTCCTAATCTTCCTGACGCGCAAAAGGAAAAGCTTTATTCTCGTGCACAGACTACGGCACAAGAGTTGTTTCTTAAAGACAGGTATCCAGCGTTAAGGACATTGCCTGATGTGCCTAACTTTGTATTGAAGGACGGTCAGTTAATACAGGGTTCTGTTGGCGGGCGTAATCTCAAGCCTGTTGCTGTCGCGGAGCCACGTTTTAAGCTTGGTGTTGAGGGTGATATGATTTACCGCATTTACCCCGATGGAACAAAGCAAGCGGTTGCGCCTAAACCAGATTATTTAAAGGGTTCGCAATGAGAGAGTTAACGCCGCAGGAGGCCGCGCAAGTTGCAAGCGATAGCGGGCTTTCGCAATATTTCTCACCGACAGGCAATGAGACATCGCTTAATGCGGATAATGATGTTGTGTTTGATGATAGGTCAGGCCGTGTTTTGTCATTGCCGCAGACGCTGACGGCTAGTGAAGCCGAATTTATTATTAGTCGGGACATAGATAAAAAGCCTTTACATTTTGCCCAAGCTGAAATTAAGCCTGTTGATTTTCTGGCTTTTCCAAAGGGGCTGGCAAGATTTGCTGTTAGCTTTCCGTCTGACTTGGTTTCTGGTCTTGCGCAAGAGCAAGTGGATAAATCTATGCGTCCGCCCACAAAGTTTGATGCAATGGAAGCCAAGAGCATTAACCCATTTTATCTCGCTAAACGCGGCATGAGCGCACTAGGCGATTCTTTCTGGCAAAATCCTTCGGTTATGAAGTTTGTTGAGGAAATGCCAAAGAAAAACGCAGCGTTCATTGCAAAGTTGGGCATTGATCCGCAACAGGATTTGCCTAGTAAAGTCATGTATGATTTAGGATCTGGCGCTGGTTCGCTTGCAACGTCTCTTGCTATGATGTTTCTTACAAAGAATCCCGCTTCGTCTGCTGCCTTATTTGGTGCATTAAGTAAATCGCAGACTTACCTTGAGGCGAAGGCGGCTGGCGTTGATGTTGATCAAGCAAGTTTTCTCTCTAATACGGCTGGGTTATTAGAGGGTGGATTAGAGGCTGTTGGCCTTGATATGATGTTTAAAGGATTTAAATCTAGTACGTTTATGAAACGCTTCTTGGTTGGTTCTGCAACCGAAGGCGGACAGGAGACTTTACAGGCAATTGCGAATGAAGCCGTTACGCAATTGGGTGGTATTCGTGAAAAGGAAATCTCACAGACTATTCAGGATGTTTTATATCAAGGAGTGTTGGGTGCATTTCTTGGTGGCGGCACTACTGCTACAATTGGAGCATTTGTAAAAGATGAAGCAACGGCGCGGGGACTGCCTGAATCAACGGCTGAAAGCCTTGCGGCCTACGCAAATAGTGTGCCGTTTAATCAAGATGAAATGCTTGATTTCCTTGAAAAGGAAATTGATCCATTAACGCAGGATGATGCATCGGCAAAAGAGTTTTATACGCTTATGCAAAAAGCCTTAAAGGGCGAGATTGATATTTCCAAGGATTCATTAACACCTGACCAACAGATTTTGTTTGATAAGTTTTTAGATATTTTTAATAACAGTATTGTCCAGCCGGAAAGTGTAGCGGCGGTAGAGCAAAGGTTCTTTGAGCAAGCTAGGTCTGCTGGCGTTGAGGAAAATCAGGCTGTTGCGGCTTCTAAAATTGTGGGTATGCGGGCGGATGCGGCTGCGCGTGCGCTAGGCGTTAAGCCTACCGAATGGTTTGATAGCCTTAATCTTGAGCTTAAAAGACAAGAGCGCAGAGCGCCTAACGAAATGGATAAAATGCTGGACATGCTGCGTTCTGGCAAACAATATCCAGCGCCTAAAAAAGCAGCGCGGCCACTGACTAACTTTATTAAGAATCGTGGTGGAATTGATCCTCAATCTGTTATTGCCGGTGAATTAAGAAGCAGGGGTATAACGTCAAAGACACATCCCGGCCTTTATAAAAAAGGTGGGCTGGGCGATATTGATAATATTCCAGCGAATGAGTTACCTGCTGGCATTTCTGCCCCTGCTGATGGAACGTATGGGCAGTATGCTGATAGAGATTTTTTAATTGACCAGCTTGATAATGAAATAACCGCTACAGTTGAAGATTCACGCAATGCCAGACTAGAAGATTTGGCGCGTCAGTTGGACGAAATGGGCCTTGATATAGGCATGAGCAATGATGAAATCATAGCTGCTATGAACACGGATACGGTGCTAAATAGTGATGGTGAGTTGGTTGATGCTGATGGGAATGTGTTGTTTCAATCGTCGTTAGATCAAGCGGTAGTTGACGCTTTAAATAAAAAAGCTGTTGAATTTGCTGGCGTTACTACTAATCCAAAAGAGGCTGGGTTTATCTTAACTACTGGGGAAATGCTTGATTTGTCCGGTAGACATGAGCAAGGAGATAGAGACTATCTTCGCGGTCAGAGACAGGTTGATCATCGGGAAATATCAAATGAAGTTATGGATTCTAGCGGAACGGACGGGCTAAATGAGTTTATGATTAAGTCCGGCGCTATAAGAGTTGATTTTAATGCAGGTTTAATAGACGCAAATATTCCGCCAAATGAAGTTCAAATGCGCAAGATAATCAGCGCGTCAAAAATCGCGGGCCTTGATTATTTAAGAGTTGAGCACTCGGATAAAGATGGAAATATTATTTCAAATGCTGTTTTGGAAAAGATCAATCCAAAGAATATTCACTCTGTATTCTCCGGTTCTATGCGCGGAGAAACGTTGTTCCAACAAGCTAAAAACCTCCGTGGACAAATCCAATTTGGCGAAAAGAATATCATCACCCTATTTGAAACGGCGGATGCGTCCACGCTAATGCACGAGCTTGCACACTTGTTCTTGCGGGATATGCGTGACATAGCTGCCAAAACAACACGCCCTATGGTCAAGGCTGACTATAAAAAGATTGAGAAATTCCTCGGCGTTAAGGATGGCAAGTTTACAGTATCGCAAGAAGAAAAGTTTGCCCGTGCATTTGAGGCGCATTTGATGGGCGGTGAAACAACCGTCACAGAATTAAAGCCCGTATTTGAAAAGTTCAAGGATTGGTTGACTAGTATTTATAAAAGCATTCAAGCGTTAAATGTAAAGATTACGCCTGAAATATCGTCCGTGTTTGACAGAATGTTGGGCGGTGATTTTGCACGTGCTGAAAATGTTATCATGGAAAGAGGGCGTGCAACCGTTGATGCTGATTATGCAGCGGTCATTAACCAAGACGATCCAGAGTCTATTTTTTCTAAGGTCATGCATCCGTTTGCTATTGGCGGCGGTTGGGCTAATGATGCTTTTGTGCCCGTCTCTACGCGGCTAGGTAATATTAATTCAAAGATGAAACATGTCGTGCGTAGATTCCTGTTTGATATGAACATCCGAACAAAAGAGGATAGAGAGGCTATTCAGGGCTTTATTAAGGCCATGGATAAATTTGAGGAGTCTGATTACAAAATCTTTGACCTGGCTCTCAAGAATAGAGATACGGCCATGGTTAATCAGATGGTTGAGAAATATAAAATTCAGGACGAATTTGCAGCAGTAAAAGCCAAGTTGGATGATATTTACGCCCGCGCAATTGATGCTGGCATGGACGTTAATTACCTAGAGCAATACTTCCCTCGCGCGATTAGGGACGACAAAGCTGCGGAGTTTTTGGTGTTTATGCGCGGTCAGCCTGAATGGGGCGATATTCAGGAAATGCTAAAACAAAAAGACCCCGATAATGTCATGGATGATAAAGAACGTGCGGAGTTAGTAAATAACTTTATGCGTGGGTTGCCGTCTCATATTGTTAATTTAAACAAGCCGTCATTTACCAAAGATCGGTTGGTGGATTATGTCACGCCGAGAATGAATCAGTTCTACATGAGTAGTTCGGAAGCCCTGATGAATTACGTTTCTGGTATGAATAGAGGCATTGAGACATTTAAGTTTCTTGGCAAGGGAGATAATGTTGAGAATAGCGTTGGAGCATACGTTTTGAAACTAGTGGACGCGGGAATGATTAAGCAAAGCCAGCAAGAGGAATTAAAGAAAATACTTAAATTTGTTGTTAATCCAAAAGGCACAAATGGTTTTATGTCGTGGATGAAGGACGCGGGTTATATTATTACAATGGGCAGTCCGATTTCGGCTATTACGCAGTTAGAGGATTTCTCAATTGCTATTTATAAAAATGGCATACTCCGCACGGCCAGCAATGCGACCGCTTATATGGCTGGAAAGTCAAAGATCACGCCGCAGGATTTAGGGCTTGAGAACATTCTTCAAGAGTACGAGTCGCCGTCTGGCTTAAATGATGCAGTACGTCTGACGTTCAAGGCAATTGGCCTTGAGAAAATGGATGCGTTTGGTAAATCCGTTCAAATGTCAGCTTCGTATGAAAAGATGCAAAAGGAAGCCAAGAAAGGCGATAAGCGGTTTCTTGATGAATTAGATGCTATTTTTGACGGTGAGGCTGCACGTGTCCGTCAGGAGCTAATAGACGGAAAGTTTACAGAGGATACAAAATACATGGCATTTTCTAGGCTGGCGGATATTCAGCCTATCGCGTTGTCTGAGATGCCTTTGTATTATTTAAATTCAGGCAATGGCCGTATTTTCTATATGCTCAAGACATTTACAATTAAGCGGCTGGATTTATACCGCCGTGATATATTTGACAATCTAGCCAGTGGTGAGCGTGATAGGGTTATTGAGGGCATGGGCAATCTTATTCGTATGGCAATCGCTGTCATGTTTATGGGCATGTCCACTGACGCACTTAAAGACTTAATCATGAGCAGAGAGTTTGAGCCAAATGATTTGTTTATGGATAACATCGCAAAGACAATTGGCTTTACGCGCTATGATGTAATGCTTGCAAAGCGTGAGGGTATTCCTTCAATGATTTTGAAGAAGCTAGTTTTTCCGCCGCTTGCTCCGCTTGTCATTGTAGATGATGTTCGCAAAGATTTGCAAAAAGGCGAAGATTTTAACATCAAGGATACTGAATTGGCGCAGCGTATTCCGTTAGTTGGAAAGCTTTACTATTGGTGGTGGGGTGGTGGCTATGAAAAACAAAACGACTAGCAATTTAATGCAGTTTATAGTAATATCTTTGCGGGGGCTAAATGGCTATTTCTGATAACTATACACCGATTCGCCAGCTTGGAAATGGTGTGACGACTGTGTTTACAGGTTCGTGGCAATTGTTTTCGTCTTCTTACATTCGCGTGTATTTGGAGTCTGTTTCAACGTCCGTGCAAACGCTTCAAGCGCTAGGTGTTGATTACACCCTTTCATTCAATGGGTCAGGATTTACCGTTACTTTTACGACGGCGCCTACTAGCGCAGATTATGTTGTTATAGCTCGTGCGGTGGCATTGGAGCAAAGCGAGCCTTACAAGACATCTACTGGGTTTCAGGGTTACAATCTTGAAACAAGCCTAGATAAACTGGTTGCTATGGTTCAGGACGTGGACGACAAGGCTGACAGGGGGTTTAAATATCAGGTTGGATCAACGGTTACCGGTGATATTCCCAACCCGCAAGCGGATAAGTTTTTAAAGCGCAATACTGCAAATGACGGTTACGAGTGGTCAAGTGTTTCTGATTATAGCGGGACATCAACAACCAGCCTTTCTATTGGCACTGGCTCTAAAACATTTACCACTGAATCTGGTAAATCGTGGTTTTTAGGGCAACGGTTGCGTGCAGCCAGTGATGACGGAACATTGATTATGGATGGCGAGGTTACGGCTTATTCAGGCACAAGCCTGACCATCTTGGTTGATTATACAGAAGGCTCCGGGACACATGCTGATTGGAATATCGGTGTAACTGGGTCTAGGGGCGCGACGGGTGCCGCAGGTGGCCCCTTAGTGGACGGCGATTACGGCGATGTTACCGTATCTGGCAGCGGGACGGTGATTACAATTGATGCGGAGGCGGTAACAAATAATAAGCTGGCCCACATGGCTGGCAATAGCGTAAAGGTGCGCGACGCTGGCGGCTCTGGCAATCCCAGTGATTTAGTCATAGGCGCATCACAATTGCTTGGGCGTGGTTCATCAGGGAATATTTCACAGATTGGGCTTGGCTCTAATTTGACTATGTCTGGCACTACTCTTGATGCAAACGTTGGTGGTGGCGGCCTGATTGACGTGCAAGTGTTTACATCCAGCGGAACGTGGACGCGGCCAAGTGGAACGGCTGCTATTGAAATAGAGGTTGTCGGCGGAGGAGGTTCTGGCGGTAATAGTCTTGGTGGAGGTAGTGGCGGAACGTCATCCTTTGGCTCGCATTGTTCAGCTACTGGCGGTAGTGGTGGCGGCTCAAGCTCCGGCGGCTTAGGCGGTAGTGGTGGCGGCGGTTCTGGCGGCACATTAAATATAAATGGCCAGGCTGGAGGCACTCGCGCTAGTTCAGCTACTGGTTCAGCACCTGGGTTTGGTGGTTCATCGCAGATGGGGCGCGGTGGTTTAATTTTATTTGCAGGTTCAGCGTCAGGGAGTGGTTATGGGGCTGGTGGTTCTGGCGGGTCTTCTGGCGTTACTATTGGAGGCGGTGGTGGTGGTGGTGGATATGCATATAAAAGAGTTACAACGGGAATAGGCGCCACTGAAACGGTTACTGTTGGGGCTGCTGGTTCTGGTGGAGAAGCCAACGCTACCCCTGGTATTATCATCGTAAAATCTTACTTATAGGAGCAATCAGAATGCCAAAACTTGCACGCATCAATCAGACTACTGGCGAGGTCACCAATCTTATAGCGCCGTATGGCCCACCACAGGGATACATTGAGGTGGAAATTTTAGATGACAGCCCTGTCAGCATTGGCTGGACTTATAGCAACGGGGAATTTAGCGCACCGACTGTCCCAGAAATTGAGGAAGAAAATGAAATCTAAAACCGAAGCCGCAGCATTGCGGGCGCAATTTTAGGGGTTTGTATCAAATGATTAGGTCTGGCAACACACGCAGGGGGCCACTGGCCTTGAGAGTAAGTTCTGGCTGGAATCCTCCGGCTGGATCAGTGTTTTATTCTGATTTTTCATTAGGTCAATATTTTTGGAACGACGCAAAACGCACATTATCAAATTTTTCTTTTACGCGCTCTACCACTGGGACATTCATTGGAAGTGATGGCCTGGTTCAAACAGCGGCAATCAATGCTGCAAGAATTCAATATAGCCCAGCAGGACAAATTCAGGGTTATCTTGCGGAGGCTGCTGCCACCAACCTGGCTTTGAATAGTGAGGATTTTACCACAGGCAATTTCCAGGTGACAACGACTGTTAACACCATGGTTGCACCAGATGGTGCAACAACGGCAGATACGCTAACAGGCAATGCTAACGTTAACTCTCACAGTAACTCAACCAATTCTATTTCTTTTACATCTGGTTTGACCTACACTATGAGCGTTTATGTTAAAAAAGGCACGGCGCAATATATGCAAATGGTGATGCCGAGCGCTGCTTTTAATTTTAACGCCTATGCAAGTTTTAACCTGGACACCAACGCATTTTATAACGTTGGCGCTGGCGTGACGGCACGCGTGCTTGCCTTGTCCAATGGTTGGTATCGCATTTCTATGACTTTGAACGCGACCTCAACAAACTCTGGCACGGCGCTGGTTGCTTTTACGGATGCGACGGGCGGCAGGCTTCCGGCTTTTAACGCAGACGGCCTGTCATTTCATGTATGGGGCCGGCAGATTGAGGAGGGAAGCCTGGCAACGTCCTATATTCCAACAACTGCGAGTACAATCACCCGCGCAGCGGATAGTTTGTTTCTTTCTTCTTTAACTGGTTTTGGCACTACAGCTGGCACAATCTTTGTAAAGGGTAATACCGCAGTAGGTGCCACGACCACGGGGACAGCGATGGCTGCGATTAGTAATGGCGGCACCACGGGGGAGGTTTATTTGGCTAACCTGCCAGCCGGAACGGGCTTTGGATCGGGCTTGGGCGATGCTACGCAATCCGGTTGGACTGTGGGCACATCGCAACGGGCGGCCTATGCATTTTCAAACTCTACGGCTTCACGCATTTCTGTGGCTGGATCGGGATCTGATGGTGCTGTGGGCGGTACGTTAAATACGGGTATTAACCGACTGGACATTGGCACGCGCATGAATGGGGCAACGCCCATGCAATCTTCGATTATAGAGCGCGTTGTGATTTACCCAACCAGATTATCAAACAGCGATTTGGATGGATTAACATCATGATGGACTTTTTCTTAAAATATACAAACCGTGTTGAGGCTGTTAGTGCATTATCGGCAATGGGAATCCGTGAGCAATTTGACGCTGATAAAAAGCCGACAAATTTTTGGCAGACAGAAAATTACGCCGTTGAGATGGTTGGTGAAATGGGCAAGGCACCTGTGGTTGAGTTTGACCCTTTGACTGGCGAAGAAGTCATTGTTGAGCCAGCTTTGCCGCCTAATGGATATTTGGTCAATGTGCGATGGATGGATGATACAACTGCCCCCGTTATGGATGATATACGGCCAAGACACCCTAAGAGGATATTTGCTCATGACGACAATTAAAGAAAGATTGTCTAGCCTTGAGGCGAAGGTGGTGTTTCTAACTGAAGCAACCAAAGTGGCTAATCAGAAACATGATGACATTTTAAAAAGCCAATATGCGCTTAGATCTGAATTGCACGAAGCAATTGAAAGCCCGATGCGAAATTTGGTCAAGATTATTAACGACAATGAAAAGCGAATTACTATTTTAGAAAAATACCGCAATGTTGCAAGCTGGTGTGTTGGGGCATTTATTACGGGCGCTGTTGCAAAGTGGATTTCTTTATGGTAAATTTATCAAGGCCTGACAACTGGGGGACATCATGAAAAGCTTCTTTAAACTATTGTTAAGCGAGCTTAGTGCCCGCATCCTTTCATTCAAGACAACGATTACGGGCGTTTTAATTGCTGGCCTGACATTTGTCTTTACAAAGTCTGGTGTTATTCCTGTTGAATATGCCAATACTTTGGCTTTGCAGGGCGCTGAATTCTTCTTTTATGTCCTGTCTGCTGTTCTGGTTGGCCTGAAAGATAAGCAGGTATAAAAATGGATTTGGCGCGCCGTATTAGCCGCCGATTTACCACCCTCAATAAGGGGTTTGTGGCTGATGTTGAGCCTGTTAAAGTTCACACTGACGGTCACGGGGCGTATTTAATCAGGGCGCAGCATGGTAAGCGGTGGCTAGTCCAGCAGTTATATGTCAATGTCCCTGAGGCTCGTTGCCTTAGTGCTGGCCGCGACAATCCCAACATTGATTCACAATTGCGGCTCTAATGCAATGGGCGGCCATAACAATTACAATTATCAGCCTCCTTTTCTCGGGGGCTTTTTTCATTGGAAAGCGAATCGGCAAGAATCAATGCCAGCAAGAGGTGAAGGATGTTGCGGTTAAACAAAGAGAAAATGTTTCACGTGAAACAATCAAAGCTATGTCTTTGCCTGATGCTGACCTTTCTGAGCG
>Ga0315900_10005922_pt1 | contig 16607 bp, 18 predicted proteins | sample LakEriMetagenome_FD_203521 | JGI IMG/M metagenome (GOLD analysis project Ga0315900, IMG submission 203521) | Freshwater fungal communities from buoy surface, Lake Erie, Ohio, United States - Buoy 12 MA114 | ecosystem: Environmental > Aquatic > Freshwater > Lake > Lake biofilm | place: USA: Lake... | reverse complement strand
CGAGCACCGTGGCGTGCACGTGGTGCGCCTCGGCCATCTGGTGCGGCACGAAGGCCGCAAACGCGGCGTCGGGGTCGGGGAGCGCGACCTCCACGACCGTGGCGCCGAGTCCGCGGACGGCGGCGACCAATTCGTCGAAGGCGCGCGCGCGTGCCGCAGTCATCCGTGGCCTCTTCGCGGGGATGCCGATGCGGAGCCCGGCGGGGCGCAACCCCGGCTCTGCGGACGGTGCATCCGCGCGCAGCGTGGCGGGATCGCGGGGATCGGGTCCGGCGACGGCGTAGAACCCCCGGGCCAGGAGATCGACGGTCCGCGCGAGGAATCCGGGCGTGTCGAAGCTGGGGGCGAGGGAGACGCCGCCGTGGCGCGTGATCCTGCCCCACGTCGTCTTCAGGCCGAGGACGCCGCAGAAGGCCGCGGGCAGGCGGATGGAGCCGCCGGTGTCGCTGCCGACGGCGAGGTCGACGATGCCAGCGGCAACCGCGGCGGCCGATCCTCCGCTCGAGCCGCCCGGGACGCGCCCGAGGTTCCACGGGTTCGCGGTGCTGCCGCGGCGCGCGTGCTGGGTGGTGATGCCCCACCCGAACTCGTGGGATCGCGTGGTGCCGACCGTCACGGCGCCCGCGGCCTCGAGCAGCGAGACCACGGCCGCGTCGCGGACGGCCACGGCGCCCTCGCGCACGAGCGAGCCGTAGGAGTTGTCGGCTCCCGCCACGTCGAACAGCTCCTTCACGCCGATCGCACAGCCCGAGAGCGGCAGGGTGCGCGACGCCGGATCGCGGTCGAGCCGGTCCGCCGCGGCCAGTGCGCGGTCGGCGAGGACGCTGACGAACGAGCCGACCTCCCGGTCGCGCGTGGCGATGCGCGCCAGGGCGCGCTCGGTGCGCGTTCGGACGGACGGCTCGCCGGACATCGGGAGGATCAGGGCAGCAGTTCCGGGACCTGCTGGTAGCCGGCCCGCTCGAGGGACGACACGCCGCCCAGCACCCAGATGATCCGCATGTCCTCGGCGCTGGTGCAGCAGGCCGAGTGCGGGGTGTTGCGCGGCACGAACACGACGTCGCCGGGCCCGATGTCGTAGATGGCGTCGCCGACACGGTGCCAGCCGGACCCCGACATGACGATCACGACCTCCTCGGCGTCGGGGTGGAGATGGTGCTCGTGGGTACCGCCGTTGGCGGGGTAGACGGTCTGTCCAACGCCGACCAGTTGCGCACCCTGCTTGACCTCGTTGACCAGCCACTTGATCTCAAGGTGGGAGAACGCCGTGCCGCTGAAGTCGGACGGCGGAGTCGCATCGATGTTCACGACGTACTCAGGCGTGGTCACAGAGTCCCCCTTATGAGCCGATGGCAACGGACTGCCGCGCTCTTGGCATTGGATAATATAACAACTAGTCTCCGACTCACATCCGGGACGCCGCACCAACGGCGCCGGTCGGGCATGGAGGTGGGCGTGGGTGGTGCAGCAGCCGTACGCACGTCGCCGCTGAGCGGCGACGAACTCGTCGAGTTCTACGAACGCGGGTGGCTCCGTGTTGGCCGCGTCATCGACGATGCAATGCTCGACCGAGTGCGCGACGAAGTCGCGCGCCAGCGCCGTGGCGGGGATGAGATGGACCTCCTTGATCCGAAGCACTGGGAGAAGGGCGAGGGTGGCGTGCCGCAGGAACCCGGGCGCAACGTGTCGTTCCTCTTCAACTTGTGGCGGACGAGCGACGTCTACCGCGACCTCGTGATGACGCCGCGTTTCGGCCGGTGGGCTGCACAGGCGCTCGGCGCACGGAGAGTTCGGGTACTCGAGGACAATGCGCTGTCAAAGGACCCGCACACGGGTGGCGCACTGAAGTGGCACCAGGATTACTCCTATTGGCCACTCGCTCAGCCGAGTGCGGTGACGCTCTGGATCGCGCTCGACGACGTGACGGTCGAGAACGGTGCGATGCTCATGGCGAACGGCAGCCACTTGCGCGGCGAGAAGCTGCCGGCGGTGTTCGGTACCGGGGCGATCTACTTTCGGGAGCGACGCCCGAAGACGGTCGAGCAGATCGTCGACCCCACGAGCATTGGGATTGACGTTGAGCCGATGACCATGCGCGCGGGGGAGGCCTCGCTGCACCACTCGCTGACGTGGCACGCATCTGGCGCGAACGGCACGCCCCACCCGCGCCGGGCGGCTGTCTGCCGGTACGTCGCGGACGGCACCGTGTGGCTCGGCGAGCGGAGGTACGAGTACAACTACTCCTCGGAGCAGTGCGGGCTCGCCGTCGGTGATCCGATCGGTGGTGAGTACTTCCCGCTCGTTCCAGAGGAGACTGCGTGATGGATCGTTCCGCGGATGTCCTTGTCACGAACGCACGGCTGCTGACCTGCGAGGACCACACCGTCGTGGAGGGTGGCGCCGTCGCGGTGTCGGGCGACCGGATCGCATGGGTCGGACCGGAGGCGCAGGTACCGGCGGTGATCCGCGCTGGTGCGACTGTCGTGGACGCCGGTGGGAAGACCGTGATGCCCGGCCTCGTCGACGCGCACATGCACATCAGCTTCGGAGAGGCCGCCAGCGAGGAAGAGCTGTATCTCCATACCCCGATGGGCTACCGCGCCATTCGCGCGGCGGTGGACGCGCGGCGGGTGCTGCTCGCTGGCGTGACGACGTCGTGCGATCCGGGCGGCCCGCGCGGCATCGCGACGGCGGTGCGAGACGCGATCAACGTCGGGCTGATCGAGGGCCCACGCATGGCCGCAGCCGGCCGGCAGATGACGACGCAGCAAGGAATCGGCGACACACTGCCCGCCCCGCTCGGCGACGCGCCGACGTCCTACGGAGCAATCGTGCGGTCGCGTGAAGAGATCATCCAGCTCATCCGTGACGAGGTCAAGGAGGGCGTCGACATGGTGAAGGTGGCGGGCTCCGGGCCCGGCACCACCGAGTACGGCGCGTTCACCCTCGACGAGCTTCGGTTGATCACCACCGAGGTGCACCGCCTCGACCGACCGACCGCCATCCACGCGCGTAGCCGCCAGTCGATCGCGGACGCCGTCGAGGCTGGCTTCGACTGGCTGATGCACGCGTCATACATGGACGCCGCCACCGCGGAAAAGGTCGCCGCACGGAGAATCCCGATCGTGCCGGCGATGACGCTGCTCGTGAATTTCCTCGAGGCTGGTCCGGGTTGGATGCCACAGGGCGCCCTCAACGGTATCAAGCGCGAGCTTGAGAGCGCCGTCGACGTGCTGGGCAAGGCTTGGCGAAATGGCGTGACGCTGGTCGCCGGCAGCGAGTCCGGGTTCGCCATGACGCCGTACGGCGAGTGGCACACACGCGAGATCGAGCTGTTCGTCGACCTGCTCGGTATGCCGCACTTTGACGCGCTGCTGTGCATCACAAAGCACGCTGGTTTGGCCATCCCCCGCTTCGGCCACGAGATTGGCACGCTTGTGCCGGGGAAGTATGCCGACCTGCTCGTCGTCGACGGCAAGCCCGACGAAGACGTGAAGGTGCTCGGCCAGCGCAACCGGCTGCTCAAGATCATGAAGGGCGGCAGGTTTGTCGACCTTGACGTGTCGGTCCCCGAGCGAACGCTGCAGTCCTACGAGCGCACCCGTCTCTACACCCGCGGATTCCACCGCAGAAAGGCCTGACCATGGCTGCATCCCCCGGACCGGCGTTGTCACCGCTCGCGTCGCTGCTCGACCTCACTGACCGGACCGCACTCGTCACGGGCGCCGCGCAGGGGTTCGGCTTTGCAATCGCCCGGCGCCTCGCAGAGGCCGGTGCACGGGTGATCGTCACCGATGTGAACGCCGACAAGGCGGCCGACGCAGCATCCCGCCTAGCAACGGAGTTCGGTGGGCCGACCGACTCGGCGCGGCTCGATATCTCGGACGAAGGTGAGGTGAAGACGGTCTTTGCGAGGTTTGACGACGTCGACTTCCTCGTGAACAACGCGGGGGTGTTCTCAAACTTCACCATCGAGAACCTCACCGCGGAGGAGTTTGATCGCATCCAGCGTGTGAACGTCCGCGGTGTCTTCCTGTGTTCAAAGGAGTTCGCTCGCACGATGGGCGACCACACGGCTGGGAAGGTGATCGTGAACATCGCATCCGTTGATGCACTCGGGCCATCGTGTCCCGGACAGGTCCACTACACGTCATCGAAGCACGCGGTCGCGGGCCTCACCAAGGGTTTCTCGGTCGAGCTCGCGCCGAAGGGCGTGCGGGTGTGCTCCATCTGTCCTGGTGCGGCGCTGACGGAGGGCGCCGTGGCGCTGATCACCGGCGGCACCCCGGCCGGCATCGACATTGCGGCGCAGTGGGACGGCATCGCCGCGCGGACGCCGAGCCGACGGCTCGTCACCGTCGACGACGTTGCACTCGGCGTGCTCTTCCTTGTGTCGCCGATGGCGGCGGGGATCACCGGCACGCTGATCCCGGTAGACGGCGGCATTACCTCGCAGCCGTGGGAGGGATACGTCGAATGAGCGATGGACACTTTTTCCCGCCGTTCATCCGTGCGCTTCCACGTCCGGACATGAACGTCCGGCAGGAGGCGTGGATCGTGCCGAACGAGCACATCCTGCCGATGTTCTATGAGGTCGACGAAGATGTCGTCGTTGCGGCACACCGGCACGGACCCCAGTGGGGCGTCGTCCTCGAAGGCGAGATGACGATGGAGATCGAGGGAGTGAAGCGCGTCTACCGGCGCGGCGATACGTACTACGTGCCCGATGGCGCGGAACACACCGCGTGGATCTCAGCGGGCTACAAGGGCATTGACGTCTTCGCCGACGCGACCCGCTACCGACCGCTGCCATGACCGTGGCTCCGTCCGTGCGTGCCGCGGTGCTGGAGACCATTGGTGCGGAGCCGCAGTTGACGGAACGGTCGTCGCCAGTGGCAGGCGATGGCGAGGAAGTCGTGGATGTGCTCGCCGTGGCGCTGAATCCGGTCGACCTTGCGATCGGTGGCGGTCGCTTCTATGCAGGACATCCCGCGCTGCCGTATGTGTTGGGCCACGAAGCCGTGGTGAGGCGACCCTCGGGCGGACTTGCCTATGCGTCTGGCGGCGGCATGGGCGTGGCGCGTGACGGCTTGCTGGTTGATCGTGCGGCGGTCCCCGTTGCGTGGATGATTGACCTTCCTGCGGGGGTTGATCCCGCGACTTCGGTCGCTCTCGGCACGGCTGGTCTTGCCGGCTGGCTGTCGGTTGAGTGGCGTGCAGGTACTCGGGCCGGCGACGTGGTCGTCGTGCTCGGCGCGACGGGCGCGGTCGGCAAGGTGGCGTTGCAGGCGGCGCGTGCGTGCGGTGCCGCGCGGACGGTGGCGGTGGCGCGCTCAGAATCGCGGCTCGCGGCGTCGGACGTCGTCGCCGACGCGAAGGTCGTGACGGGCGAAGGGCTCGCCGAGCGGGTGCTTGAGGCTGCTGGTGGTGCGCCGACGGTGGTCATCGACACGACATGGGGACCGAACCTCGTGGCGCTACTCGGCATCGTGGCGCCCCGCGCCCGGGTCGTGCACCTTGGCGCGTCCGCCGGGCCGGCGGCCGAGATCCCGTCGGCGCTATTGCGGGGCAAGCAGATCGACCTGCTTGGTTTCTCGAACTTCGGGGTGCCGCGCGACGAACTGGTCGCTGCGTACCTGCAGATGGTCGCTCTGGCCGCGTCCGGCGCGCTCGTTGTGTCAGTGTCGCGGTTCGCGTTCGATCAGGTCGCGGAGGCGTGGCGTGCTGCCGCAACAGGTGAAGCAAAGGTCGTCATCGAAACGGGAGGAAGCACGTGAAGATCGAGGTCATCATGCCCAAGCAGGGCATCTACGAGGGCGATGTGACGCTCATCAGCTGGATCGCGGCGGACGGTGCGACGGTGCGCCCCGGCGACCCGCTGTTCCTGATGGAGAACGAGAAGGTCGAAGTTGAAATCGAGGCAGAGGACGGCGGCATTCTCCAGCGGACTGAAGGGGACGGTTTCGCCGCGCCAGTCGGGTCGGTCGTGGGCTGGCTGTACACCACACAGGCCGAGTACGACGCTGCGAAGGCCACATCGTGAGTGCGCCTGAGCTTCCGCTTGCCGGGCTGGAGGAGGCGTACCGCCGGATGCTGACCATCCGCCTCTTTGAGGACCGCGCGCGGCGCGAGTTCGGCAAGGGCGACATGCCGGGATTCGTGCACTCCTACGCTGGAGCAGAGGCGATTGCGACCGGCGTATGCACGCATCTCGGCGATGCCGACATGATTACAAGCACGCACCGTGGCCACGGGCACTGCCTTGCGAAGGGTGTTGACATCGTCCCGATGGTCGCCGAGCTGTACGGAAGGGCGAACGGCCTCTGCAAGGGCAGGGGCGGGTCAATGCACATTGCCGACTTCTCGAAGGGCATGCTCGGTGCGAACGCAATCGTTGCGGGTGGCGTCGGCATCGCGGTCGGCGCGGCGCTCGCCGCACGAACGCTCGGCGACGGACGCGTTGCCGCGACATTCTTCGGCGATGGAGCGACGAGTCAGGGTGTGCTACACGAGTCGATGAACCTGGCGTCGGTGTGGCGGCTGCCGGTCGTGTTCGTGTGCGAGAACAACGGCTGGGCCGAGTCCACGCCGGCCACCTACGGGGTGTCGGTGCCGCGGGTGTCGGTTCGCGCGGCGGGCTACTCCATGCCCGGAACCACCGTCGATGCATCGGACTACGAAGCGGTGCACGAGGCGGCGCGCGCTGCGGTCGAACGTGCGCGTCGTGGGGACGGTCCCTCCTTTATCGAAGCGACGTACCTCCGGATCGGAGGCCACTACGCGGGTGACCCTGAGGGGTACCGCAGCAGGGAGAATCGGCGCGCGGCGAGGGACGCCGACGTGGTCACCCGGACGGCAGCGGTGCTGGCCAGTCGCGGATCGGATTCGGCGGCAATCACCGCCGAGGTGGAGCGCGACGTCGTCGCGCGACTGGATGAGGCGTTTGCCGCCGCGCGCGCGAGTGCGTGGCCGGACGCAGAGGGGGCTGACAACTTTGTCTACAGCAACTGACCGGACGGCCGCGGGTGCGGCAACGATGACGTTCCTTGATGCGCTGAAAGACGCACTGCAGATGTGCATGCGCGCCGACTCGCGCGTCGTGCTGCTCGGTGAGGACATCGCCGGCGGAGCGGGGCAGGGCGCGCCGCTAGAGGGCGCGATGGGAGGCACCTTTGGTGTCACCAAGGGATTGTTCGAGGAGTTCGGCGCGAGCCGGGTGCTCGATACGCCGATCTCCGAGGCAGGGATCACCGCCGCAACAGTGGGTGCCGCGATGGCGGGACTTCGGCCCGTGACCGACCTCATGTGGGCGGCGTTCGCGCCGAAGGCCTTTGACGAGGTGGTGAATCAGGCGGCGAAAATGCGCTTCATGAGTGGTGGCCAAACGTCGGTACCGATGGTGCTGCGAATGGCCGTCGGCGGCGGTCTCCGCGCAGCAGCCCAGCACTCCGACACGCACTATGCGATGTTCACCAACGTGCCTGGGCTGAAAGTGGTTGCGCCTGCGACGCCTGCCGAGGCGCGGGGGTTGCTCATGGCGTCGATCCTCGACGACGATCCGGTTGTCTTCCTCGAGCACATGGCGCTGTACACGACGTCCGGACCGGTCAATCTGGCCGACGGCCCCATGCGACTGGGCGAACTCGGGGTTCTGCGCGAGGGCACCGACGTCACCATCGCAGGCGTCGGGCACAGCGCTCTCATGGCGCTCGAGGCCGCGGACGTGCTCGAGGCCGATGGAATCTCTGCGGAGGTCGTCAGCCTCCGGTCGCTCCAGCCGCTCGACCTCGACGGCCTGGTCGCCCGCGTTGGCGCGACGGGCCGATTCGTCGTGGTGGAGGAGGGGCCGGCCCGGTGCTCCGTCGCCTCGGATGTCGCGGCACAGGTGGGAGAGCAGCTGTTCGGCCGCCTCCGTGCGCCGATCGGACGCGTCACGAGCAACCATTCGCCGGTGCCGTTCAGTCCGCCCCTCGAGGATGCGCACCTGCCCAGTCCGAGCAAGATCGTTGACGCCGTGAGACGGTCAATGGACCGCGGTTAGGCGGGAACCAGACGAGCTATTCGTCGTCGAGGATCGTCGTGCCGTCGAGGGAGTCGATCAGGAGGTCGACGGTGGAGAGCAGGTGCGACGCGAGAGCCTTTCCCGCCGCCACACGGTCTCCTCGCTCCAGTGCGTCAACGATGGTGCAGTGCTCCTCGTCGGCGCCGTCGTCTCGGTAGTTGATCGACAATCTTTGGTATCGCTCGGCGTGGTCCCACAGCGTGTCGATGAGCCGGAGCCTCCATTGCGAGCCGCAGAGCCCGTAAATCTCGAAATGGAAGTCTTTGTTGAGCCGGTGAAGTGCTTCGTTGTCGCCCACAGCCGCAGACTCTTTCGCCCTGCGGAGGATGTCGCGCAGCCGCGCGATGGTGTCGGGGCCCGCACCCTCCACCATCTGGACGGTTTCTCCCTCGAGGTTCACCCGAACTGAGTAAAGGTCCCGGAGGTCAGCGAGGGACATGCGCGCGACCCAGGTGCCCTTGTTGTGGAACACCGTGACGAGTCCGTCCGTCTGCAACACCCTCAGCGCCTCGCGAACGGGGATGAGACTGGTCTTGCAGGCGTCGGCAATCTTCTTCGGCTCAAGCTTGGAGCCTGGGGGGAACTCGCCGTTGATGATGCGGGGACGGATGTAGGAGAGGACCTTCTCGACGGTGCTGTCGTCGTTGTTCTCCACGAGCATCCCCATCGCGATACAGCCCGGTGGAAGCATACCGTTGTGGGGCACCCCCCTGAGCCGAACCCCGTGGTCGTCAGAGTTCCTGGTCGGTCGGCCGGATCAGCACCTCGCTCACGCTGCAGTGAGCCGGTTGGTCCACCACGAATTCCACGGATCTGGCGACGTCGTCGGGTTGGAGTGGCACGAGTGTGCCCATTCGTTCGGCGAACTGGGGATGACCTCGGGTGAGGGGCGTGTCGACGAAGCCCGGTTCGACGAGCGACATTCGCACACCGGTGCCAACGAGCTCCTTGCGGACCGAGTCGCAGAAGCCCACGACGGCGTGCTTGCTGGCGACGTACGCGGGCTCGCCCACATAGGTGAGGCGACCGGCTGCCGAGGCGATGGCCACGATCGTGCCGTACCCCTGCCCGACCATGACCGGCACTACGGCGCGGATGCAGAGCATCGTGCCGAGTGAATTGACCCGCAGGGCGCGTTCCCATGTTGCCGGATCGGGTTCGTCGGCGGGACCGACGGCGGCGACGCCAGCGCACAGCACCACGGCATCGATCGGGCCTAGGGAGACCGCAGCGGCGACCGCCCGACTGATGTCGTCGACTGACGTGACGTCGCACAAGACGGCGTGGTGCGCCTCCCCGAGCGATTCTGCGAGGGCGGTGGAGTCCGTCCGGTCGGCGAGAACCACAGAGGTTTCGGGACGGCGGGCGAATCGCGCAGCCACGGCTGCCCCGATGCCACTTGCCGCTCCAGTGACGAGGACCGAGCGGACCATGGTTCGACCATAGCGATCGGTGACCGCCGGACGGGTCGATCGGTACGCTCGCTTCGGGCCCCCGTAGCTCAGTTGGATAGAGCGTCGGACTTCTAATCCGTAGGTCGCAGGTTCGACTCCTGCCGGGGGCGCTCGCCGGTGGCTCACGGGACCGCGTCCCCTATCCTTTCGTGGCTGGTGCGACGGAAGGTGGCGGGTGAAATTCAAGAAGGGTGACACGGTCATCTACCCGCAGCACGGCGCCTGCATTGTGCACGGCATCAAGCGGATGAAGGTCTTCGGGACCGTGCAGGAGTACTTGATCCTCAAGACCGTCATCAACGAGATGACGCTGTCGGTGCCGACTGCCATGGCGTCGAAGGTCGGGGTCCGCCCGCCGGTGTCCAAGTCCGAACTTGAGGACCTCCGCTCGGTGCTGTCCAAGCCGGATCCGCGCGTGCCGGCCAACTGGTCGCGCCGGTTCAAGAACCACCAGGAGAAGTTGAAGAGCGGCGACGTGTACCAGGTTGCCGAGGTGGTAAGGAACCTTGCCGCGCGCGACCGTGACGCCGCGTTGTCCGCAGCCGAGAAGACGATGTACGACCGCGCGCGGATCAACCTCATCTCCGAAATCTCTCCGGCACTGAAGGTGTCGACTGAGGTAGCGGAGAAGTGGCTGGATGACGCATTGCAGCAGGGCGTGCTCAAGCCCGGCAAGCAGGCCAAGGTCGGTACGTCGACGCCGAAGCCTGCGGCGAAGCCGGATGGCGGCGCCGCACCCGCCGCGAAGAAGGCACCGGCGAAGTCAGCCGCACCCGCTGGAACGAAGGTTGCCGCCAAGACCGCAGTCAAGAAGCCTGCAGCAAAGTCCGCCGCACCCGCCGCGAAGAAGGCTCCGGCCAAGAAGTCGGCACCAGTCGCGAAGAAGGCTGCAGTCGCGAAGAAGTCGCCAGCGGCGCGCAAGAAGTAGCCCCGTGGCCCGCGTCGGATTCATCGGACTCGGCACGATGGGTGCGCCGATGGCGCGCCACCTCGCCGTCGCGGGACATGAGGTCACGGTGTACAACCGTTCATCCGTTCGCGCCGAGCAGTGGGTGGCCACCCACGGCGGTGCACGGGCCAACTCGCCGCGAGATGTCGCCGCGGTGAGCGAGTTCGTCATGGTGTGCGTCGGCAACGACGACGACGTTCGTGCGGTCACTCTCGGTCCGGACGGTGCGCTCGCGGGCCTCGCCGCCGGTGGCGTGCTCGTCGACCACACCACCGCGTCGGCAACGATGGCGCGGGATCTCGCCGCGGCGTGCGCCGTACAGGGCGTCGGCTTCGTGGACGCGCCGGTGTCGGGCGGACAGGCCGGGGCGGAGAACGGGCAACTGACCGTGATGTGCGGCAGCGACGATGAGGCGGTCTACGCCCGGACGGAGCAGGTTGTTGCCGCCTATGCGAAGCGTTGCCGCCACCTTGGCGGTGCGGGCGCGGGCCAGCTGACGAAAATGGTGAACCAGATCTGCATCGCTGGAGTGGTGCAGGGGCTATCCGAGGCGCTCGACTTCGCTCTGCGCGCAGGGCTCGACCCTGACGCCGTCGTCGACGTCATCTCCAAGGGAGCCGCGCAGTCGTGGCAGATGGAGAACCGTTCGTCCACCATGGTGCGGGACCAGTTCGAATTTGGCTTCGCAGTCGAGTGGATGCGCAAGGACCTCGGCATCTGTTTCGACGAGGCCTCGCGCAATGGGGCGAGACTCGAGATGACGAGGATGGTCGACGCGTTTTACGCCGAGGTGCAGCGGCTCGGTGGCAGCAGGTGGGACACCAGCAGTCTCATCGCCCGGCTGCGACCCGGCGTCACGGGAACGGAGTAGCCGGCTCGAACCTGAGCGGTTCGCGTCCGGCGATCGCCGTCCACAGCGCCCCCGGCTGCCGCTCCTCGAGCGCGCGGACGGCGAGGTCGGCCACCGCGTCCACGGGCATCATGCCGAGACTGAAGGCCTCGATGAGCTCCCGCGAGACGTCGCTGACGAGTGGCGTGTCGACGAACCCTGGGCAGAGCGCCGAGATCGTGACGCCGTGCGGCGCCAGCGCGGGTCCGAGCGAGCGGACGAACCCCACGACGGCGTGCTTCGTCAACCCGTAGATCGGCTCGGGCGGGATCGGCACGAGTCCGGCGAGCGATGCGGTCACGAGGATCTGCCCACCACCACGTGCGAGCATGCTCGGCAGCAGGGCCATCGTGCCCAGTACGACGCCATCGACGTTTACGCCCATGATCCGCCGGTAGTCGGAAAGTCCCACGGCTGCGAGCGGCTGTGCCACGGCTCCACCGACGACGTGCGGCACGGTGGTGACACCCGCGTTCAGTGCGACCACGTCGAATCCATCTTCTGCGGCGACCAGCGCATCCCATGCGGCGGGATCGGCGACGTCGAAGCGGACCGACCGTCCACCGATCCGTGTGGCGAAAGCCGACGCATCGGCGACGTCGGCCACGAGCACGTCGGCTCCGAGCGAGGCGAACCGGCGGCACAGAGCCTCGCCGATGCCGCTCGCGCCACCGGTCACGAGGACGCGTGCGCCGTGAAGCACGGGATGGCGGCTCATCGCGGCAGCGACTGTTCGAATGCGTCGAGCAGACGGTCAATTTCGGCGTCGGTGGTGACGAGGGGCGGGCAGAAGGCGTTGGTGTCGGTGTTGATCGCGCGCACGATCGACCCCTTGGCGATCATCGCGTCGCGCACGGCGAAGCAGTCATGCCCAGGGTGCAGTGCCGCGGCCCACACGCCGCCGTCTCCCCGGATCCCGGCGATCGCACCGTCGCGGGCGAGGGACTCAAGTCCATCCCGCAGGCGCTCGCCGAGATGCAGCGCGCGCCCAAGAAGTCCCTCACGCTCGATGATGTCGAGGTTGGCGAGTGCGGCTGCGCACACCGCAGCGTGTCCCGAGTAGGTGTAGCCGTGGCGCAATACGAATCCGGGATCGGACTCGATTGCATCCCTTACCCGCGGACCGACGAGCACACCGCCGAGTGGCTGGTACCCCGAGGTGACGCCCTTGGCAAAGCACAGCAGGTCGGGCGTCACTGAGTAGTGCTGCGCCGCGAACCAGGTGCCCATCCGGCCGAAGCCGGTGATCACCTCGTCGAAGATGAGCAACGCGCCGTGCTGGTCGCAGAGCCGCCGCGCGCCCTCGAGGTAGCCGGGCGGTGGCGGGTAGACGCCACCCGCACCCTGCAGCGGCTCGGTGAGTATTGCGGCGACGCGGCTGCCATGGTCCTTCATAAAGGAGGCGAGGTCCTCAAGGTTGTCGCCGTCCACCTGCACGACGTCGGGCACCAACGGGCCGAATCCCACCTTGTTTAACGGGAGGCCCTGTGCGCTCGTTCCGCCGTAGTTCGTGCCGTGATAGCCACGCTGGCGGGAAATGATGATCGTCCGCTCGGGTGCTCCTGCTTGGACGTGGGCGATTCGAGCCAGCTTCATGGCGCTGTCGACGGCCTCTGATCCGCTGCCGCAGAGAAATACCCTCGCGTCGGGCATCGGCGCGATCGCACGAAGCCGATCGGCGAGTTGGTCGGCCACATCATTCGTGAACGGGTCAAACGTCGAGTAGCTCTCGAGGGTCGAGATCTGGGCGGCGACCGCCTCGGCGATTTCTCGCCGGCCGTGGCCGACCGCGCAATACCAGAGGCTCGCAATTCCATCGACGTACTCGCGACCGGCGTCGTCCCAGACCAGCGCTCCGGAGCCTCTGACGAGGTTGATGAAGCCCTCCTTCGCGGGCTTCGAGAACGCGTGCAGGAAAGAGCCGGGCACCTCACGGACGCTAGTGGGGGGAGTCCTCCGGCCGGGGAGCAATTAGGGTTGGGCGCGTGAAGGGTCTCATCCTGTCCGGCGGGGCCGGCACGCGCCTACGGCCCATCACCCACACGAGTGCGAAGCAACTCGTCCCGATCGCAAATAAGCCGATCCTGTTCTACGGGATCGAGGCGATGGCGGCCGCGGGAATCCGCGAGATCGGCATCATCATTGGTGAGACAGGTCCGGAGATCCGGGCTGCGGTGGGTGACGGATCGCAGTTCGGTGTCGCCGTCACCTACATCCCGCAGGAGGCGCCGCTTGGGCTGGCGCATTGTGTCCTCATCGCCCGTGACTTCCTGAGCGACGACGACTTCGTCATGTACCTGGGTGACAACATGCTCGAGCAGGGCCTCGCTGGGCTCGTCGGGCAGTTCCGGGCGGCGCGTGCTGCATCCGGAGGGACCGAGCCGACGGCACAGATCCTGCTCTGCAAGGTTGACGACCCCCGCCAGTTCGGCGTGGCCGAGGTGGCGGCAGACGGACGGGTCGTGCGCCTCGTCGAAAAGCCCGAGCACCCGCCGTCCAACCTGGCCCTGGTCGGCGTGTACCTCTTCGACAAGACGATCCACGAGGCGGTGCGCTCCATCGCGCCGTCGGCGCGCGGTGAGCTTGAGATCACCGACGCGATCCAGTGGCTGGTCGACGCTGGCCGCATGGTGCACCACACGGTGCTCGACGGCTGGTGGCTCGACACGGGAAAGAAGGACCCGTTGCTCGAGTGCAACCGGCTCGTTCTTGAGGTGCTCGAGCCACGCAACGACGGGGACGTCGACGCCTCGTCGCAGATCGAGGGCCGCGTGGTGATCGAGCCCGGCGCATTGATCCGCTCGTCGCGGATCCGCGGACCGGTCGTCATCGGCGCGGATTCGGTCGTTGAGCACTCCTACATCGGCCCATACACGTCGCTCGGGCGGCGCTGCAGTGTGGTGCGCTCGGAGATGGAGCACTCGGTCATCCTCGACGGTTCCTCCGTGTCCGACATCCACCGTCTGACCGACTCGCTCATCGGCCGCGACGTGGAGGTCACGCGCTCCGAGCGCAAGCCCCGTGCGCTCCGCCTGATGCTCGGCGACGACTCGAAGGTGGAGCTGGACTGATGGCGAACGTCGTTGCGTCACCGTCGATCGCAGGCGTCTGGATCGTGGAGCCGCAGGTGCATGGAGATGCACGTGGGTACTTCGTCGAGACCTACCGGCGTGAGTGGTTCCCGCAGGGCAGGGAGATGATCCAGGGGAACAGGGGCGACCGCCAGCAGGGTGCGGTCGTGGGACTGCACTACCACCTCCACCAGGCCGACTACTGGTACGTACCGTTCGGCCGATGCCGCGTGGTGCTGCACGACCTCCGCGAGGGATCACCGACCGACGGTGCAACGCAGGTGATCGACCTCGGAGCCCGCGACGATGGGTCGCACGACCACCGCGGCGTCTACATTCCACCGGGCGTCGCGCACGGGTTTGCGGCACTCACCGCCATGACGATCACCTATCTCGTGGACTCGTACTACAACCCTGCCGACGAGCTGGGTGTAGCGTGGGACGATCCGGCAATCGGCGCGGACTGGGGCATCGCATCGCCGGTGCTCTCGGCGCGCGACCAGGCCAACCCGTTGCGGGCGGACATTCCCGCGCCGGTGCGCCCGCACATTCGGCTCAGGGGCTGACGTCGGTGAGGATCTTCGTCACCGGCGGTGCCGGATTCATCGGTTCGAACTATGCCCGATGGGTGCTGGCGAACACCGACCACACGGTCACCGTCTATGACGCGCTGACCTACGCGGGGAACCTCTCGACCGTTCGCGACATGGACGACGACCCGCGGTTTTCATTCGTGAAGGGCAGCATCTGTCATCCAGCCGATGTCGAGTCGGCGATGGCGGGGCACGATGCCGTTGTCCACTTCGCCGCAGAGAGCCACGTTGACCGGTCGATTGCCGGCGGCGACGACTTCATCCTCACTAACTGTTTCGGCACCAACGTCATCATGGACGCGGCGCGCCGCATCGGCGTCGGGCGCGTGGTGCACATCGGCACCGATGAGGTGTACGGCTCGGTGGAGACCGGCTCGTCAAAGGAGGGCGATCCCCTTGAGCCCCGCTCGCCGTATTCGGCGTCGAAGGCAGGATCCGACCTGATCGCGCTGGCGCACCACGCGACCCACGGTCTGCCGGTCGTGGTCACGCGATGCACCAACAACTTCGGCCCGTACCAGTATCCGGAGAAGGCCATTCCGTTGTTCACGACGAACCTGCTAGATGGTGGCGAGGTGCCGCTCTACGGTGACGGGCTCAACGAGCGCGATTGGCTGTACGTCGACGATCACTGCACGGGCGTCCACCTGGTACTCGAGCGCGGCGAAGTCGGCGGCATCTACAACATTGGAGCGGGCAACGAGACTCCGAACCGAGCCCTCGTCGACAAGCTGTTGACGCTGACGGGCCGCGACGAATCCGCCGTTCGCTATGTCGCGGACCGGCTCGGCCACGACCGGCGCTACTCGGTCGACGTCTCGAAGATCACCGCACTCGGATGGCGCCGCCAACGCAGCCTCGACGAGGCGCTCGAGTCCACCGTGGCGTGGTATCGCGACAACCGCTGGTGGTGGGAGCCGCTCAAGGCGGCGCGCTGATGCGGATCCTCGTCACCGGGGCCGCGGGACAACTGGGCACCGACCTCGTCGCTGCGGCCGGTGTGGCCGGACACGAGGTCGTCGGCGTCACCCACGCGGAGATGGACGTGGCGAACGCGGTCGCGGTGGACCGTGTCATCTTGGAATCGTCGCCAGACATCGTGGTCCACGCCGCTGCGTGGACCGCCGTGGATGCGTGCGAGGGCGACCCACAGCGAGCGATGGATGTCAATGGCGGCGGGACGGCCAACGTCGTCCGGGCGGCACGGGCAGTGGGAGCACGGGTCGCCTACATCTCGACCGACTACGTCTTCGACGGCACGAAGTCTGCGCCCTACGTGGAGGATGACGCGCCGAACCCCATGAGCGTCTACGGGCGCTCCAAATTGGCGGGGGAGCGAGCACTCGGACCCGACGACCTCGCAGTACGCATTTCGTGGGTGTGTGGTGCGCACGGCTCCAACATGGTGCGCACGATCCTGCGGCTGCTCGGGACCAACCCAGTGCTGTCGTTCGTCAACGACCAAATTGGCTGCCCGACCATCACTTCCGATGTTGCGCCGCTGATCGTCCGTCTCGCGGCCGAAGGTCGCACCGGGACGTGGCACGCGACCAACCAGGGTGCCGTGTCGTGGTGGCAGTTCGCGCGCG
>Ga0315900_10005921_pt1 | contig 16609 bp, 11 predicted proteins | sample LakEriMetagenome_FD_203521 | JGI IMG/M metagenome (GOLD analysis project Ga0315900, IMG submission 203521) | Freshwater fungal communities from buoy surface, Lake Erie, Ohio, United States - Buoy 12 MA114 | ecosystem: Environmental > Aquatic > Freshwater > Lake > Lake biofilm | place: USA: Lake... | reverse complement strand
GCCATCCTGCCCTTCACTCGCAACTCAGGACGCCTCCCTCCCGTGCCGCTCCGCTTCACCTGTCCCGCCTGCGGGCAAACTCAAGAGAACATCAGCCGCCGATTTCTCGGCAAGCGGGTTCAGTGCCGCTGCGGTCAGGTCGTTCGTTTGGGCCCGAAACAAGGCGGCGATTCGGGAGTAATCCAATCGCCTTCAGGCGGAGTCCCTGCCGAACGCCAGCCGGCCTCCCTTTCGCCAATCGAGGAACGCTCGGTTCTCCCCCGGGCTGCGCAACCCGATTTCGCTCCTCCTCCGGAGACGATCGAGCGGATGTTCGGCAAGCGTCCGCCGCGCCAGCGAAAACTGCATCAATCTCCCGGTCTCAATCCCGTGGGCGAAAGAGACAATCCGTTTCGGGATGGAGTGGATCTTCCAGTTGAAGTTGAAATAGCCCCTGCGGCTCAAATGTCCTTTCCGCCGCTCGATGTCCCGGTCGCAGTGACTCCGGTCGTCGTAGCGTTACCGTATGACGTTGCACCTCGCCCGGTTGGCGCAACTGCTTATCTCTCGCTTGTCGGTGGTATTCTGGCAACCGCACAGGGCGTGCTTGTCAGCCTGCTGACGATGTATTTGATGCTCAAACTGGGTGCTTTGTGGAGCGCTACCTCGGGAGATCAACTGGGGCTCTCCGACTCAATGCGCTCGACCATTCAGAATCAGCTGCTGATCGACCTGCTGCTGCTGGGGATTTTGCTGCTGATCAATGTTGGCTTGGCGATCGCAGCGGGGCTGATGATGACCTCCAGCATATTTGAAACGCGGCGGGAAACGGCAGCCCAACCTCAACCGGCAATCAATGCCGGGCTAGTCGCGGGCTTGTATCTCGTTATCCTGCTCTCGCTGGCAATTTTGTACTACTTCACCCAGCAGCCAGCGACAGGTGGGCTGCTGGCGAATTACTCCCGCGACTCCCTGTTCGGCTCGTTCTCGGTCGTCATGATCAGCTTGGCCAGCCTTTCGCTTTTGCCGACGCTGCTGGTGAACCTGGCCGCCTTCCGCAGCCGCGAACGCTGACTCCGCATCCTCTCGCCAATTGGTTCTCAACCTCGCCCAATTTTCCTGAGCAACTCCGCGACGCGGGCTTGGAGGTCGAGCAACTGTTGCCACTGGGCCTGGGGCAGTTCGACCTGATCGCCGCGTTGCTTGGCGGTTCCCTCGCCGATCAGCCGCCGCAGGTGCATGTAGAGGTAGTCGAGCAGTTCGGAGAGTTGGGCTGATTGGCCCGGCGACATCCGGACCGGGAGTTGGGGTGGCTCGTCGGCCAGGAGCGAGAGGGAATAATTGGGATCATTTTGCCAAGGGCTTTTGGCGGATCGTTCTCCACTGGACGCTGCGGCCAGCTGCTTTTCCAAATCGGGCCGGCCGAGCTTGGCCAAACGCTGGCTGATTTGCTCTCGGGTGCCGACGAGCAGCGAAGTGCGTCCGAGATTGATCACATCTCCGAAACGGAGAATCTTGAGATGGGTATCTTCGCCGTTAACTCGAGTTCCGTTGGTGCTTTCCAAATCGGTCAGCACCAGATTCTCGTGGTCCATCTGAATTTTGAGGTGGTAACGGCTGACGCGATCGTCATTGAGCTGGATCGTGTTCCCCTCCTCGCGGCCGATCGAAACCGGGAGTGGCAGGTTGTCATAGACCTTTCCCCGGTCGGTTCCTTCGAGTACCCGCAACGTGATCGACGCCATCAAACGTATCCGCTCTGTTCGCTCTCTGTTTGCCGTTCCCTTTTGAACTCGACAGTGGAGCAAAGCTGACCACCGCGATACCAAGCGGGCAAGGGAAGCATCTTTCCCGGGTTGGGGTCATTTACCGGATTTCTCCGGCCAACCCCGAACCATCCCCAGTCTAACATATCCTTGGGGAAAGACGCCTGAAAAACAACGGTCGCGGATTCCCCCCCTAGCTTTCAACCGGGCCGCGGGGGCTTTGTTCGGCTGAGTTTCCCGCGTGCGCAGACTGTAGCTTCAAAACTCTCGCTGCGTTTCCAGCGCGTTGTCCGCTGTCGGTGACGAAACGTGGAGCGGCGCGGGACGAGTTGGGGAGTGGGAATGGCCGCTTTCTGAGCTGTGAAAACGAGATTTGGCCGCTTTGACAGGGCCATTTGCAGCGATTCGGATTACCCTATGCAGTTCTCGCCTCGTGCCGATGGCGGTCGCCGCGGTTGGAGCAGGCCGTTGAAAATTGGCGAGAAAACCGTATCTTATTCCAAGGCCGGTGGCAATCGACGATTGCCGACCGTTTCCCCATGCGTCCGTAGCTCAATGGATAGAGCATCAGTCTTCGGAACTGAGGGTTGCAGGTTCGAGTCCTGCCGGGCGTGCTAAATACCTCACAGTTTCGTGGGAAAATCAATTATCCCACTGCAGCCTCTTCCTTTTCAGGGCGGCTCTCGCGGCCCCTGCCCCCCCGCTCCCTGCCTTTCGGCAGTTTTTGCCCCACTTTACTCCGGCTTGCACGGTTAACTGTGCAGAGCGGTCAACTTTCTTCCATCGCGGGCAACTGTCCATCGCGGTGACTCACACGTCCGGGGGCATCAGTAGCGACGCACAGCTCGCTAACAGCAGACCGGGTAGCCAACGGAGACAAGGTACCAAACGGCGACTTGGTACTCTCTGTCGCTCAAAAACCAGCCGGCATTTTCTCCCGCCCTCCCGCTCCCGAAGGGTTTCATTGCGGTTCTGTACAGTCCTGCCGCGTCCAATCAGCCATTCAAACCAAGACCAGAAATGCGTAGACCCAGCGAACGGGTCGGTCGCTGGGTCTCGCAAAGAATTCAAGGTGGCTCACGGTCAGCAAGAAGGCTCGACCGGTCTACCAACAGCTGCGATGGCCACACAGCCCGCCAAACAATCCGCCGCGGAATAAGCCACACCCACCCAGGCAACTCGACCTCGGCACCGAAACCGGACGACAGGCGACCAAGGGAGCGACCGGCCGATAACAGGGCACGCGGACGGCGTACGTGCGGCAGACCGTGTAGGGAACTCGCTGCACACAGCGCACGTAACGGGTCTCCGGGCAGCTCTTCACCCGGCAGACACCGCATTCATCGCGATACGTCACGCGTTTCATCGTCGTCACCGGTCGGCAGGTAACGACCGTCTTGTAACAAGTCACATTCCGCCGAACGTACTGAGTGGTGTAGGTCGGCGTGACACAGACGGGCGCGGCAACGCAGCAAGTTGCCGGCTGGCGGCAAGCGGCCCGGCCGCATCGGCCACAAGCCTCGGCAAGGCCAGTCAACGAGATGAGTACCAGAAAAACGACAGGTAGAACGATCCGATGCATGTTGGGTCTCCTTAGTTGCAATCGAGATACAGAGCGTAATCAGCGGTCGCAGGCGAGCGATTCCTCCCGGAAAACTGCGTACTGGCGGGCGGCAACTCGGACGGTTACCCAGCCAGTCGCGCTCAAGTTCACGCCGGCGAATTGCCTCACCGGCCTCCCCCGCCAACAGGTCTTCGCGTGAGCCAGCAAAGGAGTGACATCCCAGGCCCCGGAACAGATCCGGGGCAGCGACACCAGCTTCCCTGCCGTTTGTGTCTGGCCCCGCGACCAACGAACTTGCCCCAGCTTAACAAATTGCCATCAGCCTAAAAACCGGGGCAAAGAGCGGGCGAGACTTCTTTGGGCCTGGCCCGGACGAAAATCCAATCCGGATAAACATCCAGCCCCGGGCACCGGGCTGCCTCGCCGGAGCTGGCCACTGCGACCCGGCTCATTTCAGCCACCGAATATCGCCAAAATTCGCTGACTTCGCCCAGCCAAAAGCAAACGCTAGCCAAAAGCAAACGCCAGCCAAAAGCAAACGCTCAGCGAGCAACGCACACCACCAGAACTCGAGGGGCCCAGCCAACGACAGCGGCCCTCCCCCGCGCCTTCCGCTCCGGCCGGGAAAATTGACATGGCAAGCTAGTCGGTGCGCTAGATTCAGCCTCCGCCGGACGCAGCTTACTTGCGGCTTCTCAATGCTTCCAAGGCAGCTGGCAGCGAGGGGTCAATCACCCCGAACGCTCCGCGGCCATTGGCGTCGATCCGGTTTTCACAATCCTTCCTGATCTGCTCAACATCGGCATCCCAGTAGACAGCTTTCTCAGCCGGGGTCGCGGGAGCCTGATAAGGTCGGATGATTCGAAAACCGGCACCGAGTGCGGGGCTGGTGGTAAACCACCAAGGGCTCCGCGGGAAATTCGGATCCTCACTCTTCCATTCATCATCATGCGAGCGCATTCGCGCCGCGCTCCGGCAATCCTCAGCATCGAGTTCCCAGGAACCTCCCCGCAAGACGCGTGGAAAGAGTTTGGTCGGCTTCTCCCAAGCGTCCGCTACCGAGATACTTTTGCCAGCGTGTCGCGCGTAGCCATTTTCGCTGTAACCATCGAGGACCCATTCGGCCACATTCCCATACATGTCGTGCAGGCCCCAGGGATTGGCCCGCTTCTTGCCGACCGTGTGCCGTTCGTCGTCCGAGTTGTCGGCAATCCAGGCGTGCTTTTTCAAATCCTTCGGATCATCGCCGAAATAGTAAGCGGTGGTCGTACCGGCGCGGCAGGCGTATTCCCACTCCGCCTCGGTAGGGAGTCGATAAAAGTCCTCGTTCAACAGACTGAGGTACTTGGTGTACTGCTTGGCGGCAAACTGGGAAATGGTAGCCGCAGGTTGGTCGGGTTCCTCTCCCGCCTCGAACGTGAAGCTGGGGTCATAGAGGGACGAGGGAGCGGTGACGACCTGGTCCATCTGCTCGCGGTTGACCGTCCGAAGCGACTTTTGCTGAAACTGCTTGAAGGCCGCATCGAGGTCCATGAAGGTCATGTATTCGGCCCAAGTGACTTCGTGCTTGCCCATCCAGAATGGTTCGATCGTCACTTCGAACTGCGGCCCTTCATCCGCGCGGCGTTCGGCCTCGGAGTCGGGGCTGCCCATCTTGAACGTTCCGCCCGGGATCGGCACCATCTCAAACTCGACATCAGTTCCAGGAATTTTCGCGGTGTAGGGAACCATGAAACCGCCCGGGACTTCAACGCTCGGGCCTTCTGCCGGCTTGGTTTTGGAAAATCCGAGCCGTTCACTGGTAGCGGCTGCATCTTGAGCCGAGAGCCAGTTCGCCATTAAGCAGGCGCAAACGAAAATCAACCCCAAGCAATCACGTCGAAAAATTGTCATCGTACCGTACATTCTTTTCCTGAACGAAAACCGGCCCAAACCGGAACAAAGCTTCACATTCAAACCGGAGGTCTCTGCAAGCCTCCCACCCTGCTGATTATAGCTTGCCATCCGTCAGCTCGCCCACCAGATTGACGCCCACCAATCGTTTGATTTCAGCCAGCGGCAACTCGCGGCTGAACAGATGGAACAGTTTGGCGATCGCAGCCTCGATCGTCATGTCGGCTCCGCTGACCACGCCACAATCCGCCAATGCTCTTCCAGCCGCGTAGGCCGCCTGCGAGACGGCACCGTGGCGACACTGCGTGCAAGTGACAATCACAGTACCTGCATCGGCCGCCTCGCGAAGGACGCGAAGAAACTCCGCATTGCTCGCCGGCCCGTTACCGACGCCGTAGGATTCAAGGATCAAGGCCCGCAGTGGTCGCTGCAGCAAGTTGCGCAAAACATCGACACTCATGCCGGGAAACAGGCGAAAAGTCGCCAGCTCAACCGGATCCAGGGGAGCGACTCGCAGCGGCTCACTCGCCGATCCGGTCGGTCGGCGAATTCGGTCCTCATGCAATTCAATACTCGTCTCGGCCAAAGCGAGGGGCGGATAATTCGGCGAGTCAAACGCATCCAATCGGCTGGCGCTCGCTTTGGTGGTGCGGCAGCCACGCAGCAGCATCTCGCCAAAGAACACTCCGACCTCCGGCACGGGATAGTCGGCGGCAAACATCATCGCCGTCTTGAGATTTTCCCGCGCGTCATTCCGGACCTGCCCCAGCGGAAGCTGAGACCCGGTCAGAACTACAGGCTTGGCCAAATTCGGCAACATGAACGCGAGGGCTGAAGCCGTGTACGCCATCGTATCGGTGCCGTGCAACACGACGAATCCGTCGAAGTGCTGATAGCCCTCGGCAATATTGTGAGCAATTTGTCGCCAGTGCACCGGCGTCATGTCGGCCGAGTCGATCACCGGTTCATATTCCGTAATCGCGTAGTCAGGCATCGGCGACTCGGCCAACTCCTGCATCTTCATCATCAACCGAGCCAGATATCCGGGCTCGGGAACCAGTCCCTGCGGGGACAATCGCATGCCGATCGTTCCTCCGGTGTTGATGATGCAAACGCGTTTCATGGTTTCCCAGTTTTTCGAGATCGGTTCCGGTTCAGATGGATATGCCCAGCCCTCGCAAGCCACCCAACTTCACCGAAAACCGGTTGAAGAAGCAATGGGTGACACCAGCAGCCCGCCCCACCGTCTTTGATTTTCTCGTCAGCTGCGCTGGCTCGGGAATCCGCATTGTAGAGTCTTGACCGGTGACCGGTAATCCGCGAGCTTGATAGAGTTTGATTGGATGATCACCGCCGCCGCTTTGCGATTTCCCTGACGCCAAGTTCCACCGGGCCACTTTCTCAGGGCCTCACTCTCTCTTTTTCCAGCAGGACCGAGCCGATGACTGAACAAGCCAACTCCAACCAGAACCGACCGCTGACTTTGGACGAGTCCAAAGCCCAGAGTTGCTACGCCAATTTCTGCCGCGTCACCGGGAGTCCGGAAGAGGTGATTATCGATTTTGGCATCAACGCTTATCCGCTCGGAGCGTCGGCGAAGCCAGTCGAAGTCAGCCAGCGGATTGTGGTCAACTTTTACACGGCCAAGCGTTTGCTGGGGGCGTTATACCAGACGATCCAGCGGCACGAAGAGGTGTTCGGTCCGATCGAGGTCGACGTCCAAAAGCGAGTCCGCTCTCGGGACGCCGGCTCGATGAGTGGCCAGGCCTGATTTTCCAATCCAGATTTGGCGTGCGGTCCCCAGGCGGTATGCTCATAAGCTCGACGCCGATTCGCTCGACGCCCACCAGCTCGACCGCAACCCGCTGCTCAGTTAACCGCCCTTTCCGATTTGCGGCGGTCAATGGAACGCAGCCCCATTTTGGGGCAGTGCCGTTCGCGTCCTGTCGCTTTCCGTAGAAACCGATCTTTGAGTTTTTTCTCCTTTGTTTGTTGAGTTGTTCCATGCCGAAGAAGAATATCAGCCAAGTCGATGTTACCGGTAAAAAAGTTCTGATCCGCGTCGATTTCAATGTGCCGCTGGATGACCAGCAGCGAATTACCGACGATCGCCGCATCGAAATGGCTCTGCCGTCGATCCGCTCCGTGCTCGACCGGGGCGGCAGCGTGATTCTGATCAGCCACCTCGGGCGCCCTGACGGCGCTCCGGACCCCGCCTACAGTACCGCCCCTACGGCTCGGCGATTGGCCGAGTTGCTGGGACGGCCAGTCCAGTTCGCCAGCGATACTGTCGGTCCGGACGCGCAAGCCAAGTCGGCAGCCCTCAAGCCCGGCGACGCCCTGGTGCTCGAGAACCTGCGATTCCAGCCCGGCGAGAAAAAGGGAGACCCCGCTTTTGCCCAAGCACTCGCCAACATGGCGGACGTCTACTGCAACGATGCCTTCGGAACCTGTCACCGCAAGGACGCGTCCATGGTCGCTGTGCCGCAAGCGATGGCGGGCAAGCCGCGCGTGGTTGGCTTCCTCGTGGAAAAGGAAGTCAAGTACCTCAGCGATGTGATTCGCAACCCCGCCCGGCCGTTCGTCGCGATCCTTGGCGGAGCCAAAGTCTCCGACAAGATCAACGTGATCGCCAACCTGCTGGAAGTCTGCGACCGCGTGCTGATCGGCGGCGCGATGGCTTATACGTTTGCACTTGCCCAGGGCGGACAAGTTGGCGACAGCCTGGTCGAGCCGGACAAGGTCCCGCTCGCCAAGGAACTGCTGGCGAAGGCCGGGGACAAATTGGCCCTGCCGGTCGACACTCATTGCGGTGACAAGTTCGCGGCCGACTGCCAAAAACAAATCTTCCCCACGACGGCGATCCCCGCCGGTTACAGCGGTTTTGATATCGGCCCTCAGACGATCGAGAAGTTCGCCCGCCTGATCGCCGACGCAAAAACAGTCGTCTGGAACGGCCCGATGGGCGTCTTTGAAATGCCGCCCTTCGACGCAGGCACGCGGGCCGTCGCGCAAGCAATTGCCGACAGCGCCGCGACGAGCATCATCGGCGGCGGCGACAGCGCTGCGGCGATTGCCCAACTCGGCTTTGAAGACCAGGTAACGCACGTCAGCACCGGCGGCGGCGCCAGTCTCGAGATGCTCGAGGGGAAAAAGTTCGCAGCCGTCGAATTGCTGGACGAGGCCTAGCAAGTCGGTTTGCACCAGCAGCGGCCCGAATGCGAAAAAAGAATGGCTGACCGGCACCGTTGGGAAGTCGGGGGGGCCTGGTCGCCGCCCTCTGCGATCCTAAGTTCCTACGTTCCTGCGCTCCAAGCGGATGGGGTGAGTCAGGCGACCGTTCGCCGTAGGCTTAACGCCGCATCAGGCTTCGCAGCACGTCGCGGCGACTGATGACGCCGACCGGGCGACCGTTCTCCATCACTGGCAGGTGCCGTACGCGATGCAGCAGGAACGTTTCGATCAACCCCTCAATCGTTTCGCGGACGTCGACGCTGGCGAATTGACGCTGCATGTGCAGACTGATCGGGTGCGCTCTCAATTGAGGGTCGAAGGCTGGCGCCAGGAGCGATGACTCGGAAACCAAGCCGACCATTCGCCCCTGTTGATCGACAATCAGGAGCGTCGAGACGTCGCGCTCGATCATCAAGTCGATTATTTTCCCCACCGTCCAGTCCGGCGCGGCGGTGAGTGGAGGAGCAGACATCAATTCTCGAATCGAATCGGTGGAAGTGAGCGTCATGAGGCTGCCTCTCCAGGGAAATCTCAAACAATGACCAAGTTAGAGAACTCAAAGGCTCAAGGTTGCAAGTGCTCAGGCGTGAGCAGGTTTGAACCGCAGGGATAACCGTGATTCCGAGCAGGAAGTAATCCGGAAAAAGAGGAGCGGGATTGCGGTCCTTGGGTTCGCTGCCCGGCCCCTTTAAAAGCCTATTTCACCCCGGCCGCGCGAGTCTGAATTTCGGGGATAATTTCGGCGAATTTCAATTTCCCCCCGGAATCTGCGCCCTGGAACTGCCAAACTCCCCCTGCGACCTGCGTTGGGGCATGTGGCATTCCTCCCAACCCGCAGGATTGCCGGGTAAAACTCGGGGTCAGCCGCCTTCGGGGCCGGGGGTTCCTTCCGGCAGATAAAGCCGCGACTCGGCCTGCAGCCCCTCGAGCATCGACTCCAGTCGCCCTCGCAACTCGCCCATCAACGGGTCTTCTGCGACTTTCCGCTCCCGTTCCCGGGCGACCTCGATCGCGGGACCGACCTGGACGATGACTTTCATTTGCCCGTGGACCCGAACATTGTCCGCCAGGTCTTCCTCAAACTTTTCGACCACTTCCAGAATCCGGTCGACCGAGGGGAAGCGGGTGATGTATTCCGCCGGGTAGCAGTCCACCTGCTGGGCCAGATACGTATCCTCCAGTTGCCTCCATCGTCGCTCCCGCTCGAGCTCATCTAAAGCCGCTCGGCTGAGGTCAGGAAAAATCTTCATCCTCAGATTTTTGACGCGGATGGCAATTCCGTTCTGGTCCTGGGGCCCGCCCAGCCATTCCCGCTCCAGTGGCTGAAGCAGGGCATTGACGAGCGATGTCTGCCGTTGCTTGAGGGTCGCCCCCGCCTCAGCCTGGAGGCCGTACTGCAATTCCTGCAAAGTGAGCAGGGCGTTGCCAACTTTGACAATCCGATCGATGAGCGGCAGCCGTCGACTCGGTTTCCAGGTGAGTCGCTGCTCTATCTCGTCGAGGACCGGGCGGCAGGCTGATTCCAGATTTCCCTGAAACAGATAACGCAGTGCAACTGGATGCACGACGACCGGTGGAAGCCCCTGCTTCTCCCGACGCTTGGCAGCCGTCCGAGCGATGAATGCCGGGCCCTCCATCAGCGACAGCAGGAAATCATTGGTGCGGCTGGTGGTTCCCTCGGGGAAGATTAACAGCGGACGTTCCCCCCGTTCCAGAATTCCGATCGCCTCATCGATTGCCTGCCGGTCGAGCCCCTCGCGATAAACGCTGAAGGCGCCCATCATTCGCAGACGCAGACGATTGAACCAGCCCTGGTTGAACAAGTGCCAGCTGGCCATGATGTACATTGGGCAGGGCGTCTCGCGGGCGACACAGGCCAGCGCCAGCGGGTCGGACTGCCGGGGATGATTCGGGCAAAGCACTATCGCGCGTCCCGCCTGCAACGACTCGCGCAGCAGGTCCAGTTGCCGGCACTCATGGGCAACCACGCCAAAGGCTCGGGCCAGATGGCGTTCGACAAACCCGCCCGCGAGCAGCCAACGCTGCGGCCAGGCTGTTCGCAGTGGCGGAACAAACTGATACGGCTTTTCAATTAAGTACTTGCGCACCGATCAGCCCCTTGCGATATCGCGGCCGCTTGACATTTTTTAATTCAGACCGCACCACAAGCTCCAGAGCCGCGGTCCGAAAACCAGCAAACCAACGGCGACCGCCGCAAGCGAACCCGCGAGGACAGCCCCCGCAGCCATATCGAGCGCCCTCTCCACTGCCGGATTCCGGTCTTCGGCAAGCCCTTTCGCCAGCGACTCCAAAGCGGAATTCGCCAGTTCGAGCGCGAGCACCAGACCGATGGCCAGTGCGAGCACGGCCCATTCCACCAGGGATACCTGAAACCATGCCGCCAAACCGACAGCCAAGACGGCGGCCGGCAAGTGCACGGCAAAACTATCTTCGCCCCGGATCCCGCTGAGGACCCCGCGACCAGCCAGTTGGAACTTCCTCACCCACCGTTTCATTCACCGCGCTCCTGGGAATGCCTGTGTTCGGCCCACATTCTGGTCCGGCTTATTCCAGCCAGCGCGAACCGGCAGGGGAAACAGCCACACCCCCGGGTTGGAAGAGACGCTGTTTGGGCAGGAATCGCGGCTCCAATCCGAACAGGAAACCAACGTTATCGCGGGCAAAGTCAGCGTTGACCCCAAACCGCCAGATAAATGACTCGCCGATATAGAGCAGACTGAGCGACTGGCCGATCGTTCCGGTTTCTCCGAAGTCAACTGCCGATCCCGCCCGGACACCCCATTTGTCACTGAGGCGATAGACGGCTGAAGCGAGCAGAATGTTGCTGCTGATCGGACCTTCAATCGAGCGGTAACCCAAATAGAGATTACCAATCTCAGGCCGACTGAGATGCATGCCAAAGCTCGCTGTGCGGAGGCCTTGCGAGAAAAAGTCAAAATAGCCGTCCGAGACAAAGCTGACCCGATCGCCGACATGCCATTTGAAGTCGTAATCGAACAAACCCCAATTGGAGCCGAAATTGTCACGGTCGGCATCGGGAAACAAGACTGTTTCTGCGTCGAGTGAGATCCAGTCGATAATCCTCTCGCGCCCCGGCAACCCCCGCTTGGTCTGCCATCGCTGACGAACCCCGAATTTGGCTGCGGCCAAGTCATCGGCAATCTCCGCGCTGCCGGCTGTGACCCAACTCTGCATACCGCGGCGAAAGGCAAAAAATCGCTCGTCATACGGTAGTGGCACGTCTCCCGGCGGAGCAATCCCGAACGTTGTCGCCGCCATTCGGTGACGGAAAGCTTCTTGAGCATCGTCGTCCAGCGGATCGTACAGCGGCAGTTGGGTAAAGCTGTCCGAGGCATTGGCGTATAAGAACTCGGTATCAAACGTAATCTTGTGAGCCAAGCCATTGACATTCCAGAGCGTACTCTGAATCGTCGGGTCAACTTTCCAGAAGGGCAAACTCGCGCGCATACCGCCCTGACCATATGTCCTCGTCAGATTGTCGCCCGACAAATCCTCTTGCCAGTAGGTAATGTCGCCGAGCAGGTATGGCGTGACTTTGACTGGCCCCAATTGCACCGGGAGATCCAATTCATTCCGGGTCCCCATCCGGACACCGGTCGAGTTAACCTCCCAAGGCTGGAGGTTGAACGTGGCGATTTCGGCCGCGTTGAGCGGAGCCTCAGCCACTCGCAATCGTCCGTAACCAATTTGCGAATGCGAGTGCCAGACCAGTCGATTGTTGAGGAGCGGTTGGCCCAAAACGAAATGGTCAAACTTCGGCAGCCAGGAAGTCTGCGTGAAGAATTCGTTCAACTGGTAGTCGGCTATCAGGTTGTACGACTGGGTGCCGACGTTGCGCTCAAGCCAGGCTCCCGTCGTGTAGTCTTTGTCCGAGTCCCAACTGCGTTCGTAAAACTGTTCGAGAAAGTTGCGGTCGCTGAGGTAGCCAACCTCAGCCCTGAGGGCAAACCCCGGCTCGAACTGTTGACGGTGCTGGGCCAGCCATCGACCACGACGCTCTTCTTCGGGCACCAGATTGCGGCGATCACGACCAAGGGTATCGAGACCTTCGTCGCGGATGAACCAACTGCGAGTCATCCCAGTAGCCTGGCCGGGCAGCCCGAAGAAGCCATCGGACTGGTAGTCCCGTTCGAAGCCCAACGCCAAGCCGCGTTCGCTGAGATAGTCGACGACTCCGACCCAGCGGGAATTCTCGGGTCGCTCGCGGAAATTCAGCAACTGGTAAAGATCCCAGCCCGTGTAAACCTGATAGCCGAAGATCTGGTCGTTACCGAACCGCAGGCGATCAAGATAGAGATTCGGATCCTTGAGGCTGGCCTGAAATCGAGGCCAGTAGAACACCGGGGTGCCGGCGACGTAGACGTAGTTGCCGCGGCTGTCGACAAAGTAATCGTCCTGCAACTGCGGCTGGCCCGAGTAGGGGTCGACCAGCGGCTGGCCTGTGGTCGGATTCAGTTGCTCCGCCGCGCGCCGCTCCAAATCAATCGTCGACGACTGCAGCCAGTAACGGGGCACCCCCATGCGGCTGGAGGTGAATGCCGCTCCAATCGCCTGCATGTTGTTGGCGTCAACCTGCTGGATCACATCCGCCTTCAGTCGAACCAGACCCCGATAGCCTTCAATCGGTGTCAGCATGTCGGCATTGAGGATCGTTCCCTTCTGGTCGTTGGCACTGTAATACAATCGCTCGCAGTAAATTACCCGCGTTCCCTTGGTGAAGACGACGTTGCCTTCAAGATAAAGCTCCCAACGGGGCTCGCCATCACTCGGTGTCGTCTGCCAGGCGACAACATTGTCTGCCAGGATGACGACTTGGCTGCCGCGGTCAACTTGCATTCCCCGCAGGTTGGCAATCTCGGGACTGTTGATGGTGACGCGACAGCCGCCAGAGCCCAGCCACAATCGTTCGGCTGGATTCTGTGGGTTATTCTGAATCTTGATGTTGAAGTCGACGGTCGAATCACGCGCGGTGATGTCAACCCGAGTCGGACCGCTGGGCGTTGGCAGGGCAGCAGAGGGGTTCCCGTTTTGGCTCGCGTTGTTTTGGCTCGCGTTGTTTTGGCTCGCGTTGGGCAGGGAGTTGGGCTGGCCGTTGAGCTGCGGCCGAAGCAAGTCTTGAGCTTCCGGTTGCCACGCCGGTGCCGTGCCTGAATCCTGAGGGGGAGGGGGGAGCGTCTGAACCTGTCCAGTCAACGGCGAGACGAGAACCTGGGTCCCTGGCGCGGGCTCCTGAAATTGGACCTGCTGAATCGAGGCAATGTTGCCCTGCAACAGCGCCGTGCGAGCCCGTTGATAAACTCCTTCCGCAGCCGAGCCCGCTGCCGTTGCGACCGGCTCCAGCGAAACGCCGAACTGGATCTCACCGGTTGTGAACAGTCTTCCCAGCCACTGCTCATCTTCCAATCGCTGGCGACCCGCTCCGGGCTCGCTGCCGGAGCTGGCCGGAGTGGCTCCCTCAGGCAAGGCGAGTCGAACACCTCCCTCGAGGTAAACGATCACCTTTCGCTCGGCAACCGCCGGGTCCCGAACCGTATCGATAAACAAAACGGCTTCCTGAGCAGAGGCCTCGAGCGTCCCTTGCCGCAACTGCAGGGGACCGGTGAGGTGAACCACTTGAAAACCACCCTCACTCCAGGTCTCTCCACTCGCTGCCGCGAGGGAAATCGAATGAACTTCGTCCGGTGGACTGAAGACGACTTCCTGCGCGAGGCAAACCTGAACGTTCGAGTTGCAGGCGCCGGCCAGAGCCAAACATAAAGTTCCCAGCAGCAGCGCGCAGCACCAGCGTCCCGCGCTTCGCCAAGCGCTGTTCCAGAGGTTCGCGGAATCAAGCGACGATCTTTGCTTCAAGTCGCCGGGGTCCTCAAGTCGATACCGATACAGCCAAACTCTGCGCGCAGTCCGAGCGGCAGAAAAATGCTGGCGAAGTATAGGAACCGCGCCGAACGGCAACAAGCTGAGAATTCACCGGCAACTCGGCTGACTGCTAGCAGCAAAGCGGCTCCCTTGGGCGGGTTACTTTGGCAGAGTCGCGGAACGCGGAACGCGCCCGAGCAGGGCGCAGCGGAACGCGCCCGAGCAGGGCGCAGCGGAACGCGCCCGAGCAGGGCGCTGCGGAAGCCCGCCGAGGTCGCTACCCGGCAGGCGGAAGCTGTCCAGATGGTCTGTCAAGAGCGAACATCTGGCGGAATGGGGCGGTTTGAGATTTGGCTTTAAACGCGCGGGCCCGCGGCTGCGATCTCAGGATGGCTCGAACGGTTGTACTTCTCGAAGTTGCCGTGAAACTGCTGCGCCAGGCGGCGGGCCGTCTCGTCGTAGGCCGAGGTTTCCGCCCAAGTATTCCGCGGATTCAAAATTCCGGTGGGGACATGGTTGCAGCTCTTCGGTATCGCCAGGCCGAAAACGGAGTCGGACTCGAACTCTGCCCGGGAGAGCGAGCCATCGTGGATCGCATCGATGATCGCCCGGGTGTACTTGAGGCTGATTCGGGAGCCGACTCCGGCGGGTCCCCCGGTCCAGCCGGTGTTCACCAGCCAGGCATGGGAGCCGTGCTCCTGCATTTTTGCGGCCAACATCTCGGCATACTTGGTCGGGTGCCACACCAGGAACGCGGCTCCGAAGCAAGCGGAGAAAGTCGTTTGCGGGGTAGTCACGCCCATCTCGGTGCCAGCGACTTTGGCAGTGTAACCACTGATGAAATGGTACATCGCCTGCGCCGAGGTCAGCTTGCTGACCGGAGGCAACACGCCAAACGCATCGCAAGTGAGCAGAATGATATTCTTGGGATGCCCGCCCAAACAGGGAATCTTCGCGTTTTCTATGTATTCGATCGGATAGGAGCAACGCGTGTTTTGAGTCAAGGCGTCGCTTTCGTAGTTCACAATCCGGGTGGTCGCATCCTGAACCGTGTTTTCCAGAATCGCTCCGAACCGGATCGCCCGAAAAATTTCCGGCTCCTTGTCTTCGCTCAATCCTATGCACTTGGCGTAGCAGCCACCCTCGATGTTAAAAACCCCCTGGGGCGACCAGCAATGCTCGTCATCCCCGATCAAATGGCGACGGGGATCAGCCGAGAGCGTCGTCTTGCCGGTGCCCGAGAGTCCGAAGAACAGCGACACATCGCCGGCGTGCCCCTCATTTGCCGAGCAGTGCATGGAGAGCACGCCCCGCTTGGGCATCAGGTAATTCATGATCGTGAACACGCCCTTCTTCATCTCGCCGGCGTATTCCGTGCCGAGAATCACCATTTCGCCACTGTCGAAGTTCAGGGCGACACTCGTTTCGGAACTCACGCCCGGGATCGAGCGATCTGCCTGAGCCTGCCCCGCGTTGTAGATCACGTAGTCCGGTTGCCCAAAGTTCCGCAGTTCCTCTTCGGTCGGACGGATCAGCATGTTGTGCATAAACAGGGCATGGTAAGCCCGGCTGCAGACGATGCGGATCTTCAGCCGCGTCGCGGGGTCCCACCCGGCAAATGCATCCACGACATAGAGGTGTTCGCACTCATCCAGAAAGGAAACCGCCTGCTTGCGGAGAGCGGCAAACGAATCGGCGCTGAGCGCCACGTTGACATCCCCCCACCAAACGTCGTCGTGGACGGAAGGTTGGTCGACGATCCGCTTGTCTTTGGGGCTGCGACCCGTCTTGGCGCCGGAGAGCGCGGCAATTGCCCCTGAGGACGTGATCAACGCCTCGTCAAAGCGAACCGCCTCCTCGTACAGACGAGCCGGCGTGGCATTACGCAAAACGCCCTCGGGGAAGTGGTTTCGGGCAATCGCGGCAGTCGTGGAACTGGTAGCTGTGGGCATACAGAGCGCTCTGGCAAAAAGGGGTCGTGACAGAGAGTGAACGGGCGGACCCTGCGGGACGAACCCCTAAGTTAACCGCTACAGGCCTTTTTTGTAAGGCGAAAGCCGACCCCGCAGTTGGCCAATTAAAGCCAGATTTCCGCTGCTACATCCGCTCAGCCTCGGGCCGAACAGCTTCCCGATAAGCGGACTCGGGGCCGGCCTGTAACCGCTGCCAGGTGAACCGACTTCACAAGGCCCATTTTCACTGGGCCCATCTTCACAAGGCCCATCTTCACAAGGCCCATCTTCACAAGGCCCATCTTCACAAGGCCCATCTTCAC
>Ga0315900_10005920_pt1 | contig 16612 bp, 8 predicted proteins | sample LakEriMetagenome_FD_203521 | JGI IMG/M metagenome (GOLD analysis project Ga0315900, IMG submission 203521) | Freshwater fungal communities from buoy surface, Lake Erie, Ohio, United States - Buoy 12 MA114 | ecosystem: Environmental > Aquatic > Freshwater > Lake > Lake biofilm | place: USA: Lake... | reverse complement strand
CATTTGGTTTTAGATTTTTAATAGGAGAAAATCAAGTAGGCTTTTCGAATGAAAGATGGTTTAGTTTTTCTGAAAGAGAGCTTCATATTTCAAATATAATTACTGATGCTATTGGTTATAATGTAATTAACAAGTTGGAACAAATCAATGAGGTAATTGAAACCAGAACACACAATTTAAATTCAGAAAAATTTAAGGAAGATTTGAAAATTTTTGCTTCAAATAAAACAAAGAGGTTTCCTTTTTTTGAAATGCTAGTAAAGGATGATTTTGGCAATATCATTAAAGAATCTTTTTTTGACAGTCAAGTTTCAGTGATTCTTCCTTCTTGGCCTGCGCGTTTTCAAGACCCAGAGTTTAAAACCTTTGTAGAAGGGTTTTTTAATAGTCTGGCGCCAGCTCACTTATGTTTTAATTTTCAGTGGTTAGGGATTCAGAAAATGCATGATTTCGAGGGTGTTTATTTTGATTGGATTAACTCATTGAAAGACTCAGTGAAAAACTTTGAGGTAGCTTCAAAATTGTCCGAATTGGTTGGGAGTAAAAATTATTTCCTTAAAAATTATTAGAATCTAAATCAAATGAGTCAACATATCATCCGACAACAAATTGTTGAAATTGATTCAAGTGATAAGGAAATTGCACAAGACGTCTTTTCTGAAACTAGCAAATTATTCAATAATCGTTTACGGGATGAAACTGAAAGGCTATTTAACAAGTATGCTGGTGAAGGCAAGATTCTCAAATTAAATACAGTCCAGCTGGATTTAGGTACGTTTAGCTTCCCCTTTTCAGAAGAGAATTTAGCAAAAGTTTATCGCGAGAAACTGGAAGAAGCATTGGCTTCAGCAATTAAAGAGCAAAATGAGCATATTGATTTTGAGGGTGGAGGACAGAAAAGTATTCAATTGTCAATTGCACAATTACTCGAACAATTCCTTTTAACAGGAACAATTTCATGGTGGGCAAATACTGAAGAACTAAAAAATCCAGATCGAGCTTTAAAATTGTTTTCTGAATCAAATCAAAAATTATTTCAAGATACGATTTTTCGATTGATGCGAGTAAAGGAGGTTAGAAAAAGAATTGCTTTTTCCTTTGAAGAAGACTCTGTAATAACTGTAGTTAAAACAATAGAGCCAACAGTAGGAAATTTTATTGTTAACTATCATAATGAAGTTTCTAATTTGCATTCTAAAGCTAATTTCATTACAACTGAAAATAGAACTTTCAAAAAGGAATTGTGGTTATTTATTTTGGATTTTTTAAATGATCAGTTCGGATCTCAGTTTAATAAAAAGTCATTTGTAAAATCAACAATAAGATCAATTGCAAATAAATACAATCTCTCCTATTCACTTGTGTTGCATTATTTGGAAGAAGGGTTAAGAGTTGTGCCAAATTTTATAAATGGTACTGAAAACTTATTTAGTATTATTCAGGAAATTGCAATTGAAAATGTAAGGGAAAACAATAATGTAAATGGTAATATTGAAAAAATCATTACAGTTGACAGTGAATTTGAAAATGAAAAAAATCCTGGTTTCTTTTTTCTTATTAATGGGTATCTGCCTGTTAATAGTAATGGAATTACTAAATATGATATAGATTCAGTACTAATTAAAGAAATTCAAGGCAATATATCATCGACCCGAAACTTTTTCGAAAAGTTTGGAAAGTTAGAATATGTCAGAAAACGGTTAATATTAAACTTTAGTGAATCAGCAATTAAAGCAGTTGTTGAAGCTTTTGAGCCATCAGGAGCTGCCACAATTATTTCTTATACAGATTACACAAGTAAATTTCAAAAGGAAACAAACTTTGTTAAGACTGAAGAAAAAAATTTCAGGCAATCTCTTTGGGAGCTAGTATTGTCCTATTTATTTTCAGAACTTGGTTCAGTATTTAATGCTAAGATGTTTTTAATTAGTAATATTACTTCATTAGCAAGGCATTATAATATTGAATATCGTAAACTGCTTGCGATTTTGGTTCAAGGAATTGGACAAACCTTGAAAACATCATCAAATCAACCAGAAATATTTTATTTACTTACTGAGATTCTAGCCGAGAATAGAGAAATTAGTGCTGAGGGTAATGCAGACTATAAGGAATTGAACATGTCAATATTTGATGAAAATATTAATAATCTTGATTTTCTAGTTGATGATAAATTAGTTTCATCTGGTTTTAATTTTCAAAATCAAGCCAATAGAAACCAGTTTGCATTAAGTTTAATGCTTTATATTCTTGAATTTGGAAATTTACCTTGGTGGATAGACGAAGGAAAATATTCTGTAGAATTTATTTTAAAGCAACTTAAAGTAAATTTTGCTGATGAATTTAGAACCTCACTTTTATATGCAGCGAAAAAGGGATCTGTTGGAATTTCTTTTTTTGAGAATTATTCTGAATATTTATTTACAGAACTGATTTATGATTTTTATGATTCAACATTACTAAAAGATCTTTATTACTTCACAACTGAAGTATCACAAATTCACCTCAGTGGTAATTTCAAAGATCTACTATTCGGTAAATCGATAATAGAAGCGATAAAATTCAGTAATGGGAATAAAATAGATACTAATGCATTTTTAGAAAAGTTGCTTTATGAACTAATTAACACTTGTAGTTTGTCTATTTCTGCCATTAAAGCTAAGGAGATTGTTTTTGAATTGGATTCTTTGAGAAATATCCAATTAATGTTTAATAATATTACATATGGATATTCTTCTAATTTAATCATAGAATCGAAATTGTTTTCACTGCAAAATTTCCAAATGCTGTTAGAACAAAATGCTCAAAAAAATGGATTTAATAGTATTTCCAAAATGTTAGAAGAACTACCATATTGGATATTAGACTATCTCATTTCTGGTAAATTAAACGCGGGGTTTTTTTCTTCTAAGTTTTTGCCCGATTGGGAGTTGGTTTCGTGGGCTACTGAGTTTTTATTTAGGACAAATAAAGAAGGATTAATAAATCTTTTGAATTTACCCGAATTGAATTTGAAGCTAAAGATGAAATTGTTAGATCTGATAAGCAAATCTGGAATTACGTCCGAGGTAAGTATTTTAATTGAACAACAAATTCAACAAAATCTTAAATTGTCAAGTAGTCAAAAATTTAACACTAATAATCCTAAGGATTGGAAAAAAGCTATAAGTGAAATAAATCAGTTTGAACAACATCGTGAGTTTTGGGAAACAATCCTTAAATTAAATGAATCAAGAAAAATTGCCGTAATTTTTCTCACAAATGATTCATTGAATATTCTGTTAGATAAGTTTAATAAGCCAAGCTTGAAAAAATTATTTTCAGACTTTAGAGAGGCATTTCTAATTAATGATATGGATTATTTCGAGAGGGAACTATTCAATAACTGGATTAAGGAGTATTTTCTTTTTATTTTAACTGGACCATTCGATGATTACTCTGTGAAATTTCACATAAAACAATTTTCTAAATTTATATTCAATAAAACAATTGTATTAGACCGCAAATTGATAAATCACTTAACAGTATCTGAAGCAAGAAATGACGAAACTACTATTCATCAAATAAATGAACTTAGATCAATTGCTATTGAACAGTTGCGATTATTGCAGGAAAATAATGAAAGCCGGAAAGAACTTGAAGATAAGTTTAATGAATCAGTAAGTTTGTTTAATAAATCTATTGCGGGTAAAAACGAGATGGCTCAGGATGAATTATTAAATGACATATTTAATCAAAACAATGCTGAGCAAAAATCTAATGTAATTTCTGAGGGCGAGCAAATATATATTTCAAATGCAGGGATGGTCTTACTACATCCATTTATTTCAACTCTTTTTTCAAGAGCTGGTTTAACACAGGCTGGGAAATTTGTGGACGAAGAAAATCAATCTAAAGCAGCCATGCTATTGCAATATGCTGCAATGGGAAGTGTTTCAAATAAGGAATATGAATTAGTACTAAATAAATTATTAGTGGGATTAAATCCGGAAGAGGTATTAAACACAGATATAAAAATTACACTTGAGGATAAAGAATTAGTTGATGGAATGATAAATGCAATTATGCAGCAATGGGATAAAATGAAAAATACTTCTTTAGAGGGCTTTAGAAACTCTTTTTTGATTAGAGAAGGATTTATTTCCTATAAAGATGATTCATGGGTATTGCGAGTAGAACAGAGAGCATATGATATTATTTTACAAACATTACCTTGGAGCTTCGGGATGGTAAAGTTTTCATGGATGAATAAACCACTTATTGTAGAATGGACATAGAGTTAATAAAAAAAAACGCAGGAGTCTTGAACTCCGAAATGCAATGGCTAGCTAAACTGATTGATATCAGAATGAAATTATATTGGAGACAAGAATGCGAGTTTTCATCTATTGATGAATTATTGCCTCCTGACTTGAAAGATAATACCTCAACATATGCTAGTATACTAAAACATTATAAACTTGGTTTTCAAGAACGCGTTATTCTTTTGTTGGCATTGGCCCCACATGTTCAGCCACATTTATTGGATGTTTTTTTTGTAAAAAATGCCGACTACGACCGCGGTTTTACTGAATTTGGCGGCATAAAAGGGCAAAACCACGGAGGTTTTATTCCAACAGGTGAAACTGCCGCTTTCGTTCTTGCTATTAATGATTTTGAAAAGCGTTTTTTACTTCTTTCTGTTTTTTCTGAGGAGCATCCTTTTAAGAAGTTTAATATTCTTAATTTGCATGCACCTGCTAATAACGAACCTTTTCTTAGTGGAAGCATTTCACTCTCTTCCGAATATCTTACTTATTTTACTTTAGGTGTTTCTCATAAGCCTGACTTTAGTATCAATTTCCCTGCAAAGTTGCTAACTACACACATGGAATGGGATGATTTAGTAATTGAAGATACTATTGTTGATGAGATTACAGAAATAAGAGATTGGATTTTGTACGGGGGACGTTTAATGGATGAATGGGGTATGCTCAAAAAAATCAAGCCCGGATTCAGAACTTTATTTTATGGCCCACCTGGAACTGGGAAAACCCTTACTGCCTCGTTGATAGGGAAGTCAACAGGCCTGGATGTATATCGAATTGATTTATCCATGGTAGTTTCAAAATTTATTGGAGAAACAGAAAAAAACCTTGCTAATGTGTTTGATCAAGCGCAAAATAAAAACTGGATTCTGTTTTTTGATGAAGCAGATTCTTTATTTGGTAAACGTACTCAAACAAGTAGCTCTAATGATCGATATGCAAATCAAGAGGTCTCCTATTTATTGCAGCGTATCGAAGATTTTCCTGGAGTAGTTATATTGGCCACTAATTTAAAGGCTAATTTAGATGAGGCCTTTAGTAGGAGGTTTCAGTCAATGATTTATTTTCCTATTCCAGGCCCTGAGCAGCGTTTAAAGCTTTGGCAACAATCGTTTTCGGACAAAACAGTATTGGATGAAGGTTTTGATTTGAGTGAAATTGCTGAAAAATACGAATTAGCCGGAGGTGCAATTATTAATATTACACGTTATGCTTCACTCATGGCTTTAAAAAGTGGGAATAATATTGTGTTGAAAAAAGACGTTATAACTGGAATAAGAAAAGAGTATATGAAGGAAGGGAAAATAGCTTAAGTTCGATCAAACCCTATGTTCTTGGGATTTTAAATTTCATTAGAAGTAAGTTTCGTAGTTAATGCACAGCCATACAGCAGAAAATAAACAACAAGTATCGCAGAGCAAATCGGTTTCCGGTAACCATAACGGAAATAGAATTACCATGCCAGCTGTGCCCGTTTTACAAAGGAAATTACAGCTTGAGGGGAGCAATGATCCTTCAGCAGCATATCATCGTAGGGATAATGCAAAATTAAATGAATTAAAGGATAATATTGAAGCTATAAATGATATTTGTTTGTTTCAATTTGCCTCATCTAATTTTTTCGCAAAAGAAGAAACAGACGAATTACGTCCAACTGTGAAAACAAAAGTGCAGATACCAGATTCATCTGGGCAACCCGAAGATAACCTATATTCAACAGTCCATGAATTAACTCACGCACAGGCGATCTTATCTAAATCATATGATATAGCTCCACATATCTTTCATATAGTTTATGCCGGAGGTCAATTGGAAATCAGGGAGTTGATTCCATTGGAAGAAGCTTTAACAGTAGGTTTCGAAGATTCGGGAAATAAAATCCACGAACTACGCAGCACAGACTCCTATAAATTATTGCAATACTTTACAGAAGATGATTGGTCGAAACTTGTCCCTAAAAAGTGGCCGAAAGTAAAGAAAAGATTTGAAAGAATATTCCCCCTCACTGGTAGAAGAGATGATTCAAACCCGGAAAATATCGTGGAAAATTCCTCACGACCAACAGACAAAAAGAGGCACAGTTAGGTTTTGAATAGTTTTATAGAGAAGTGTCAATTTGCCGGGGCGTTAATTAAGTACCACACTTCGGTTAACATCTTTCGCAAAAATATAGGCCCTATGTCATATTTTTAATTAAAAATCTTCTTATATTCAACTACATAAACTCATTAATTTAAACTAATATTTATGGGAGGATATGAGAAAACAACTGCACAGAGAAAGTCAAATTTTTCTTCTGCTAATTCGAGTGGTTCAAACGCCATTCAAAAGAAATCTGTCTCAACAATTCAAAAGGCAGCAGCGCCCGAAGAATTACAGCAACATAAATCAGACGGTGCTGTGCAAAAGGCAGCAGCGCCTGATATGGAAGAGAAACCCTTAGGGGTTACTCAACATAAAATATCACAAGAAAATCCGGTTAAAGAAGTTCCTGTACAACGTAAGGAAAATAAAACCGGTATGCCCGATAATTTAAAGTCTGGTATTGAAAACTTAAGTGGAATGAGCATGGATCATGTAAACGTGCATTACAACTCTCCGCAGCCTGCGCAACTTAGTGCTTTAGCATATGCTCAAGGAAGTGATATTCACGTCGCTCCAGGACAAGAAAAACACCTCCCTCATGAGGCTTGGCATGTTGTTCAGCAAGCTCAGGGGCGCGTACAACCAACAAAGCAAATGAAAACTGGTGTTCCTGTAAACGATAGTCCGGCACTAGAACATGAAGCTGATGTGATGGGAGCTCAAGCCGTTTCTATTGGTAATCAACCTGTACAAAGAGTTTACACTCCTCCCCCCTCGTTGTGGGAGGATTCTGATCCTAAAAATTTTGAGTTCAAAGATGATTGGGAGGAGGTTGACGCTGAGAGACACAACATGTCCAATAAAGAGGAAGTTTGGGGAACAGCAAAAATTCCAACAGCGGAAGATGAGGAAATGCAAAACATGCACCCTGAAGAAGAATGGGAAAAAGTTGATGCGCCTCAATATGAAATGATGGAAGAAGAGCATGATGAAAAAGCCCCTGAAAGAAAAAAACCAGGAATTACAGATAGAATAAAAAGTGGGTTCTCTTCCTTTTTATCATCTGCAAAGTCAACTTTTTCATCTGCAGGTGCTACCGGCAAATCAGTGGCAGAAAGTGCTGGGGAAAAACTAGCCGGAACAAAAGCTGGAGATGTAGCAAATATGGCGGCTAGCAATCCTACAATGGTTGGAATTGGAAAAGGAATTAAGGATGTTTTTTCTTTCATGTACGAAGCTATTAGCAAAGGCAAGGACTTGGTGAAATTTGAATTTAAGCCTGTTCAAGGCGTGGTAGATATTCTAGGAAAAGTAGGTTCTGGAATTCTTAGTATTGCTTCGCTTGGGGCATCAGTTTTTGCTGTCTCATCAGCAAATGATGTAAGGAAAGGGTTCCAGGAACAAGCAGACAGTGAAAAGAATTTCTCAAGACTTGAAATGCTTAAAGAAAGTCTTTTCGACTTGAAATGTAAATTAGCAAATAAAGTGGTTGATGCCGTTCAAAGCGCCATAAGCACAGCAAATTTTATAATGACTTTAATAAGTGGAGGCTTGCTTGCAGTTGTAAATGGTGCTATAGAGCTGGGGAATAAATGTTTAACTATTGCGCGGTTTATATATAATGGTGCAGTTAAACTATATGAAATTTTAAAGAGTAATAGAGCAGAAAGAAGGCGCCTTCAGGCAGTAAAAATTGCTAACGGAGCAGTAGCAGGAGTTCATGAAGATTGTCAGTTATTAATTACAATGGGAATTCCATCAAAGGGAAGTAGATTTACAAGTGCAACTGGTCTTGGTTTATTTGAAGAAATAAATTCCACTGAAAAAATGAAGAAGTTTGCAGAATCTCTTGTGAATAAAAGTAGTGGCTATAACTTTAATAGCTTGGTAGATGAAATTTATAGTGGTTTAGACAAAGTTTAATCGTTATAATAAGAAAATAAATACAATAGGTATAATTGAACAACTAATTAACTAGAAATAGTGATTAAATAAACAAAAAATTACTTTGTGTCCACAGTAGCATCGGAAAATAAACAACAGACTGCGCAACCCAAATCTGTTGCCAATAATAAAGCGGGGGCAGGTATAGCTGCCCCTGCAGTTCCGGTATTGCAACAAAAGGAAGCAGAGGAATCTGAACATGAACACATAACTCAAAAAAAAGAAGCTCGTCAGTTTGCTTCGAAAAACGATAATTCTGAAGCATCTGGTATTGCGCAATCAAAACATAACAATACCGGAATGCCTGATAATTTGAAATCGGGTGTCGAAAATTTATCAGGTATGGATATGAGTGATGTAAAGGTTCATTACAACTCTTCACATCCCGCGCAATTGAATGCACTTGCATATGCTCAGGGAAACGATATCCATTTGGGACCAGGGCAAGAACAACATCTCCCACATGAAGCATGGCACGTGGTGCAACAAAGGCAAGGAAGGGTACAAGCTACAAAGCAAATGAAAGGTGGTGTAAATGTAAATGATGACCCCGGTTTGGAACATGAAGCAGATGTGATGGGAGCTAAAGCATTGCAGATGGTTTCGGCAAGTTCGGATTCGAAAGCATATTCTTCGGCAAGCAGTGTCGCACAGTTAATACCGATTCAGTTTGAAGGAGAAGAGAATAAAGATACTAAGCCTGGCTGGTTTAGTGGTGTTGGCTGGGATATAGTTAAAGGTGTACTTTATAATGAGTTAAAAAATATTGGTAAACTTGTTGGAGGAGCTGCTGATTTTTTAATGAGTAGAACTTCCGTGGTACAGGAATTAATAACAGCCGGAGACGAGTGGATAAACACTAAAATATCAGGTGTTGCTAATGGAATTTTTGATGTTGTTAAAAACGGTATAGCGAAACTAGCGCCTTTAGCTGGACAAATTTCACTTATCGTAAGTGTTTGCAAGAAAGCACTCTCTTATTGGGACATGTTAACAGATAATATTAAGACAGGAATCCTCTACTTGTTAGGTATGTTTGCAGCTAACGTCCCAGGTTTAAATAAAATCCCCCATCTTCAAGGTTTTGTGGTAGATGCCGATAGTGGAAATTATAGGAAAAACATTCAAAAATGGATAGATACAGCCGATTATGTTTTGAGTGGATTTGGTATGGTAAATACGGCAGTAAACGCCGTGGGGGATTATGCAATTAAACCTGTAGCAAAAATTGCCTCATATGTTCCAGGGCTAGCATCATCATTTGTATCATGGGGACTTTCTAAAATTACAGGGGGAACTACTGAAGGGCAAGTAGAAACTGCGCATGAAGATGCTGCAAAAAAGGAGGAACCAAAACAAAAAGAAGAACCAAAGGGAAAAGGAGAAATGATCAATATTAATCACCCTGTTCTTAAGCTTCAAGTAAATAATCTCAAACTTGGATATGATCCCCCGGTAACGGAAGACAAGGATAAAAAAGAAGAGGGAACAACTTCTAAAAAGAGTAATCCAGGAATGATTGTTGATTTTTATCTTCAGCTTGGACTTTTTGGTATGACTTTACCACAAAGTACAGGAGATATAAGTAAAGACGATTTTAATGAATTATTCTTTCCATTTTCTGGCGCAATACAATTCCACTTATCAAAAAATGGGATCACATTGAATAAAGCCGATAAAAATATTTCAAATCTCATAACTATTGGAGAAACAAAAATAAACTCCCTGGATATAATCGGGAGTGAAATTAAGAATGCCGGATTGACTATTGCTCAACTAAAAATAGGTAAAGAATTTCTTACGTTGAATAATTTAGCAGCAACCATAGATGACACAAAATTTAAATTTATTTCTCAGGCTGATTTAAATGTTGCGGGATTAAATGCCAAAGGTTCAGTAATATTGACTTTAGATTCTGGTAAATTTGATTCGCTTCGGGTTTTTAATGCTTCGACAAACGGAGACTTTCAACTTGTTAACTTTTTTGTTGATAGTGTATATAATGGTGATCTTGCAATATCAAAAGAGAAAATCGAACTATTTGATAATACCTTAACTGCGAAAGGGATATTTGCTTCAGGAACGACGGCAGACAAAAAAATAACTTCACTCGAAATTAAAGCGGATGAGTTCGAGCTTAATGGTTTTGGCAAGAGCCTTACAGTAATAGAGCCTAAACTGATTTATACAGATGAAGGTAAGGAAAATGATATCAAATCAAATCTTACGGGTAGCGCAAAATCACTAACAGGAAAAATTGCTGGGGCTAATATCGATTTGACTGGGCTGAAAATGGATAAAAACAAGGGAGAGTTTACAATTCACGGGGGAACGGTTAAGATTGGTGATTTCGTGATAAATGTAACTGAGGCTTCACTTACATCAACCGAAATCACATTTACAACTGCTAGTTTATCTTATAGTGCCGCTGCTGATTCTGGAATTAAAGGAGTTACAACAACGGTAACCGACTTAAAATTGAATAGCAATGGAGTTGAATGGGGTTCAGCTACACTTGATGCTGCGAGCCTTAAGTTAGGATCCTTTGAAGCAACTGCTTTGAAAGGCAAACTTTATAAAAAAGGTCAGAAGTATAATTACATATTGTCTGTAGATGAATTTGGAGGTAATGTTGAGAATGTTTTTTCTTTCGCAGGAACAAAAATTCATTATAATAGTGATACGAAAAAACTCTCAGCTAAATCTGCAACAGCAAAACTTAAGGCCTTAGATAAGGAAATAATCGGAAATATTACTAAACCAATAATCTCAGAAGAAGGAGTGGATTGGGAATATGCAGAACTGACTGTAGATAGTCTCTCCATTGGTTCACTTTTAACTGCTTCTGAATTAAATGGGACTTTAAAAGGCAAAAGAGAAAATTATGCTTATACATTAAGTGCAGGCACATTTAAAGGCTCAATTCCCGATAGTATAAGCTACAATGGGGAAGAAGTTTTATATGATAGCAAAACAAATACATTCACAGTGGAAAAGGCAACTATAACTGGTGATAAATTAGGAGTTAATGCAAGTGGAACTATAAATAAACTTAAGGCCTCAAAGGAGGATGAAGTTGATTGGGAATTGGCAACAATTGAAAAAGATGAACTTTCGCTCGGTCCTGTTACGGCTACCAAATTACTTGGAACAGTAAGTGGAAAAAAATATAATTATCACTATACTCTATCCGCTGAAAGCTTTGGCGGAAATCTGAAAGAAAGTATTTCTTTTTCAGGTAAAAAGATTTCTTTTGATGGTGCTACAAAAACCCTTTCGGCAGATAACGCCGATGCGAAACTAACTGTTTTTGGAAAAGAAATAGTCGGCTCTATGACGGCTCCTAAAGTTTCAGAAAATCAAATTACCTGGGCCGAAGCTTCGTTATCACTGGAGGAAATTTTAATTGGAGACTATTTGAAAGCTACAGGCTTAAAAGCAGATATTAGGGACAAATCCAAGAATTATTCATATAAACTTTCAGCTACAAGTTTCACCGGTAATTTATCTAATTCAATAATTGTTTCCGGAGCTGATCTTAGTTATGAAAGTGAGTCAAGAATCTTTTCTGCAAACTCTGCTCAAGCAGCATTGGATGTGATGGGTGTTCAAGTTACTGGCAAGGTAAGTAATCCAAAAATAACTGAAAAAAACATAGAAGGTAGTATTGATGAATTACATGTTAATACTTCCATTTTTGCTATTACTATAAAAAATGCGGAAGTTGGCCAAGAGAAGTTCGGTGCTAAAGAAGCGGAATTAGCGTTAAAAAATAAGGATGGAGAAGCAAGCGAATCAGGTTTGGCTAATGGTTTTGACTTAGGTCTTTTAAATCACTTTGATGGTATTAAATTAACAGCTAAGGATGTTTATTATGAAAAAGGTAAAGGATTTACTATTGGAGGCATTGACTATAAGATCGAAAAGATAGAAATTGATCTGTTTGGAGTTAAAGCGATAGTTGACCCTGTTAATAGGTCAATTTCAATTAAGTCAGGGGATATTAAATTTCCGGGCACCTCTCCCCTATGGCCTTTCAAATTAGATGTACCAATTCCAATATTTATTGGCGTTTCAGGGAATTTTGGGTTAGAAATAGGAGGAGGTGTAGCACTTAATCTGAACGCAGAAGCTAGCAGAGAACCAGGGAAAGATATGCCTTATAAATTTAGCATGGACACAGGTATTACGGGCAATTTGTATGTAAAAGTTGCAGCAGGTTTAGAACTCGGTAGTCGATTGTTGGTAGCATTACAAGGTAATTTATATGCACAGGCTAAGGCTGAAGCTAAAGGTAATCTAAAAATGAAAGGGGAAGTTAATCACATGGGAGGTTTAAACTTCGAACCAAGTAAATCTGCCCCATTGTCTATGTCATATTCCTTGATAAGTAAAATTATTGCAGAAGTAGGTGGTGAATTAAGAGTAAAGGCTTTCTTATTCTATGATAAAGAACTGAAAAAAATCACTTTCAAAGATTGGAATTTAGGTGAGTGGTTAAGGGAAGGAGAGCTAATGTCAGAAGGGGGACAATTGAAAGAAACGGATTCAAGATCTGGATTAAATGAATCTGCTATTAAAGATAAAGTAGAACATGACTTTGCCGAAGAGCAAGTAATAACGAATGAATCAGATAAGGATGCATTAATAAGCTCCGGTGACACCAGGGTAATAAGAAACGACGAGTCGCAACATGTTTCAAGTGTTGCAAATCAATCCTCAATTGTGTGGAGCTACAAAGAATTTTTAGCAAATTCGGGGGATATGAGTATACGCGGAGCAGCGCGTAGTACTTTCCATATGGATGATGTTAGAAATAATATTATACCGGTGGATAACGCTTTATTAGCCTACGACGCTTTTAAAATGACACCTAAGCAACACGATTTGGGAGAGAAGGCGCTGTTGGAAAATGAAAGGAAGTATTTGGAGGCAATTCTCAAGGAAATTAATATATACCGCCATAAATTGGCCCTTTCCGGCAGGATGCAGGGTGTAAAAGAATTACAAAGCCAAGTTGAACGTAAATTAGCTAATCTTATTGCTAATTTGAGTAAGGTTTAAACTTTAGGATAGTATCTAAAATATGAAATATGCTACCGGAATAGATTATGTCGAACTCTCTCTCGTCGAAATTAGGACAAGTCTTAAGATGAATTTTCCAGGGATTGCAAATCCGGAAAAAAACCAGTGGCTAACTTGCATGAAGTATCTTGGTTTAGAACCTTAAGAAAAGAGCAATAAAACAAGGTCAACGCTCACTTTAACAACTTAATCGTATAATCCTCCCCATAATACCCATCTCTATAAACCACATTTTCCGACAATGTTTTACAATGTGCTAAAATAATTTCGGGATCATTAGCAACTAAAATCCCTTCCTCGCTATCTATACTTTTTAGCATATTAAAAACCAACCCCAATCTGCAATTATTAAAAAGCTTTGTTATTGCTTTTAAAACATATTCAGGATCACTGCTTTTATAGCTCAAAGCTCCGCAAGCAACTACATAATCCATTACGGGCAATTCGGCTTTAAAAAAATCTCCAAAGTAAAATTCGGTATTTGAATAATGGCTATAGCGTTCAATTGCCACATCTAAAAAACTATCTATCTGGTCTATTCCTGCGTAACGGAGCCCATCGAATTTATCCCCAAAAAATCCACGTAAATCGCCATGCCCACAACCAACATCTAAAATTGATTTGTCGTTTAAATCACCTAGCAATTCTTCTATAATTTTAAAACGTGTAAGTTGCCCATCATTACTTGTCCAGCCCAATGCACGAGATGAATCTGCGCCAAATTTTAGTATCCGATCGCGATGGTACTTTTGTATGGCTATATAATCTGGTAAGTTCATAAAACGAACCATAAGATTACAAAATATCTAGGGGATTGTCAAATGCTCCATTTACAATATAATGCTCCTAAAAAATAGGAATAACAATTAAAACTATTAATAATTCGATGTTCCATAACTAGATTTTACGAGAGAGTAAATTCATCAGTAATCTAATTGCTTTAAAATCATCCAAAAAGTTCGATATTTGCAACCTGTGGGGTACGAATAAATGAAAAAGGGTTGAAGCTTTGCTTTGACCCTTTTTTTGTTTTCAGCCCGACATCAAGCTTTGCTTGAATGGAGGAATGGAAACAAAAAAAGAAAATCTGCAGGATTTTACTTTTTCATTTTCAAGACGACACAGAACGGCCCGCTGCACCAGCAGCAATCCGGCGCTGGGTAATGAAGCAGACTATTTTTTAATAGTCTGCTTTTTTGTTTCTAAACCCCAGTAGAATCAATGAATTTCAAATAAAAAATCATTTCGATATTTTAGAGGTTAAACAATCCGAGTTTCTATTTGCATTGATAATGAAGCATTTGCATTTAGAGTCCGGTTCATCCAAAACCAAACTAAAAAACATGAACACAAAACCTAAAAAACGATTAAGTATTGCTGAATTAAAATCTTATCCCGGATTTGAAAATTATACCGATGAAATGGCTGAAGAACTATTGCGAGTCTTGAGACGTTATCAATTTTGTTTTACGGATATTATCAAAAATCAATTCAAGAGAAGAGGAGATTAAAATTGTTTTCAGTAAAAGAAGCTATGTAACTGTGCAATTTTGCCAGTTAACTTCCAAATTAGTTGAGTATAATATACCTTTAAGTATAAAAAATTTTTATCTTTACCGAACTTATACTGTTTAAATGAGAAATATAATTTCTGTTATAACCTCCAAATCCTTTATCTCCGTAATGAGAGAGAGCGTGTGTGTATTAGAAAAGACCTTTTTAATACTTGTATTTGCATTAATAAATCTTTTTGGTTTAAATACTCATTTAAATGCTCAGGTACATTACGTTGGGGCAGGCAATTACGGCCTACGGAAGGTGGTTCCAACTTACACTGGTAATGCCATTCAAGTGCGGAGAGATTGCGATAATGCTACCACTAATATTGGATTCACTTCCTGCGGAATCCTCGACACCACAGCGCTAAGAAATTTTGTTTTATCTGACAATCCTTTAAGTGCCATCACTCCCTCTGCTCAAGGCGCTTACAGTTTAAGAAAATTAAGATGTGCCTATGCCGGAAGCGCCATTAATGTGCGCAGATCATGCGACAACGCTACGCGAGACATAGGCTTTACTTCTAATGGAGATTTGGATACAATTGCACTGAAAGCATTCGTTATGGCTTCTAATCCAATAAGTGCCCTATCGGTAAATGCCAATGTAGCCTATAGTTTAAGAAGATTACGTTGTGCCTATGCCGGTTCGGCCATTCAAGTGAGGCGAAGCAGTGATAACGCCATCAGTAACATTGGTTTTACTTCCGCTGGCGACCTGGATACCACTGCGTTAAAAACATTTGTTGGAGTCGGTAACAGTGGCTTTGTAACAATATGGTATGACCAGAGCGGAAACGGTATCAATGTTTCGCCTCCTGCAGTAGCCAACCAGCCCAGGATTATTAACGCTGGTGTTGTTGAGCGCAGAAATGGAGTACCTACCCTGTTTTTTGATGGAGCAAATGATTACTTCACTACAAATTCTTTTTCCACCACCGGATATACCGGTTTTAGCGCCAGCGTATTGGCTTCCTGGAACACTGTTGGGACGTCTATATCCAATATCCAAGCCTTAATAGACAACAACCACTCCTGCGGGGGAGCTTCCCCTGGATTCGTAATACAAGACAGACCAGATTTGCCAAATAGGCCAATAACTGCTGGTCTCACAAATCCAACTATTTGTAGTAGTTGTCCTGGTGCTTCGTGCCAGGATATAATTACTACCGGAAACGGTTCACTTCGCCTAATTACGTGGGTTAATACCACTACCAATGAATTTTTATACAGGGATGGAATAAACGTTTCTACAGGCACTTATTGTGGCGTATATACCATCCAAACCCGTTTTCTCATTGGAGCTTGGAACAGTGGTCCCAGCCGTTTTTTCTCCGGCCGAATGTCAGAAGTTATTCTCTTTAAAAGTGCCTTATCCAATACTGATCGCCAATACTTAGAGTGGGGGCAATCTCAATACTACAATGTAAGTGGCCCAACACTATCGTCAACGTTACCTGCCTCAGCACCAAGCGCATTTGTGGCCACATGGTATGATCAAAGTGGAAACAATAGGCACGCCACCCAAGCAACACCTGGTTTACAACCAAGAATTATCAACGCAGGTATTATAGAAAAAAACGCTTCAAACCGCCCCTCAATATTCTTTAATAGCACATACCTCAAAAACGCATT
>Ga0315900_10005918_pt1 | contig 16616 bp, 21 predicted proteins | sample LakEriMetagenome_FD_203521 | JGI IMG/M metagenome (GOLD analysis project Ga0315900, IMG submission 203521) | Freshwater fungal communities from buoy surface, Lake Erie, Ohio, United States - Buoy 12 MA114 | ecosystem: Environmental > Aquatic > Freshwater > Lake > Lake biofilm | place: USA: Lake... | reverse complement strand
CGGAAGGGATCGAGGCGCAGGAAGGAGGGCAGGCTCATGCGGGGGGCACCTCGCTCATCGCCGGAGCATGGGGAAGGCGGCAAAGGCGAGCTGCGCCATCAGGCCGATGAGATGCGCGGGTTCGGCGTAAAGCGCCAGATGTTCGGCCAGCGACCGCCCGCCGAGCCAGCGCGACAGCCCCGCCTCGGCCACCATCAGGAGTGCGAAGGCGATCGCCCCCATCGCCGCGGCCTCTGCCGCGGCAAGGCCGCGATGCCGGACGAGGCGCCCGCAGACGAACCACGCGACCGCGAGGATGAGCGGGAGTTCCACCATCACGGCCCCGAGCTCGCCCAGCCGCGGGATGAGGACGAGCGTGCGGACGGTGCCGAGCACGAAGCCCGCCGCGAAGACGGCGGCGAAATAGATCAGGCCGAGGCGCGCAGCCGCGCTCACGCGGCATTCCCCTCGGTGCCAGGGTTCAGGAAGCCGCCCGACTGGCGCGCCCAGAAGCGGGCATAGAGCCCGCCCCGCGCGATCAGCGCGGCGTGCGGCCCCTCCTCGACGATGCGGCCCTCGTCGAGCACCACGATCCGGTCCATCGCCGCGATGGTCGAGAGGCGGTGCGCGATGGCGATGACGGTCTTGCCCTCGATGAGGCGCCAGAGCGTGTCCTGGATCGCGGCCTCGGCCTCGCTGTCGAGCGCCGAGGTCGCCTCGTCGAGCACGAGGATCGGCGCGTCCTTGAGGATGACGCGCGCGAGCGCCACGCGCTGGCGCTGCCCGCCCGAGAGCTTCACCCCCCGCTCGCCGACATGGGCATCATAGCCGCGCCGCCCCTCGGGATCGGCGAGATCGAGGATGAAGTCGTGGGCGTGCGCGGCCCGCGCGGCGGCGAGCATCTCGGCCTCGGTCGCATCGGGGCGGCCATAGAGGAGGTTGTCGCGCACCGAGCGGTGCAGGAGCGTCGCCTCCTGCTGGACCATGCCGATGCGGGCGCGCAAGCTGGCCTGCTGGACGTCTCGGATGTCCTGCCCGTCGATGAGGATGCTGCCGCCCTCGGCCTCGTAAAAGCGCAGGAGCAGCTTCACGAGCGTCGACTTCCCTGCCCCCGAGCGGCCGACGATGCCGATCTTCTCGCCGGGGCGGATCGTCAGGTCGATGCCGTGGAGCCCCCCGCCCCCGCCGCGGCCATAGCTGTGACGGAGCCCGCGCAGCTCGATCGTGCCGCCCTTCCAGTCGATCGGGCGGGCGCCCGGCGCATCGGCGAGCGTGATCGGCTGGGCGATGGTCTCTAGCCCCTCGGCGACGACACCGAGCGCGCGGAAGAACCCCGTCAGCGCCCACATGATCCAGCCCGTCATCGCATTGAGGCGCAGCGTCAGCGCGGTCGCGGCCGCCACCGCGCCGACGCTCGCCTGCCCCTCCATCCAGAGCCAGAGCGCCCAGCCCGTGACCGCGACGATGAGAAAGCCGTTGAGCGCGACGAGCGCGATGTCCATCATCGTATAGAGCCGCATCTCATGGGCGAAGGTGCGGCGGGTGGCCTCGATCGCCTCGCGGGCATAGGCAAGCTCGCGGTCGTGATGGGCGAAAAGCTTGACCGAATGGATGTTCGAATAGCTGTCGACGACCCGCCCCGTCACGGCGCTGCGGGCATCCGCGCTCGCCTGCGAGGCGGGGCCGACGCGGGTGACCGTCCAGCGCACGAGGAGCCCGTAGAGGGCAAGCCAGACCAAGAGCGGCAGCGCAAGCCGCGGGTCGGCATCGGCCAGCAGCACCGCCGCCCCGAGGATGTAGGCGATCGAGAAGGTGATCGCATCGAAGACCTGAAAGACCGCATCGCCCGCCGCCGGTGGCGTCTGCATCACGCGGTTGGCGATGCGGCCAGCAAAGTCGTTCTCGAACCAGCCGACCGACTGGCGCAGCACCTGCGCATGGCCCCGCCAGCGATAGAGCGTGCCATAGTTGGGCAGCACGGAGTTGTTGAGCAGCAGCGTGTTCAGCGCCTGCAGCGCCGGGCGCAGCACCAGCACGAACACCCCCGCCGCGATGAACTCCGTGCCATGCGCGGCCCAGACCTCGGCCGGTGAGGCGCGGCCCAGCAGATCAACGAGCCGCCCCATGTACCAGATGAGCGCGATCTCGACCGCCGCGACGATGACCGAGCTTGCGGTGGCGGCGGCAAAGACGCGGGCGAAGGGGCGCGACCATTCGCGGATGAAGGGCCAGAGCCGGCGCGGGGGCGTGTCGGTCTGCGGCCAGGGGGCGTAGGGGTCGACCAGGTTTTCGAAGAATCGGAACATCGGGCCGGCCTTTCCTTGCGCAGGCCATATAGCGCGGACGCCGTCCGGGGGAAACCGCCGCCCGTTCTTGCGCCCGTTCTTCCCCCGTCAGCCCGCGAGCATGTAGACGACGCCGAGCGCGATCATCCCCGCCATCAGCCGGTTGAAGGCCGCAAGCCGGGCAGGCGTGGCAAGAAACCGCCCGAGTGCCGCGCCCCCCGCCGCCCAGCCAAGGGCCGAGGTGATGCCCGCCACCACGAACACCCCCCCGATCCAGAGCGCCGAGGTCACCGGCGCCTCGGCCCGGACGAATTGCGCGGCGGTGCCGATCGCCATCACCCAGGCCTTGGCGTTGATCCACTGGAAGGCCGCCGCCTCATGCGCCCGCAGGGGCCGCGGGGCGGACCCGGCCCGGCCCATCCCGCCCGCCGTCGCGATCTTCCACGCCACCCACAACAGCAGCACCGCCCCGCCCCAGCGCAGCCCCTCCTGCAAGAGCGTGCTGCGCTGGAACGCCTCGCCGAGGAAAAGGCCGACGATCACCGCCATGACCGGAAAGCCGAGCGCCACGCCCATCAGATGCGGCAGCGTCCGGGCAAGGCCGAAGGTCGCGCCCGAGCTTGCGAGCATCGCGTTGTTCGGCCCGGGCGTCCAGCACGAGGCAAAGGCGATGGCGGCGAGCGAGGCGAGGGTTTCAGGCGTCATCATCGGGGCCTTCGAGCAGTTCGGCGCGGGTCAGCGTGAAGTCGGACGCAATCCAGCGCGCCCGGAGCCGCCCGAGCCGGGCGCCGAGCGCGGGGCCCCCGAGCGCGGGCATGAGGTCGGCCGCGCGGATGGGAAAGCGCGCGCGCGCGCCGCGCAGGATCGCGGCCTCGGCCCCCGGATCGGGCGCGGAGAGCATCAGCGCCGCGCGCAGGAGCACCGCGGCGCGCGCGGCCTCGGCCCCCGCCAGATGGCCAAGCGCCGCGGGCGTCGCCTCCGAGCGCGCCGCCGCGCCAAGTGCCGCGAGGTCGCGCGCCTCAGCCCGCGACAGGCGCAGCCTTCGGGCCGCATCCTCGCCCCCGAGGGCCGCAAGGCGCGCGATCCAGCCCGCGGGCCGCCCGCCCTCGGCGTGGACGAGGGGCGCGAGGTGCGTCGCCGCCGCCCCCGGCAGCACGGCCGACAGCACCCCCGCCGCCGCCATCGCCGCCACCGCCGGCGCCGGGTCGGGCGCGGCCAGCAGGCGGCGCATCTCGGCCCCGATCCGTTCGGCCGAAACGGGCGCGAGCGCCTCGGGCACCGCCGCCGCGCAGGCCGCGAGGCCGTCCGCGTCGATCCCGCCCGCAGGGTCGGCATAATAGGCGGTGAAGCGGAAGAAGCGCAAGATGCGCAACCCGTCCTCGGCGATGCGCCGCGCCGGATCGCCCACGAACCGCACCCGCCCCGCGCCGAGGTCCGCAAGCCCCTGCCCCGTGGGGTCGATCACCTCTCCCTCCGGCGTGGCGTAGAGGGCGTTGATCGTGAAGTCGCGCCGCGCGGCATCCTCGGCGAGGGAGGCGTCGAAGGCGACGCGGGCATGGCGGCCAAAGGTCTCGACATCGCGCCGGAGCGTCGTGACCTCATGCGCGCGGCCCTCGGCGATGACGGTGATCGTGCCATGCGCAAGCCCCGTCGGCACCGCGCGCAGGCCCGCGGCGGCGGCGATCTCGGCCACGCGCTCGGGCGGGGCGTCGGTCGCGATGTCGATGTCGCCGATCGGGCGGGCAAGCAGCGCGTCGCGCACCGCCCCGCCCACGAACCACGCCCCCTGCCCCGCCGCGCGCAGCGCATGGATGACCGCGCCCGCCCCCGGCATCCCGGCAAGGGCCACGCGCGCCGTCATGGCCCGAGCCTGAGCGCAAGCGCCCGCAGGATGCGGGCCGTCGCGCCCCAGATGTAATGCGGCCCCCAGGGGATCACGGGATAGCTGCGCAGGCTTCCCTGCCAGAGGCGGGCCTCGAACCGGTAGCGGGCGGGGTCGGCGAGATGGGCGAAGGGCACGGCGAAGACCTCGGCCACCTCGGCCGGGTCGGGGCGCGGATCGAACTGCCCCTCGATCCAGCCGATGACGGGCGTGACGTGATAGCCCGTGACGGTCTCGTGCCCCGGCAGCCGGCCGATCAGCCGGACCTGGGCGGGGGGCAGCGCGATTTCCTCGGCCGCCTCGCGCAGTGCGGCGGCCTCGGGGCCGGCGTCGGCGGGGTCAAGCCTGCCGCCCGGAAAGGCGACCTGCCCGGCATGGTGGCGCAAGCCCGCCGCGCGGCGGGTCAGCACCACCTCGGGGCCGGCAGCCCCCTCGGCGAGCGCCATGAGCACGGCCGCGGGAATGAGCGGGGCGGCGGGGGCGGCACGCGTGCCGGGCCCCGCCGGATCGAAATCGGACGAGGGCGGCGCGGGCTCGGCCACGAGGCGCGCGAGACGGTCGAGGAGCGCGGGCGCGTCCATGGCGCCCGTCAGGCACGGCCCTTGGCCGCGCCGGGCGGGGTGCCGCCGGGTGCCTCGAAGCCGACCGTCGCCGGGTCGAGGACGTAATGGGCGCCGCAGAACTGGCAATCGGCCGTCACCGTACCCTCGGGCGTCGTCATCGTCGCGATGTCGCGCGCCGAATAGATCGAGAGCGAGGCGCGCACGCGATCCTCCGAGCAGGTGCAGCCGAAGCGCAGCGGCTGGGCGGGAAAGGCGCGCGGCCCTTCCTCGTGAAAGAGCCGCACCAGCACATCGGGCGGCTGCACCTCGGGGCCGGTCAGCTCGCCCGCCTCGACGGTGTCGAGCAGGATGTTGACGCGCGCCCAATCCTCGCCCTCGGCCCCGCCGAGGAGGTCGGTCGCGCGCAAGAGCCCGTCCTCGGGCGCCTCCGCGGCGGCGGCCGCCCCCGGCGAGGCCTTGGGCATGACCTGCAGCATGATCCCGCCCGCGCGGCGGTTGCCGGCATCATCCCGGCCATGGGCGGTGGCGAAGCGGGTCGGAAGCTGCTCGGACTGGGCGAAATAGGTCTCGGCACAGGCCGCGAGCGCGCCCCCCGCGATCGGCGTGATGCCCTGATAGGGCAGATTGCCCGCGCCCTGGTCGATCAGGATCGCGAAGAACCCCTGCCCGATCTGGGCAAATCCCGGCCCCACGGGATCGAGCCGCTCGGCATCGAAGCTCGCATAGGCGCGCAGCCGCGCGGGCGCGCCCTCGGTCTCGGGGGCGTAGTAGTCGGTCGCGATCAGGCGCGCAGGCCCGTTGCCCCGGATCTGAAGCGAGAGCTTCCAGCGCAGCTTGATGGCCTGGCCGATCAGGGCGGTCAGCAGCACCGCCTCGGCCACCAATTCCTCGATCGCGGGCGGATAGGCGTGGCGCGACAGGATGCGCGCCAGCGCCCCGTCCACGCGGGCAAAACGGCCGCGCACATCGGCGCGGTCAAGCTGAAACGGCAGGACACTGTCGTCCCACACGATCTGGGGGCCCGTCGGCATGGGTGCTTTCCTTCGCGGATCGGCGCTGCCATACATCCATCCCGACCGCCCCACAACCGCAAGGGCCGCGATGATCCGCCGATTCGAAACCCCGCCCGAGGCCGGCCGCAGCTATCGCCGCCGACCGGGCGTCTATGCCATCCTGCTCCGCGGCGCCGAGATGCTGCTCACGCATCAGGATGCGCCGGCGCCCGAATTCCAGCTGCCGGGCGGCGGGGTCGATCCGGGCGAGCATCCCCTGCCCGCGCTGCACCGCGAAGTCTACGAGGAAACGGGCTGGACGATGCGGCTCGATCGTCGCCTCGGGGCGTTCCGTCGCTTTACCTACATGCCCGAATACGACCTCTGGGCCGAGAAGGTCTGCACGGTCTATCTCGCGCGCCCCATCGCGCGGCTCGGGCCGCCGAGCGAGGCCGGCCACACCGCGATCTGGGCCGAGCCGGGTGCCGCGCTCGGCATCCTCGCCAACGAGGGCGACCGGCATTTTCTTGGCCGGGTCCTGCGCGCGGGCCTGATCGGCTGAGGTTTTAACCGAATCGCAGGGCGAATGCGGTTCTTTCGGGGCATGTCGCCCCGGCCCTGCCCCATTCTCCCCTCCTGCCGCCGCAGTGTCACGGCCCTGCTGGCACTCGCGCTCGCTACGGGGTGCGGCGGGGGCGCGACCGCGCCGGGAGGCGGTGCGCCACCCGTCTTGGCCAGCGGGGCGGGACCAGGCGGGCCACCGCAGGAGGACGAGCGCGCAGCCTGGATCGCGATCGACCCGGGCCAGACCGAAGCGCGCCTGGCCGCTGCCTTTGCCGACGGGTCGGGCGTCTTCCGCATCCGGGACGGCGGCCTGGCCTACACCGTGCTCAGTTCGGATGCGGCGGGCTTCGTGCCGGGGGGGACGGGCGCGCCAGTCGATCCGGCGACGGTCGTGGTGCTGAATGCAACGGACCGCCTGACTGTCCACCGTGGCAGCTTCGTCGACGATGCCGGGCGTGGGCATGTCGCGACGCTCTGGCGCCGGTCGGTCGCGGGGCCGATCGCGGGCTGCGGGACGGGGTGCGAGGTGGTACTGATCGGCCACATCGTGCGCGCGGATGACGGCACGCTGACGCTGCAGACCGCAGGCGCGCTGCCGCGCGACCTGCCGCGGGGCAGCTTCGTCTTCGAGGGCGTGCATCTCGCCGGTTTCGCGGGCGGGGGCTTTCAGGACGGGACCTTCCGGATGGTCGCCGATTTCACATCCGCGACCGCGACGCTCGAGGCGTCGACGCAGGATCTGCGGCTTGCGGGCGGGGGGATCCGCATCGACATGCGCAGCGGCGAGTTCGCGGGCGAGTCGCTCACTCTCACGGGCCTGCACGAAGGGGCGACCAACGCGACGGTCCGGGGCAGCTTTCACGGATCCGGGGCAACCGGGGTCAGCGGGATCTGGACCGAGAACGCCCCCGCCCCCGATGCCTTTGGGGCAATCGCGGGCAGCCGGCGCTGACGCAAGGCGGATTTGCGGTTGACAGAGGCCGCGGCTTTGGGCAGAAGCCCGCGGGTGCAGACGCTGGGCCCGCCCGGCGCAAGGGGTATGACATGGCCAAGCCGACGACGATCAAGATCCGCCTGAACTCGAGCGCAGGCACAGGGCACTTCTACGTCACCAAGAAGAACGCCCGGACGATGACCGAGAAGATGACCGTGCGCAAATACGACCCCGTCGTGCGCCAGCATGTCGAGTACAAGGAAGGCAAGATCAAGTGATCCTGCGCCCCTGAGCGCGTTCATGGGCCGCGCCTTGGCGCGGCCTTTTCGTTTCGGCCCTGCTCAGTCGGCGATGCGATAGGGCGTGTCGGCCGGATTGCCGGCAAGATCAGTATGACGGCGGGTTTCGGGATTGCGCCCGAGGTGCAGCACCCGGTCGTGTTCGGGATAGGTCACGACATCGCGCGGCGCCCGCGTGCCGACGACGACATAGCGCGCCTCAACAGGCCCCGGGTTCTCGAGGCAATGCGCCACCGGCACCCCTGCCCTGAAGGTCGCGGTATCGCCGGGGCCGAGGCGATGCGCGGCGCCCCCCTCGTGCAGCACGACCTCGCCCGAGAGCACGAAGACAAGCTCATCCTCCGCCGCGTGCCAATGCGGCAGGGATGACCGCGACCCGGGCGGCAGGATCTCGATGAAGGCCCCGAACTGCGTGAGGCCGCCGGTGTCCGAGAGCAGGATCGCGCGACAGGGCCCGCAGGGGTTGCCGGCGCTGTCGCTTTCCTCCGTCATCGCCTCGTGCAGACCGAAATGGGGCATGGCGCGTCTCCAAGAAAAAAGGGCCGGTGCAGCGCACCGGCCCCTGTCTGTCGCATGATCCCCGCGATCACTCGCGCTGGCTGCCCATGAACTGCAGCAGGAACATGAAGAGGTTGATGAAGTCGAGATAGAGCCGCAGCGCCCCCATCGTGGCCGACTTGTCGAGCCACTCCTGATCGCCGTGGGCGGCATGGGCGACATACTCGGACTTGATCGCCTGCGTGTCGTAGGCGGTCAGCCCCGCGAAGATCAGCACCCCGATCGCCGAGATCGCGAACATCACCGCGGGCGAGCCGAGGAAGATGTTGACGATCGAGGCGACGAAGAGGCCGATCAGACCCATCATCAGGAACGTCCCCATCCCCGAGAGGTCGCGCTTCGTGGTGTAGCCATAGAGCGACAGGCCCGCGAAGGCCGCCGCGGTGGCAACGAAGGTCTGCACGATCGAGAAGCTGGTGAAGGTCAGGAAGATCCAGCTGATCGACAGGCCCATGAGCGCGCCGAAGGTGTAGAAATAGAGCTGTCCCGCCGCAGCGGAGAGGCGGTTCGCGACCGCCCCGAAGCCGAACACCATGATGAGCGGGGCGAACATGATCACCCAGCGCAGCGGCGAGGTATAGAGCGCGACCCCGAGCCCGGTGAGGTAGACCCCGTTGCCAAGTTGGCCCGCGGCGAGCGACGGGTCCTCGGTCGTCGCAAGACCCGAGATCGACCAGGCCGCAAGCGCGGTGATGATCATCCCCACGGACATGAGCCCGTAGACCTTGTTCATGTGGGCGCGAAGCCCTTCGTCGATCCACGTCGCACGCGCGCCCGTCGCGGTCGTGCGGATCGTTTCAAACTGTGCCATCTGCTAGCCTCCGTCAGTCATGGCGAAAGCAGCCCCGATTTCCGAGCCGGGACCTCGGAGCGAACATCGGAACTCGTCCCACGGTTTTCAAGCTCTTCCGATCCCGGACGCGGATGTTTCGCCACGATGTCGCAGCGCGGTCACGGTTCGATCACGATCTTGCCCGCGCTCGCGCGTCCGCGCAGCATCCCGAGCGCCTCCTCGGCGCGCGCAAGCGGCAGCCTCTCGCCAACGACCGGCCGGATCCGCCCCGCCGCGTGCCAGTCGAGCAACTCGGCCATGCCGGCCCGCGCGACATCGGGGGCAAAGGCGAAATAGCCCCCCCAATAGACGCCAAGCACGCTCAGGTTCTTGACGAGAAGGTGATTGGCCGCGATCTGCGGCACCTCGCCGCCGGCAAAGCCGATCGGGATCAACCGCCCCTCGGGCCGCGCGGCGCGCAGCGCGGCCGTGAACATCTCGCCGCCCACCGTGTCATAGGCGACATCGATGCCGCCAAGGGCGCGCAACTCGGCGCGCAGGTCGGGCGTCTCGGCGTCGATCAGCACCTCGGCCCCGGCGTCGCGCGCGACCGCAAGCTTGGCCGCACCGCGCGCCACGGCGATGACGCGCGCGCCCACCGCCGCCCCGATCTCGACCGCGGCAAGGCCCGTGGCGCCGGCGGCCCCCGTCACGAGCAGCGTCTCGCCCGGCCGCAGGCGCGCGCGGCGCATCAGCGCCATGTGCCCCGTGCCGTAGGCGATCTGGAATGCCGCCGCGGTCGGATGGTCCATAGTGTCGGGGATGGGCAGGCAGCGGTCGGCCCTGAAGACGCCACGTTCGGCAAGCCCACCCGAGGCCGCGAAGACCGCCACGCGCGCGCCGGGCAGCGGCGCCGAGACGCCCGGGCCCACGGCCTCGACCTCGCCCGCGACCTCCATCCCGAGGACGAAGGGCGGCTCGGGCCGTTCCTGATACCGCCCCGCCCGCATCAGCGTGTCGGCGAAATTGAGGCCGCAGGCCCGGATGCGCAGCCGCACCTCGCCCGGCCCGGGGTCGGGGACGGGCACCTCGGTCAGACCCGAATCCCCCGCGAAGTCGCGCACCACATAGGCCAGCATCCGATCCCCCATCCGAACCCGCGGTTCAGAAAATAGCCCGACCCGCGCCGCACAGCCATAGCGGATGAACCGGCCGGACTTCTCGCCCGAGGCGGCCGCTATTCTGCCCGAAAGTTGTGCGAGGACGCTCTCGCGCCCCCTTGCGCGGTGTCGCGGGCAGAAAGCTCAACTTATAGACAATTTGACGTGGATTGAAATCAACCTCTGGTATAGCCAGAGGACAGTGACGGAGACCAGAATGAAACACCCGATTGACGTGAACGTGGGCCGACGGATCCGCCAGCGGCGCTGGATGCTCGGCATGACCCAGCAGCATCTGGCGCAGAGCGTCGGGATCAAGTTCCAGCAGATCCAGAAATACGAAAGCGGCATGAACCGCGTCAGCGCCTCGCGACTCTACGAGATCGCACTCGCCCTCGATGTTCCGATCGGCTTCTTCTTCGAGGGGGCGGGTGGGACCGGGGATCCCGAGGACGAAGACGAGCTGATGGCCAATCGCGAGGCGCTCGAACTCGTCCGGGCCTTCTATGCGATCCCGGAGGAACAGCGGCGCAGGCTGCTCGATCTGGCGCGGGTGCTCGGCAGCGCGGCCTGAAGCCTCAGACGTAGCTGCGCACGAGCGCGCCCGACAGGAGCGCCCAGCCGTCGGCGACGACGAAGAAGGCAAGCTTGAAGGGCAGCGCGACCACGGCGGGCGGCACCATCATCATGCCCATCGACATGAGGATGGCCGCCACGACAAGGTCGATCACGAGGAAGGGCAGGAAGATCAGGAAGCCGATCTCGAAAGCCCGCGCGATCTCGCTGAGCAGAAAGGCCGGCACCAGCACCGAGAGGGGCGCCTCGGCGAGGCTCGCGGGCACGGGCGTCTCCGGACGCAAGGCGAGAAGCGCCGCGAAGGTGTCGGGATCAAGCCGCGCGGCCATGAAGGCGCGAAACGGCCGGATCGTCTCGGCCAGCGCGGGTTCGAGCGCAAGCTCGCCCGCGCTGAGCGGCCCGAGGCCAGCCTCCCACGCCTCGGTCAGGACCGGATCCATGACGAACCACGTCAGGAACAACGCGAGCGAGACGATCATCATGTTGGGCGGTGCGGATTGTAGCCCCAGCGCCTGACGCAGGATCGACAGCACCGTGACAATGAAGGGAAAGCACGTCACCATCACCGCAAGGCCGGGCACGAGGCTCAGCAGCGTGACGAGGACCAGAAGCTGCACGGCCCGCGCGGTGAAGGATCCGCCGTCGCCGATCGTGAGGGTGATCTCCTGCGCCGCAGCAGGCAGCGCGAGAGCGAGCGCGAGCGCTGCAGGTATGGCCACGCACCAAAGCCGCCCTCCCCTCATCCCAAGGGCCGGCGCAGGCTGATCACCTCGGTGAGTCGGACCGCGAGGCCACCGTCGCGGTCGCCCTCGATCTCTTGCAACTCTCCCCGGCCGATCAGCCGGTCGCCGACATAGAGCTCGACCGGATCCTCGACCCGGCGGTCGAGCGGCAGGACCGCGTCCTTGCGCAGCCGCAGCAGGTCGCGGACCAGCGGGCGCGCCTTGCCCACCGAGATCGTGATCTCGACCGGGACCTGGCCGAAGGGGCTCTCGAAATCGAAGGGTGTGTCGTCATCCATACTTTCGTTCCTTGCGGGGGAGTTCGAAGAAGTCGCGAATGAGGGCGGCGATCGCGGCCACCGCCCCGTCCATGTCGATGCGCGTCTCGACCTCGCCAAGGCGCAGCGTCGCCTGGCCCGGGCCGAGGGCGTCGGTTTCGTGAATGGCGATCGGCAGGCCCGAGGGCAGGCTCGCGAAGGCTTCGACATCGGCGCGCGAATCGGGGTGGATCACGAGCATGACGGGCACCTCGGTGGCCTGCTCGGCCAGCGGCAGGAGGACAGCGTTGATCTGCGCGGGCAAGGCGATGCGGGCGACCTCGGGCAGCAGGCTCGCCGCGATGTCGGTCAGGAGCGGCTCGATCGCGCGCAGGATCTGGCCGCGCGCCTCGTGATAGGTGAACGACATCGCCTGCAGGTTGCGCGCGACCTCGGCGCGCAGTTCGGCCTGACCGGCCGCGTGCGCCGAACTCGCGTCCTCCCACCCGGCCTTGTAGCCCGCCTCGTAGGCGTGCTGGCGCGTCTCCTCCATGTCGTCGGCATTGACGACGAGGACACCCTCGCCCCCCTCCTCGGCGAGGTCGAAGACCTCGAGGCGCACGCGCTTGCCCATCAGCCCTGCTCCTCGGCTTCGTCCATCCAAGCGCGCAGGATCACGAGCGCCTCGTCGCGCCGCTCGGAGATGAGCGTGCGCAGCCGCGCGACGGGATCGGGCTCATCGGGTTCGGCGGGCGCAGTCGGCGCGGGGGCGGGCCCGCGCACCGCGGGCGGGGCCGCCTCGACCCCGCGCGCGAGCGCAGGCAGATCGAGCCCGTCGTCGATTTCACCCGTAAGAGCGGCAGGCAGCACAGCCTCGCTGGCGCGCCCGGCCGGCAAGGCGAGGGCCGGGGCGGCGCGGCCGAGCATGGGGGGCGGATCGCGCCGACGCGCCGTGAGGATGGGCCGGACGACGAACAGCCCGAGGATGAGGGCAACAAGCGCGATGATCGCCATCTGGATCAGCGCCATCGTATCGAGGCCCGCCGCAATCGAACGTTCCACGAGTGTGCCCTCGGCGGGCGGCCGGTCGAACTCCATCGACTTGATCGTGACGATGTCGCCGCGCGCCTCGTCGTAGCCGACCGCCGAGGTGACGAGATCCCGCAGATCGGTCAACTCGGCGTCGGAGCGGGGCGACCAGGTGCCATCCTCGGCGCGGATCCCGTCCACGAGGACAGCGACGCTCAGCCGCCGGACGGCGCCCGGCGTGCGCTCGATCTCGCGCGTGGTCTCGGAAATCTCGTAGTTCACCCGCTCGCGCGTCTGCGAGGAATTCGACTGGCTCTGAACGCCATCGCCCGCGTCGCCCTCGGGCAGGTTCGATGCGACCGTGACACCCGCCCCTTCGCCGGTCGAACTCGAACTGCGGCTCTCGGTCTCGGTCGAGACGGGAACGCGCCCCTCGGGGTCGAAGCGCCGCTCAAGGAGCGATTCGCGCTCGGTCACCAGATCGACGCTAACCTCGACCAGCGCCCGACCGGCGCCAACGCGCGCGGCCAGCAGCCGCTCGAGGTTCTGGCGCATCTCTGTCGCGCGGTCGGCGGCCTGACGTGAGGGCGTGCCGTCATCGTCACCAAGCAGGAGCAGGCCGCCGGCCGCATCGATGATCGCGACATCCTCTGGTGCGAGGCCCGCGACGGCGGCGGCGACAAGATACTTGAGCGCGCGGATCTGCTCGGGCGGCAGGCTGCCCTGCGCGGTCGTGACGGTGACCGAGGCGGTCGCTGTGCGTTCGCGCGCAAAGGGCTGCGCCTGCGGCTGGGCGATGTGCACCCGCGCGGCGCGGATGTTGGGGCTCGAGACGATGGTGCGCGCAAGCTCGCCCTCCTTGGCGCGCAGATACGCGGCATCGAACATCTGCGTCGTGGTGCCAAAGCCCGAGAGCGAGTCGAGCAGCTCGTATCCCGCCGTTCCCGTCGCGGGCAGCCCCTCTCCCGCGAGAGACATGCGCAGCGTGTCGCGATCGGCAAGCGGCACATAGATCGAATCGCCCCGCACCTCGAACCGGATCCCGCGCTGGTCGAGAGCGCGCACCACCTCGCCTGCTGCGGATGGATCGAGACCGGCATAGAGCAGCGCCATCGAGGGCGCGCCTGCCATGCGCGCGACGCCCAGAACGGCGAGGAACATGCCAAGCGTCGCAACCAGGACGATGATCCGCCGGCGGGCATCGAGCCCGTTCCAGAGGGCGAGAAGTGACTGCAAGGCGGCCTCCGACAACTCCCGGCGTGAACCAGGCGATGGCGGATGCTTGGTCGGTCAGCCTTAAGATTCGGTTAGTCGCCTCGGGTCTATAGCGGTCTCGACCGATCAGCGCGGAGGCAGCCATGGCGACGGCCGACGAGACAACCGCAGAAGCGCCCCCGGTGCGGCGCAGCCGACTGCCGCTGATTCTCGGCGCGCTTGCGGCGCTCGTGCTCGGCGGGGCGGGGTTCTTCGCCACGTGGTCGGGCATGATCGGCGGTGGCCACGAGGCCGAGACTGCGCCGGAGGCCGAGAAGGCAGGCAATTCTGTCCTGCCCGATGTTGCCTTCGTTGCGGTCGCGCCCCTGACGGTCAGCCTCGCGCCGGGTGGACGCAACCGGCACCTGCGCTTTGCCGCAGAACTCGAGGTGCCCAAGGCCCATGCCGCCGAGGTGCAACTGCTCCTGCCGCGGGTTGTCGATGTGCTGAACGCCTACCTGCGCGCGGTCGAGGCGGCGGACCTCGAGGATCCGGCCGCGCTTGTGCGCATCCGCGCGCAGATGCTGCGGCGCATCCAGATGGTGACGGGCGAGGGGCGCGTCAACGATCTGCTGGTGACCGAATTCGTGCTGAACTGACGGAGGGGGCATGGAACTCATCGCCGATGTGCTGCTTGCGGCCGGGGCCTTCGGGGCGGGGCTCTATTGCTTCGTCCTCTCGCGCAGGCTGCGGGGGTTCGCGACGCTTGAGACCGGGATGGGCGGGGCGATCGCCGTCCTCTCGGCGCAGGTCGAGGCGTTGCACAAGGCCCTGGCCGAGGCGCAATCGGCCGCGCAAGGCTCGGTCGAGCGGCTCGGGGCGATCAGCGCACGAGCCGAGGCCGGCGCGCAGCGGATCGAACTCCTGCTCGCATCGCTGCATGATCTGCCCGATCCGGCATCTCCCGCGCGCCCGCGTCGGGCTGAAGCGCCGACCGCGGATGTACCCGGTCCGGCACCTGCATCCCATGCTCCCGCCGCGCCACCCGCCGCACGGGCCATGCGGCGCATGGTTCTCGAACGCCGGCGCGCGGCGGCATCGGCGGCCGGGACCGCGGACGAGGGCGAGGCATGATCGGGCAGCGGCATCCTGCAGAGGCAGGCAGCGGCCAACGCGCCCGCACGCTGGGCGATCGGATCGGCGCCTTGTTGCGTACCGGACCGCGACGGCGGCGCGGGCAGGGGGTGCTCATGGTCATCGTCGTCATGTTCGCGCTCTCGGGCGCGATCCGCCTCGGGCTCGGCATCGACGCCGCGCGCGGACTCGGCGGGGTGGCGACGGCGGAAACGACCGCCCCTCCTGACACCGTCGCAGCCTTGCCTGATCCGGCGCAGACCGACGGCTGCGCACCGCTTCCCGCCGACCTCGCGCGTGCGCTGAGCGCCCGCGAGGATGCGCTTGCCGCGGCCGAATTGCGCCTTGCCGAACGCGTAGCAGCACTCGGCCTCGCCGAAGAGGTGCTGACAGCGCGGCTGGCCGACCTCAAGACCGCCGAGGAGCGCCTCGCTGAGACGATCGCGCAGGTCGATGGCGCGGCCGAGGCCGACCTCGCGCGGCTCACCTCGGTCTACGAGAGCATGAAACCCAAGGAGGCGGCGCTTCTGTTCGAGGCGATGGCGCCGGAGTTCGCGGCGGGCTTTCTGGGCCGGATGCGCCCCGACGCAGCCGCGGGCATCCTTGCGGGCATGTCGAGCGAGGCGGCCTATCGCATCAGCGTGATCCTCGCGGGCCGCAATGCGCTCGCGCCTCGGGAATAGGCACGACGGCGAGGGATTCTTAACCCGGCGCGCCAAGACTGCGCGCGATATCTCGGAGCAGGCAGGCGCACATGGTCGGCATCATCGGCATCGTCGTGATCTTCGTCATGGTCTTCGGCGGCTACATCGCCGCCGGCGGCAAGATCGGGATCATCCTGCATGCGCTCCCCTTCGAGATGATGATGATCGGGGGGGCGGCGGCTGGTTCGTTCCTGCTCGCCAACAGCGGCTCGACCGTCAAGCAGGCGCTGCGCGACATTGGCAAGGTCTTCAAGGGCCCCGGCTGGAAGCCGCAGGATTACCGCGACGTTCTGTGCCTGCTCTTCGAGCTGATCCGCATCGCGCGGGCAAATCCCGTGGCCCTCGAGGAGCATATCGAGCGCCCCCGGGAGTCCGCGGTGTTCGGCCGATATCCGCGCATCCTCACCGACCACGAGGCGATCGACATCATCTGCGACACCCTGCGCGCCGGCACCATGAACTATGACGACCCCCATCAGGTCGAGGAGGTGCTCGACAAGCGGATCGAGGCCCACCGCCACCACGCCCTGCATTCGAGCCACGCGCTCCAGACCGTCGCGGATGCCCTGCCGGCGCTCGGGATCGTGGCGGCGGTGCTCGGTGTCATCAAGACGATGGCCTCGATCGACCAGCCGCCCGCGATCCTCGGCAAGATGATCGGCGGCGCCCTTGTCGGCACCTTTCTCGGGGTGTTCCTCGCCTATGGCTTCTTCGGGCCCTTCGCGAGCCGGGTGAAGGCCGTCTGCGAGGAGGACGGCAACTTCTATTCCCTGATCCGCGAGGTTCTGGTCGCCAACCTGCACAACCACGCCCCGAACATCTGCATCGAGGTCGGGCGGCAGAACACGCCCCATCACCTGCGCCCAAGTTTTTCGGACATCGAGACGGCGCTGCGCGCCCTCAAGCAGGAGGCGGCATGATGCGCGGTCGACCCGGCTGCGGGCTCGGCCGGGCAGTGCGGGCGGTACTGATCTGCGCGGGCCTCGCCACGGCCTGCGCCCCGGCCGCACCG
>Ga0315900_10005916_pt1 | contig 16617 bp, 14 predicted proteins | sample LakEriMetagenome_FD_203521 | JGI IMG/M metagenome (GOLD analysis project Ga0315900, IMG submission 203521) | Freshwater fungal communities from buoy surface, Lake Erie, Ohio, United States - Buoy 12 MA114 | ecosystem: Environmental > Aquatic > Freshwater > Lake > Lake biofilm | place: USA: Lake... | reverse complement strand
AAATACTGATATGATCTTGGCCGCGTACGTATATGAAAAGTATCAAGCCCTCTAAATTCATCCGCTGCTATAAACAAGGTATTGCCTTGCTCCATAAAATTGAATAAGGTCTTAAGATCTGTTTTACTTAAATTCACACTCCCATTTATAAGCACTAAACATTTTTTTTGTTGAATATCAGACTCCGGTAGATTATATAGTGTGCCTTTGTTGATCGATAATTTATTGCCATAGGTAGGCTTCAATAATTGAAAAATAGCATTTGTGCCAAACGGGTTTTTATCTTTTGACTCATACGTTCGCTGCCAATTCATAGGTTTAGGAAGGATGTATTGAATAACAACCAACAAAACGAACATCACGCCGAAGATCCAAAAATATTTATTGTTCCCTTTAAACATTTATATGCCTTTCAAATGATATAAACTCCTTTTTAAGTTCGGTATATTTGGAATGGTCAACACTAAACTTTCCATACCATACATAATCATAGATTCGGCTCACTGCCATAAACTCATTCAAAAAATTTGATTTCTTAAGGTCGTATTGATAATCAATATTAGTTTTGGCCGGCTGAAACATTAAATGACCACCCTTTTCTAAGAGGAAAAGACATTTCAAATAGTACCACCGCACAGCAGTTCTTAGATCGGCATTTACTTCTGCCTCTTCGATCATCTTATCGAAATTAATAGTACTTAGATCATCTGTGAGTTCGCTGAAATTAAATGTTGTAAGCTTACTTTCAGGGCTAACCAAGCGACTGAGATCACTTCTCCACAGAAGCCATATAACGAGTATCACGCAAAAAATAATTACGCACCAAACTATGAGATCTCTGGTGAAATCCACATTCTCTTGATTGTTATTTCCGAAGATCAGCTCCGAGAGCCAATCCATAAATCGTTGAAATATGCCGGGTTCGTAATTTACGTCGCGATCATACTTCATTTTTGGATCGCTAAACACTTTTCTTTCAAGCAAACTATCCGGCTTAACTAATTTAAGCGAATTAGAATCGACCAGGGCCACAGATAACGTATCCGATGCTTTGAACGCAGTAGTATGTAGAATTAAAATAAAATATAATGTGAGCTTTTTCAGTGTGAGAGATTTTATACTTATATACTGTCAATTTTTTCCATGATAGAAAGTCCTTCTTTTTTCTCTTCCAAGCTGGCACATTGTAAATTCATCATTATAAAATACACTGCATATACGCAAGTAATTAATAAACCGCTAATACAAAATAAAACAATAACGTAAATAGGCACATCGTAACCTGCTTGAGAATTCTGGAGATCACCAATGGCACCTTTCATTCTGGTAAAAAAGGAAATGATGAATACAATATATGATGGTAAAAAGGCGATAAAACTGAGGATGTATGTGATCAATCCACCCAGGAAAGAGAGCGACCATGTGATCCAAAAATTTCCTTTAAAGTTTCTAAACACTTTTCCTATAGCTTCAAAAACATTGATGCGATGTCTTTGCGATGTAAACAATACAGCTGTAAAATAATAAAGTGCAATTGGCATCACTATGAGTAGAAAAAATATATAAACAAGTATAAATAGAAGAATACCTAAAACAGCACTCATTTTTATCAACATAGCAAGCAATCCAAAGAACAAGGCAATTACAACAGCAAATACCAAACTAATGATCACCAGAATGAACATTCCTCCTAAACCACGTAAAAACTGACTAAAAAAATTCTTTACGATGTCTTTTATCAAAGGTTTTTCATTTTCAGGTAAACTATCGTTCAATAACATATGTTCGTTGAGTACAGTTACAAATGCCGTATAACCTAATAAAGAAAGCAAGGTCATTAACACCATTGTTCCGGCCATTGAAGCGTAAAACGCCATTACGTCATTAGCCGCAGCCGTAATATTGGCAAACATATTCTTAAATAAAAAGGTGATAAGAAAAGTTGCTATTAATACAAACGGCGAGACCAATAATAAAATAGAGCCAAATAATGACTTGAAATTTTGTCGCATATAAGCAATGGTATCACCAAACACATCTCCAAAACTTCTCGCCTTTCTTACATATACTTTTACACTCATAGTGGATATTTACGTTTATAATAAATTGGTAAAAAAATAAAATAATAAATAATAAAACCGAAGGAAAGACCAATGATGGTTATTGATAAAGCGATATGCATTTCGGTATATCTTGTTACAAAACTTTCAAGAAAACCCGCCATGATAAATATAAGGATCAGTCCAATGATGATCTTTAATCCATCTTTTACTGCGGTTCTAAATGCATGCATGCGTGTATGAGTTCCAGGGAAAATAAAACTATTACCTAAAACGATTCCTGCGCAACCGGCCAAAATGATCGCCGAGATCTCAAAGGCGCCATGTATCCAAACAACCTTTAAAGCTTTATCCAAAATATTGTATTGATAAAAAAGCGTGAAAAAGCATCCTAACATGATGCCATTGTTCACCAACATGAATCCGGTACCAAAGGCAGTAAGTAAGCCTAGAACAAAAGCATAAAAAGAAACTTTTATGTTATTTAAGGTGATGTAAATGAACATCAAGAACTCATTTTCTTCGCCATAAATGCCAAGAGCATTGCCATTCTTTATACGCTCGATGGTGAGGTCAATATAGTAATCACCCAATATCAAACGAACAAAGCTGTCGTCATACAGTTGAGATACGACACCAAGCAGAACGGCTAATCCGAAAATTAGGAATGAATAAAATAGTTGCTTATGATACTTTGAGAAGAACATTGGCAACTCATACATGTAAAAATTCAAGAAACGTCCACCACTCTCCTTTCGATTCTTATACACCAAATGATGTACTTTTGAAGCCAAATTATTTACATAAGCCTGTGTGCGCGTTTGTGGATAATTGGTATTTGAATAGGAAAGGTCATCGGTGAGTTCAATAAACATATTAGTGAGTTCATTCGGATCTATCTTATCCTTGTTACTTAACTTCTTTTCATACTCCGTCCACTTTTTTTCATTCTGCTTCAAAAACGTGATCTCTTTCATACCTGCTTAAGTGAATATAAATATATATATTTATACAGTAAATTCAAACCATATACTTGGAACAAATACGAATAAATACCACACAAAATGTTGCTCTTGGCTATGAACCCGCCGGTGTTGGTTACCGAATACTGGCAGGTATATTAGACCAAGTGTTTGTTATTGTATACACCATATTGATCTATTGGCTTTTTTTCACTTTTGTGTTGAGCAAAAATTATTACACTGCTGAAACCGACAATACAGAAACCTATAATGCCATTATGATCGGCATCTTGATATTATTACTTGTGCCGGCCGGATTGTATCACTTGCTTTGTGAAACATTTTTGAACGGACAAAGTTTCGGAAAAAAGATAGTGAATATTAAAGTAGTAAAGATCGATGGCACACAACCGGGCTTTGGGTCTTATTTGATAAGATCTATGTTGCGTTTAATGGATGTAACCCTGATCTCGCCTGTGATCGCAATTGTAAGTATAGCTGCCACCGAAAAAAGCCAACGCCTTGGAGATATTGCTGCAGGAACAACCGTTATTAAGCTGAATTCTGATATATCCATAAGAGATACCATCCTATATCAACAGAGGCCTGACTACAAAATTGTATATGAACAAGTAGCTTTACTAACTGATAAGGAGGCAAACTTAATAAAGGAAGTGTTAGAGTTTTGTGAGAAACAAGATCAGCCACAACATCTGAAACAACTAAGTGATAAACTAAAAACAAAACTAGGTATAGAGAACTCTAAACAGAACGATCTGGAATTCCTTTACACTATTTTAAATGATTATAGCCATTACCGATTCGAGAACTGAATTTAGCTTCCAATCTCCGCAATATTATAGAGACAGAAACCGCAAAGCGACCTCCGGTCTTCGCAAAGTTTTACGCAAAGGTCGCAAAGGATCAACTAATTGCTGAATAAGAAGGCAAAGAGCTATGCTTACGCAGAGATAGTGCACACTCCTCTCTTCATTATTTGCGATCCGCCTCGGCGGACGAAGGCCTTTGCCTTCTTTTAAGTATTGGTGATAAAAACTTTGCGTTCTTAGCGCCTACTTTGCGAAAAGAGCGAAGCTCCTTTGCGGTTTCTGCCTCTAAACTTTATTATTTGTCAAAACGTATAAGTTCCCAATTGCCCTTCAGGTAAGCACACACTTTTAAATTTTTTACTCCAATACTCTGCCAGATATTCCTGTTCGGTTTGACCGGGAGTTGGAATGAGAATAAGTTCCTTTTTGCCTAAAACATTCATATCCATTAAAGTGCTGTAACCACTTCTGCAAACAATAATTTTTGATGCGGCAATTATTTCGGAAAGCTGAATTGCATTGGGTAATTTCATAAATATTACATTTTCTCGCGAATCTCTCAGATCATCGCAGATAGGAGAACTAGAAACTATAATAGCTTTGCCTTTATAGTTCTTCAGTTTTTCTATGATACTTTTCAAAAGATCTGATTGTGTAGGTTCTGGTCCCGATAATAAAAATAAATGATCGTATCTTATTTCAGCTTCCTTCTTTTGCAATCTACTTAAAGGCCCAATGTATTTACAATTCAAACCAAAAACATTCTCACTTAGCTCCCCTGACAGTTTTTTATCTTTTTCTTCATAATCAGGAACCCAAACCTCATGGAATTTCTTCAATAATTCAACATGTGTGCTGTTCGACCATTTCTCAAAAAAAGGAGTTTTTAAATTTAATTGGTGGCAAACAATTATGTTGTGGGCGCTCTTAGAATAAAGTCCGTAACGGTTATCCGAAATAACAATATCGATCTTGTGCTTTAAGACATATTTCTCAAGAAGTTCATGTTCCTCTTTAATTGCCTTTAAGATCTTAGGATATTGTGATCCTAATTTTAACCACAAGGGTAAAATAGAACTATACGTGATATTATATTCCGGTAATTTTTCGCGCTCTAAGAGGGGAAATTCTTCGTTGAAGATCTTTTCGGTTAAAGAGGTTGTTCCAAGAATAACAGTATTGCCATTCAACAAAAGATCTTTAATGATCGGCACACAACGGGTAGCATGACCCAAACCCCAATCGAGTGCCGCAACAAAAACTCTTTTATTTTTTATGCCAAGATCCAGAATTATTTCTCAGGGTTTAAAACAAATTGCTTTAACTCAGTATCTAAAATGTATTTATTGGCAAATGTTTTAAAGTCTTCCTTCTTTAACGCTTTTACCCAATCATTATACTTGTCAATGTCTGCTATATTCTCACCGGCCGTTTCGCTGCCCATAATATAACTCATCCAAAAATCATTCTCTTTCAATTGCAACTCGCGTTCTTTTAAAAACCCTTCTTTCACTTTAGTTAAATTCTCTTCATTGCCACCCTCTTTTTTTACTTTAGCGATCTCTTCTTTAGCGGCATTCACTAATTTCTCTACGTTCTCCGGAGCGCAAGCAAATGAGCAAGTGATCTTTAATCCCGGAGTTGGTGTATAACTAATAGCCGGATAAATTCCAACGCCATAAACTCCTCCTTTATCTTCACGTAAATTTTCACGCAAAGTAATATTCAATAATTTCATGAGCGCATACACTTCAAATCTATTTTTACGATTATACTCAAATGTATTTGTCCATGTTAAGTTAACGCGACTTCTTGGTTCATTTCCTTTTTTGTAAACTTTAGTATAAGTTCCCTTTGGAGTTTTAGCGCCAATATCTTTTATACTCTCGCGCTTTGTACTTGCTGAAATACCTCCAATATACGTTTCTATCAAAGGCTTTATTTCCTCCAAATTAAAACTTCCTACAAAAATAAACATGAAATCACTTGGGTCAGAAAAACGCTCTTTAAAGATATCATTGCAACGTTTTTGGTTCAGCTTTGCAAGATCCTCCATTTTAGTTGGTCTGGCGCTAAAGTGATAACCGCTCATAAAATAACGCACCGAATCTCCAAAAACTTGATCAGGATCACTACCTGCATTTTGCAAAAACGCTTTTTGCTTTTCAATGGCCGATAAAAATGCTACAGAATCCTTACGCGGTTTAGTGAAAACCAAATTCACCAACTGCAATAAGGTCTCGATATCCTTTTTATTTGAATTCCCAAACAAACTCTCATCGTAAGTTCCTACACCCGTGTAAAGTCTTGCGGTTTTATCTTGCAAATATTTTTCAAGAGCCGTTGCGTCAAATTTTCCGTATCCTGATTCATCCTGAATTGAGTTAGACAGATCAGCATTACGCATATCATTTTCCGGATATTGACATGTACCTCCCGGACTGTAAGCTTGCATATTGATCTCGTCATTTTTAAACGTGGTTGGTTTTAATAACACTTTTACACCATTACCAAGTGTCCATTCTGTAATGCCGTAACCTTTATCGGTGGTTTTAAATACTTTTTGCGCCGAAGGTTTTTTGGCGATCAATGGTTCGTTGATCACTTTATCTTCATAAGCCTTAATGTCTTTGTTTACTTGCGCTTCATTAAATGCAGCTTTTATATCCTCATCTAATGGCTTTTTGCTAGTTTCATTCTCAGCCAACATCATAATTGAAACTGCGTTCTCTCCATTTCCAATCCATTTTTTCGCTAGATTATTGATCTCTTCCAATTTTATTTGGGGAACCAGATCTTTATAATATGCATATCTGTTCTCTACCCCAGGCTCTGCCTCACCGGTTAAAAAATTATAAACGTATTGCATTACCAATTGTTTCGATTCGGTTTTATCCTTCTCATTAAATTGATTTTCCATATTGGTCATCAATTGCTTTTTCTGACGATCTAATTCACTTTGATTGAAACCAAAACGTTTTACACGCTCGTTCTCAGTAATTAATGCCTTGAGGGCAAGAACTTCCTTTCCGTTAGAAGTTACCGCAAAACTTCCATAGCTTGCCTTGCTTCTTACCATTGAAAAATACCCAGTATAACCAAACATAAATGGCGGACTCGCTTGTTTTGTTAACTCACTTAAACGCGCGTTGATCATTCCGTTATACAATTCCTGCATAATGGTTTGCTTAAAATCGGCATATGTTTTTGTTACGTTGTTATTTTCCTTTTGCATATACGCTAACTGGATCATGTTATAAGGAGATTCCTTATCACTTGCCACTGCCACACGAAAATCTTTTTGATCAGGCACTTCCCATACTTTAATTGGTTTTGGGTTTACCGGAGCAGGGATATCAGAGAATACTTCAATGATCTTCTTCTCCATCTCTTCCACATTAATATCTCCTACAACAATTATGGCTTGAAGGTCGGTGCGATACCAATCTTTATAAAACTGTTTTAAAAAACTTTGCTTACAATTTTTTAAAATGTCCGGTTTTCCTATTGGTAAACGCTCTGCATAACGCGAATCTTTGAACATTACAGGCCATGTTTTACGATTCATTCGCTCCATTGCTCCTTGTCCTAAACGCCATTCTTCCATTACAACGCCACGTTCTTTTTCAATTTCTACACTGTCAAAACTTAGGTTGTGCGACCAATCCTTTAAGATCAATAAACCTTTGTCAACGATGTCTATTTTATCGGTTGGTATCTGCAACATATACACTGTTTCATCAAAACTTGTGTAGGCATTTAAGTCTGGACCAAATTTTGTACCAATACTCTCTAAATAATTTACAAGATCATTTTTCTTGAAATTCTTTGATCCATTAAAAGCCATGTGTTCTACAAAATGCGCCAAACCTTGTTGATCGTCGTTTTCCATGGTACTTCCCGCATTTACTGCCAAACGTAATTCGGCCCTATTCTCAGGTTTAGTATTTTTTTCGATGTAATACGACATGCCATTTTTAAGAACTCCCTTTTTTACTTTTGGGCTCAGAGGCAATTTATCTTCCGGCTTAAGGTTTACTTGAGCTTGAGCAACATACACTAAACTCAATAACAGAACTACAATTCTTTTCATAGGATATAATTAGATAGTAAATATATCAAAAAATGGCAAAGTATTTAATAACTTTAACCTGTGATTCCTACCTTTCCCGACCATATTTTAACCACTCTTAAGGTACTGCCCGAAACACCGGGTGTTTACCAGTATTTTGATAAGGACAACAACCTTTTGTACGTAGGAAAAGCTAAGAACCTAAAAAAGAGGGTAAGTAGTTATTTTACAAAAGAACATGGCAATAACCGTTTAACATTAATGGTTAAAAAAATAACGGACATAAAGACCGTTAAAGTGGAGACTGAATTAGATGCTTTATTGTTGGAGAATAATTTAATTAAAAGTTTAAAGCCGCGTTACAATGTTAATTTACGCGATGATAAAACCTATCCTTGGATCATTATTAAGAACGAACGTTTCCCGCGCATATTTTATACACGCAAAAAAATAAAAGATGGCTCAGAGTATTTTGGTCCGTATGCCAATGTAAAAGTGATGCGCAATTTATTGGATTTTATTCGCGAAACATTTCCTTTAAGAAATTGTACCTATGATCTAAAACAAGATAATATTGATAAGGGAAAATTCAGGCCTTGTTTAGAATATCACGTTGGCCATTGCAAAGCGCCATGTGTTGGATTTCAAAAAGAAGAAGAATACAATGCCAACATGAAGGAAATTCGCGAGATCATTAAAGGCGATATTCATTTTGCTATCAGAGAACTAACTTCGCAAATGAAAAAAAAGGCGGAAGGTTTAGAATTTGAAAAAGCAGAGGAACTAAAACAACGCGTTGAAATGCTTGAAGCTTTTCAAAGCAAATCAACCATTGTGCACCCCACTATTACCGATACAGATGTATTTAATATTGTGAGTGATGAAAAATCGGGATACATAACCTATTTTAAAGTGGTGAATGGTACCATTGTGCAAAGTCAAACTATTGAGTTGCGTAAAAAACTTGAGGAGACCGACGAAGAATTATTGATTTTTGCCATGGTAGAATTGCGCGGAAGATATAATTCGAAAAGTAAAGAGATCATATTACCATTTGAACCTGAGATTAAATTACCGGATTGCGAATACTACATTCCAAAAATTGGAGATAAGAAAAAGTTACTCGATCTCTGCTGGAGAAATAGTAAGGAATATAAACAAGAGCAAGACAAACAAATTGCCATTACCGATCCTGAACGACATGTGAGCCGCATTATGCAGCAAATGATGAAAGATCTGCACTTAACAGAAGAACCGCGACGGATTGAAGGATTTGATAATAGTAATATTCAAGGAGAATATGCGGTAAGCGCGATGCCTGTTTTTATTGATGGCAAGCCGGCGAAAAAAGAATACCGCCATTTTAATGTAAAAACAGTGCAAGGTCCTGACGATTTTGCAACCATGGAAGAAGTTATTTTTAGGCGATATTCACGCGTACTAGAAGAAAACCAAGCCATGCCACAATTAATTGTGATCGATGGTGGCAAAGGACAATTAAGCGCTGCTATGAATAGTTTAAAAAAATTAAACCTTGTAGGAAAAGTTGCCGTAATAGGAATTGCCAAACGTTTAGAAGAAATTTATTTTCCGGAAGATCCTATTCCTTTGTATTTGGATAAGAGGAGTGAAACTTTAAAAGTAATTCAGCACATTCGCGATGAAGCACACCGATTTGGAATAACGCATCACCGCAACAAACGCAGCCGCGAAACATTTAAATCAGAACTTAGCGAAATAAAAGGCATAAGCGATAAAACCGCGCAAAAACTTTTAGTGGAATTACGTTCCATGCAAAACATTAAAGAAGCAACGCTGGAACAATTAACGGAGGTTATTGGAAAGGCGAAGGCGGGGTTGGTGTTAAATTACTTTAAGCGAAATAATTAAAGTAAAAATTACTCTACTATTGTCGAATAATTTTATAGCTCTTCAAACTGAGTCCGACTTTGAATTGCAGGTAATAAACGCCGGAAGGAAGGTCGTTAAAACCGACATCGATTCCATTTGGCTTTACATCAATTTGATATTGACTTAGTTTGCGGCCTGCAAGATCGGTTATGGTTAAATTACTTAGCTGCTCGTCATTTTCTGTGAGAATTCTTAATAAATTAGAAGAAAGCATCGGATTAGGAAAAACCTTTGTTCCAGAAACGATGATACTGTCCTTAATATGATGTTGCTTCATAGAATATGCACTATAGCACTGACTTCTTACCAACAACATAATACTATAAACTGTGTCTCGCCCTAACTTCTTATAAACATGCGTTGTTCTAATTCCTGGATTTCCAAAATAAGTTGAAGAAGTACCATCTCCCCATGACCAATGATATTCATTTCTACCTGCATTAACACTATCCATTGCAACAAATTTTAATGTATCCTCAACTTTATTAAAGTAGAAATTTCCATCCAAATTATTTGTGAAAGCTAAAAGATCCTTACTCATGGAATCTACATCACTTCCATTATATGCAATAAGTCTAACTCTATAAACGCCGCCCGTTTTATAAGCGTGTTTTGGAGACTCCTCAGTTGAAGTAGTTGAATCTCCGAAGTCCCAGAAATACGTGGATCCACATGATGTGTAATTAGTAAAATAACTGTCGCAGTTACTATATTCAAAATTTGCCTTTACGCTTGATGTTACGGTTAAAACTCTGGAAACAAAGGCAAAATGGCCATCAGGATTTGTTGCCTTGAGGGTTACGGTATAGGAGCCAATATTTTGAAAATTATAACTAATATCGAAATCACTTGAACTATAGATAGGTGTTGAACCTGCAGATCCTTGGATGGTCCATAAGTAAACAGGTACATTACCGATGGTCTTTGTTTTATTATTAAATTTAGTTACTGATCCAAAACAAAAATCTCTAACCTCAAAATTAACAGCAGGAGATAGGCACGATCTACCAACAGACGGCAAAAGAAGAAGAAAAGATACAACTATGATTAGTTTTTTGAAATCTATCTTTTTCATATCATAAATTACCTCAAATATTATGCCAAAATTATATAAATTTGGCATAATATTTGTCTATCATACCACTATAATCTTAAAAAGATGAATAAAATACTACTGTTTTGCTTAATGCTAACCTTTTTTGTTTCTTCATCATGCAAAAAAGAGGATAAACAGCCGAAAAACACTACAACAAAGTTGTTTACTTTTAACAGCCTTGAATCTGAGCACAATGAGATAAATCAAGGTAACGTTACGCGAATTACTGCAAAAGTAACGGGTGAAGCAACTTATGAATGGACTTGCTCATCCGGTGACTTATTTGGAAGTGGGAATTCAATCTTATTTGGCGCGGGATCTTGCTGCAAAGGCGACCACTACATTTACTGCAATGTGAAAGACAAAAACAATAATTCTGAATCCAAATCCATTTTGATAAAGGTAAATTGAAAGTCGCTCATTCAATATTTCTTGCTTGCCTTTTTCTAAAATTTCAGTTAGTTGCGCAATGTTGTGGTGGTGGTGCTCACATTGGCGGTAATATATTTTTAGGAACCCTTGGTAAAGGGTATTTGCAATTTAATAGCAACTATAGAGAGTCTTACTCCCAAGGTTATATGCAAAACGACTGGAACTCAGATTTTAAATTTATCAAAAATGCTTACAGTAGACACCTTGGTGTGCAGCTTGGATATGGAATCACAAAGCGTCTTACATTAGATCTTGAAACAGGTTATTTTCTTAACAGAACTCAAAATTTTGAAATCGGCAGCTATTCGTTTTCTCATACAGGTTCAGGATTAACCTCAGTAACTCTAGCCGGAAGGTTTAATATTTTTAAACTCAAAAAAAGTGAGTTAGAATGGACTGCAGGTTTAGGTGTTAGAGCCCCTGTATCGAAAAATAGGCAGATGAAAAATGGCGTTGAGCTCTCTGAAGACGTGCAACCAAATAATGGTTCGTACGGCATTGTATTTAGGTCGTTTTTGGCTAAAGAATTTGATAATATACATGCCAATGTTTTTCTTATAAACTCGATCTCTGTTAATTCAACTAACGACAAAGACTACAAGGATGGTAACACATATATTAGCACTTTACTTTACGGCCAACAGATTATACACAACTTAACCGGGATCATTCAAGTTAGAAACGAAATAAGAGATAGAGCCATTAGATACGGAAGTGAAATTTATTCGACCGGAGGTTTTAGGTTTACCTTGGTTCCGCAAATCAATTATACGATTAAAAACAAATACAATATTTCATTAATATTTGAACAACCTATTTATCGCTACTATAACGGCACTCAACTTAAAGATAAATACGCATTTTCTGTAAACTTCAACATGCTTTTACCAGTTACAAAAAACGCTAAAGAAACATGCGAGAAAAATTAAAAAAGGCCGAGTCTAAACCCCGGCCTTTCTACTTTTATTCAATCTCGCATTTCGAATAAACCGTACTGCCCTTCGCTTTGTTTTCGCATTCCGATTTTGCATCTGCTTCTTTTCCTTTAATTTCAAAATGTTCATCGCCTCCGGCAGCTTTGTCGCAATGACACTCATACGTTTTTTTACAAGATGTATTTAAAAATACAACTAAGCCTAATAAGGCTGCTACTTTGATTGTTTTTTTCATTTTTTTTGTTTTTTGGGGTTAATTAATCTTCTCTTTCCATTTTAAGTACAACTTTCTTTCCGGGGAAACCAAAAGCTGCTGAAGTTTCAAATTCCATTCGTTTTCGCTTACTAACTAAAACTTTGTAAATACCGCTAAACGCAATGCATTGTTCTGCCGCTTTCACATCTTCCAGTCCATGGGCATGATCGGCCTGATTACTAAACTCAAGTGTTTTACCCTTATCTCTTATTTGCCAAGCAAATCCACTGTGTCCATCTTCCCCTAAATACCAAAGTCCCTTGCACGATTCTTTATAAATTTCACAATCACTGAATTTAAATCTTGGTAATTCCAACTCATTAACTCCATCAACTGATAATTCGGTTACTTTCCACTTCTGCCCATCCAAACGATTACTTACTGTTTTGGTTTTGTTACAAGAAACCATTGCTATTAAAAGCCATGTAAAAAATAAAATTTTCTTAAACATAATAATTAGTTTAGTTTAGTTTGAAATAATACTTCCACATCAGTTTCACCGGGTGTAATAGTTCCGTTCTTGGTTCCTGCCTGATGCTTTAAGGTAACCTTAGTGGTGCCGCTGGCTGCATTTCCGGTTCGCCATTTTGTACTTAAGCCAACCGGTAAACTTTTGGTATCCGCGTCCAAATAAAGTGTTTGAATCACTACTCCGCTATGCTGAAAGAAAAACATATGATCATCACGCTCATTCCAAATTTCTTTAGACACTGTGTCAACCGGATTTTTTGTTTGATCAAACAACAATAAATTAACCAGGTAGGTTTTGTTTGGTTGTAATTTAATGGTATCAAGCTGAAGAGGGCTATTTCCACCCGGACCATCCGGGTCGTTAAAATAAGCAGTTAACACATTGGTTGTGTTTGCCGAATCGGTAAACAATAATTTCAAACTGGTTATTAATTCAGGTGCATTCTTTACAGGAGGCGGCAAAGGCTGTAAATCTTTATCCTTTTTACATGCCGTTACAAAAAACAGTAAGCAAATAGTTGCTAATATCATTTTATTCTTCATGTTGTATTTTTTTAGGTTTGTAAATTACTAGAGGCATTTTTATTCTTAATTGAATGTTTCTTCCCGGCGCATCTGTATAATAACGAAAACGGTCGAGGTAATCGCGGTATACCGCATTTAAAATGTTAGTTCCTCCTATACTTAGGTGAAGTTTTTGCTTTCCTAAATTAAAAACGCCTCCTATTTCTGCAGCAACTAATCCAAAAGCTTCGGGTGGTGGGGCAAAATCTGTTTGTGCGGGTACACGCCATTGCTTTGTCACATACTGGTAGCCAGCCATCACAAAGCAATTGCTACATGCTAATTTAAAACGATAACGGGCATTTAACTCAAAGCGGTCAGATGGCATATAAATTAAATGATCATTAATGGCATAATTCCATGCTCTTAACCACATGCTTTTTACCATTAAACTCCAATGACGGTTTATTACAATGGTTGATTTTATATCTAAACCGCTAATACGCGCTTTAGCTTGCTCAAATGTAAAAACCGGAAAGGCTCCTTTAACAGTTAATTCTGGATTAAGAGCGGGGTTCATATAAATAAAGTTTTGAAACTGATTATGGTATGCTGTTACTTCCATTTGAACTTCCTCGGCTTGAAGTATACCGCTTAAAGTTGCGTTTATAACTTTTTCAGGATTCAAATCTTCTCTTCCGCGCTCAATAGCTCCCACTCCGTGATGAATACCATTACTATACAATTCATTTGGTGCCGGCGCCCTCCAAGCAGATCCTATGTTTGCGAAAACATTAAAATATTTATTGGGTTTATAAATTGCGCCAACATTCCAACTAATATTATTAAACTTTAAATTGGGTGAATACAATTCGTTGTTTCTGTAATAAAAGGATTGTAAATATTTTTCATCGTAACGAATTCCAGCTTCAAATTCTATATGTTGTTTAACGTAACGCTCCGTTGCAAATACGCCCCAGCTTTGATTAATGTAATTAGGAATAAAAAATCTCCCAAAGTAATTATTAAACTGATGCATGTAACTACCGCCAAACTGCCCTCTAAAAGATTTAATGTTATCATGCTCTAAGACCACATCTGCTGTTTGCGTTTGAATACGGTAATCTAATTCGGGTAAATTAAGTGCGGCAAGGGAATCATTTAATGGCTTATGTTTATCATACTCTAATCGTTTATTATATTGGTAAGCGTACTGCATATTTAATCTCCATTTATTAGTTAAATGGAAATGCGTTTTACTTTTTACCATTTCATGCGCAATCTGCTGATAAGGTCTGCCAATCTGATACGAAAATTCCGCCAAACTATCGGTAGGCTTTTTCAGTTCCAGTGAATTTTTAAGGTCGGTTAAATTATGAATGTGAGCACTACTAAAAACGCCCACTTTGGTGTTGAACTGTGAATAATATACCTCAGTGCCCCATTTTTTACGATGATAGTCTAAAGCATATGAAAAATTGTATTCCTCAACCCCTGTATTTTTAAGATAATAATTAGGTGCGTTTATACTTCCTGCCTTTCTAAGAGTTCCCTGAGCTCGCCAACTGAAGTTTTTCATCTTTTCAAAATTACCTTGTAAAATAGCAGAAGCTATTCCCGATCGTCCATTGCTGGCTCCCACCAAATTCACCTCGCCAGTTACGCCAGCTGTATCAGGTAATTCAGGTGTTTCCACCAACACTACGCCGCCAATTGCATCACTACCATAACGCACTGCATTAGCGCCCTTAATTACCGATAAGCGCGTGGCAATAAATGGATCTACCTCCGGTGCATGCTCATTACCCCATTGCTGACCCTCGTGTCTAACACCATTATTCACAATTAATACTCTAAAGCCTTGCATCCCATGAATCATTGGCTTTGAAATTGTGCCTCCGGTATTTAAACTTGTAACACCCGAAACATTTTTTAAAGCCTCGCCTAAGTTCAGTCCGCGTGTTTTATCCAACTCTTCCCCGGTAATATCTGCTCGCGTTTGCGTTTGTTTCATTTCCAATCGCTTATCCATTATATCTACTTCCTGCAACTCAAAGGCGCTATGAGGCAATTTTACTTTCAAGTGGTAATTCTTGGTTAGTTGAACACTAATGACAGTATCTCTACAGCCAAAATGTTTAATGATGATCTGCGTTTTTCCTTCACATACATTCGTAAATTGAAATCTACCATGTTCGTTTGTTGGCACAATAAGTGTTTGACCCAAAATGCTCACTAAACAATTTTCCAATTCCTTACCGTCATCCAAATCAATTACTTGCCCTGTGATCTTAAGATCGCATTGCCCAAATAAAATATGTGCAGATACTATAAATAGTATCAATAAAAAATTCCTCACCATAAGGGAGTTTTTTTACTACGTTAAATTGATTTGATTTTTGTAATGAAAAATTAAGCTGTAACTGGCGGGCCACGAGAGGGCAGGTTGCAAACGGAGAATGAAACAAACCTGCTTTGGTAATAACTATAAACTATAGTGTTTACCGTTAAAGCAACATCATTTACAGCAACCAAGTTCGGTGCTTTATACACCGGAGTATTTAAATCTAAAATATCACAATGCGTGTGCTGCTCTTCAATGTGAGTTCCTAGGTGTGAATGGTTAAGCTTACAGAAGTTATTTGCTGTGTCTTCATGGTTTGCAAAAATATCATGTATTGTATGAGTAGGTGTGATTACGCATGCAAATACCGCGAGTAGGAACCACGCTAAATATATTCTTGTTTTTTTCAACTGGATTAAAGGTAATGAAAAGATTGATATAAGTTCATGAATTTAACAAAATCATCAGGGATTCGGCATGGTTTTTGGTAGAAATTGCACTGATTCGATATTTTTTATTTACCAAATGTGTGCTTTAGAATTAATGAAATAGAAGGTTATCCGCAATCACCCTATTTTTATTAAATGTATGATTACAACAATTCAAACTATGAAATTAACCCGAGTTCTATTGGTTGTGTTTATTTTAAACACACTAACCCTGTTTTCGCAGGTAAACCCTGTAAGCTTTCAAAAAGTTTTCACTACAAATGCTTTATCAAATACAGTTAGCATTGGCGAAAAC
>Ga0315900_10005914_pt1 | contig 16619 bp, 19 predicted proteins | sample LakEriMetagenome_FD_203521 | JGI IMG/M metagenome (GOLD analysis project Ga0315900, IMG submission 203521) | Freshwater fungal communities from buoy surface, Lake Erie, Ohio, United States - Buoy 12 MA114 | ecosystem: Environmental > Aquatic > Freshwater > Lake > Lake biofilm | place: USA: Lake... | reverse complement strand
AGACACCGCGGGTGCGCACCTCCTCGGGTCGCTTCGAGTTCCAGCGGCCCGAGCGTTTTCGCTTCGCGTACCTCAAGCCGTTTGCGCAAACGCTGGTGGCCGACGGCCAGAACCTGTGGCTGCACGATCCCGACCTGAACCAGGTCACCGTGCGTCGGCAGGCCCAGGCGCTGGCCTCCACCCCGGTGGCCCTGGTGGCCTCGGCCCCTGACCTGCAGGCCCTGCGCCAGGCCTTCGATCTGGCGGCCGCCCCTGACCGTGACGGCCTGCAGTGGGTCGTGGCGACGCCGCGTGCCGCTGACGGCGCGGTGCGCGAAATCCGGGTGGGCCTGCGCGTGACCGGCCGGGCGCCGGAACGCCCCCCCGAACTGGTGGCGATCGACATCGTCGACGGCCTGGGGCAGCGCTCGGCCCTGCGCTTTTCGCGAATGGAGGTCAATCTGGCATTGCCACCCGAGACCTTCCAGTTCAAGCCGCCTGCCGGCGCGGACATCCTGCGGCCCTGAGCGATTCCGACTGCCTGCTGCCCATGGCCGCCCCTGACGCGCCCGCCCACCCGCCCCTGGCCGAACGCCTGCGACCGCAGTCGCTGGCCGAGGTGATTGGACAGCAGCACCTGCTGGGCGAGGGCATGCCCCTGCGCATCGCATTTGAATCCGGCCAGCCGCATTCCTGCATCCTCTGGGGCCCGCCGGGCGTGGGCAAGACCACCATCGCACGCCTGATGGCCCGGGCCTTCGACGCCCGGTTCATCACCATCAGCGCGGTGCTTGGAGGGGTCAAGGACATTCGCGAGGCGGTCGACCAGGCCCGGGCCTATCCGTCGGGCCGCACCCTCGTGTTCGTCGACGAAGTGCATCGGTTCAACAAGAGCCAGCAGGATGCCTTCCTGCCGCATGTGGAATCGGGCCTGTTCACCTTCATCGGCGCGACCACCGAGAATCCGTCGTTCGAAGTGAATTCAGCCCTGTTGTCGCGGGCCGTGGTCTATGTGCTGCAGCCCCTGGCCGAGGCCGACTTGTCGATGCTGGCCGACCGGGCGCAGGGCCTGGGTGCCGTGCCGCCGCTGGAGGCCGCCGCGCGGGAGCGTCTGCTGGCCTATGCCGATGGCGATGCGCGCCGGCTGCTCAACACCCTCGAGACCCTCGCCGTTGCCGCGGCCGCCCAAAAGCTGTCCGAGATCACCGATGCCTGGCTCCTGAAGGTGCTGGGCGAGCGCATGCGCCGCTACGACAAGGGGGGCGATCAGTTTTACGACACCATCAGCGCCTTGCACAAAAGCGTGCGGGGCTCCGATCCCGATGCCGCCCTGTACTGGTTCGTGCGCATGCTCGATGGTGGTGCAGATCCGCGCTACATCGGTCGCCGGCTGGTGCGCATGGCGGTGGAGGATATCGGCCTGGCTGACCCGCGGGCCCACCGCCTGGCACTCGATGCCTGTGAAACCTACGAGCGCCTCGGCTCGCCGGAGGGCGAACTGGCCCTGGCGCAGGCTGTCGTTTATCTGGCGGTGGCGGCCAAATCAAACGCGGTCTACACCGCGTACAACCGCATGCGCGCACTGGTCCAGAAAGACGGCAGCCGCCCCGTCCCCCTGCACCTGCGCAATGCCCCGACCCGGCTGATGAAGGACCTCGATCATGGCAAAGGCTATCGCTATGCCCATGACGAGGAGGGGGGCTATGCCGCCGGCGAGAACTACTTCCCCGAGGGGATGTCGCCCGCGCGTTACTACCAGCCTGTCGATCGAGGCCTGGAGATCCGCATCGCCGAAAAACTGCGCGTGCTGCGGGCCCGGGACGCCGACCGGCACCAATCCGGCGGCAACGACTGACGCCACGCTGCCGACGCGATGGCAGAGGGCGCCGGGCAGGGGATTTCCCGGGCGGGGTTTTGCTACGGATGGCTACAATCGCGGCCACGACCCGCTCAGGCATTGGCGGGTTTTTTGCTAGGTGGCGGCAAAGACGAACCTCGGAGAACCGCATATGGAAATCCTGCTACAGCAGATCATCAACGGTCTGGTCCTGGGCAGCATGTACGCCCTGGTGGCCCTGGGCTACACGATGGTGTACGGCATCATCAATTTGATCAATTTTGCCCACGGCGAGGTGCTGATGGTGGGGGCCCTGACCAGTTGGGCCATCATCGTGATGATGCAGGACGCCATGCCCGGCCTGCCGGGCTGGCTGGTGCTGGTCATTTCACTGATCATTTCCTGCGTGGTGGCTGCGGCCCTGAACTTCGCGATCGAGAAGATCGCCTATCGGCCGCTTCGTAACAGCCCCAAGCTCGCCCCCTTGATCACCGCCATCGGCATGTCGATCCTGCTGCAAACGCTGGCGATGATCATCTTCAAGCCCAATTACAAGGCCTATCCCTCGCTGCTGCCGACAGCGCCGATCAACGTGGGTGGCGCAGTCATCACGCCCACGCAGCTGATGATCCTGGGCGTCACCGCGGTGTCGCTGGCGATCCTGATGTACCTGGTGAACTACACCAGGCTCGGGCGCGCGATGCGGGCCACCGCCGAGAATCCGCGCGTGGCCGCCCTCATGGGCGTGAAGCCCGACATGGTCATTTCGGCCACCTTCATCATTGGTGCGGTGCTCGCCACCCTGGCCGGTGTGATGTACGCCTCCAACTACGGCACCGTGCAGCACACCATGGGCTTCCTGCCTGGGCTCAAGGCCTTCACCGCCGCCGTCTTCGGCGGCATCGGCAATCTGGCTGGGGCGGTGGTTGGCGGCCTGCTGCTGGGGCTGATCGAGTCGATCGGCTCGGGCTATATCGGCATCCTCACCGGCGGTGTCCTGGGCAGCCATTACACCGACATCTTTGCCTTCGTCGTGCTGATCATCGTCCTCACGCTGCGCCCCTCGGGCCTGCTCGGTGAACGCGTGGCCGATCGCGCCTGAACGGAGGAACCGGAACATGTTCGACTTTCAGACTCACAAGCGCTCGCTGCTCCTTTCCGCCTTCTTGCTGCTGGTGTTGCCCCTGGTGTTGCAGGCCATGGGCAACTTCTGGGTGCGCATCGCCGATTTCGCCTTGCTCTATGTGCTGCTGGCCCTGGGCCTGAATATCGTGGTGGGCTTCGCTGGCCTGCTGGACCTGGGCTTTGTGGCTTTCTTCGCCATCGGCGCCTACATGTACGGCCTGATGGCCTCGCCCCACCTGTCCGACACCTTTGCCAGCTTCGCGCAGCTATTCCCGCAGGGGCTGCACACGCCGATCTGGCTGGTCGTTCCGCTGTCGGCGTTGCTCGCCGGCATCCTGGGCGTACTGCTCGGGGCGCCCACCCTCAAGTTGCGGGGCGACTACCTGGCCATCGTGACGCTGGGTTTCGGCGAAATCATCCGGGTGTTCATGAACAACCTTGATCACCCGGTCAACATCACCAACGGTCCCAAGGGCATCGGGCAGATTGACGCGATCACCGTGTTCGGCATCAACCTGGGCCGGCCGCTCGACCTGGGCTTTTTCACCCTGTCGTCGGTCACGCTCTACTACTACCTGTTTCTGGTGCTGGTGGTGGTGAGCGTGATCATCTGCTCTCGGCTAGAGCGCTCGCGCATCGGCCGCGCCTGGATGGCGATCCGCGAAGACGAGATCGCTGCCAAGGCCATGGGCATCAACACCGTCAGCATGAAGCTGCTGGCCTTCGGCATGGGCGCTACCTTCGGCGGCGTGTCCGGCTCGATGTTCGCAGCCTTCCAGGGCTTCGTCTCGCCCGAGTCCTTCAGCCTGATGGAGTCGGTGATGATCGTGGCGATGGTGGTGCTCGGCGGCATCGGCCACCTGCCGGGCGTGATCCTGGGCGCCGTGCTCCTGTCGGCGCTGCCCGAGGTGCTGCGCTGGCTCTCGGGCCTTTTGGACCTGCAGGCGGTCACTGGCGGACGACTTGACGCCTCCATCCTGCGCCAGTTGCTTATCGCCCTGGCCATGATCATCGTCATGCTGATGCGTCCGCGTGGCCTGTGGCCCTCGCCCGAGCATGGCAAGTCCTTGCAGAAATCGGCCTGAAAGGAGCGACGACCATGGCAGACATCGTCCTTCGCGTCAGTGGCATCTCCAAGCGCTTCGGCGGGCTGCAGGCCCTGTCCGATGTGGGTCTGAGCATCCAGCGCGGGCAGGTTTACGGCCTGATCGGCCCCAACGGTGCCGGAAAGACCACTTTCTTCAATGTGATCACCGGCCTTTACACCCCTGACAGCGGCAGTTTCGAGTTGGCAGGACGGCCCTACTCGCCCACCGCGGTGCACGAGGTGGCCAAGGCGGGGATCGCCCGTACCTTTCAGAATATTCGTCTGTTCGCCGACATGACTGCGCTCGAGAACGTGATGGTCGGCCGCCATGTGCGCACCGGCTCGGGCGTGATCGGCGCGATCCTGCGCACCGGGAAATTCCGCGCGGAGGAGGCGGCCATCGCCCGACGCGCCCAAGAGCTGCTCGACTACGTCGGCATCGGCAAGTATGCGGATTTCAAGGCCCGCACCCTGTCCTATGGCGACCAGCGACGCCTGGAAATTGCCCGCGCCCTGGCCACCGACCCCCAACTCATCGCCCTGGACGAGCCGGCGGCTGGCATGAACGCCACCGAGAAAGTGCTGCTGCGCGAGCTGATCGACCGCATCCGCAAGGACAATCGCACCATCTTGCTCATTGAGCATGACGTGAAGCTCGTGATGGGTCTGTGCGACCGGGTGACCGTGCTCGACTACGGCAAACAGATCGCCGAGGGCACCCCGGCTGACGTGCAACGCAATGACAAAGTGATCGAGGCCTACCTCGGCCACAACCATGGCGCGGGCGCCGCGCCCGTGAAAGGACAGTGACGCCATGATGACGCAAACCAACGGCCCGGTGCTGCTGAAAGTCTCTGGCCTGAAGGTGTCCTATGGTGGCATCCAGGCGGTCAAGGGCGTGGATTTCGAGGTGCGTGAAGGCGAGCTGGTCACGCTGATCGGCTCCAATGGCGCAGGTAAGACCACCACCATGAAAGCGATCACCGGCACCTTGCCGCTGGCTGGTGGCGATATCGAATATCTGGGCCAGAGCATCCGTGGTCAAGGCGCCTGGGATCTCGTGAAAAAAGGCCTGGCGATGGTCCCCGAGGGCCGGGGTGTGTTCACCCGCATGACCATCGTCGAGAACCTGCAGATGGGCGCGCATATCCGCAATGACCGCGCCGGCATCGCGCAGGACATGGACAAGGTCTTCACCATCTTTCCCCGTCTCGCCGAGCGGCGCGACCAGCTGGCCGGGACGATGTCGGGCGGCGAGCAGCAGATGCTGGCGATGGGCCGCGCCCTCATGAGCCGCCCGCGCGTGCTGCTGCTGGATGAACCATCGATGGGCCTTTCGCCCATCATGGTCGACAAGATCTTCGAGGTGGTGCGCGATGTGTATGACCAGGGCGTGACCGTCCTGCTGGTGGAGCAAAACGCCAGCCGCGCCCTGCAGATTGCCGACCGCGGCTACGTGATGGACTCGGGCCTGATCACCATGACCGGCCCGGCCCGGGAGATGCTCAACGACCCGAAGGTCCGGGCGGCGTATCTGGGCGAGTGAGGCCGGCGGGCCCGGGCGCGCGCCGGCTTGAACGCGCGCCTGCAGTCAGTACTTCCATTGCAGGCCGAGGCTGGCGGTGTTCACCGCTTCGCGTCCGCTGCCCACGAAATGGAAGTTGTAGCGGTCCCACTCGATCACGGCAGCAAGGTTGGGGGTGAAGTCCCAGCTCACGCCCGCGCCGAGAGACAGGCCGAAGCCGCGGTCCCTTCCGGTGGCCAGGGCGGTGGAATCGCCGCCGACCCGCGTTTCGCCCCAGACCGTGCCGATCTTGGCAAATGCCCCGAGGCCGGTCATGACCGGTGTCTTGCCCACCAGGCTGAGGTTCAGCCCGTAGGCGCTGGTGTTCCCGCCGCCCCGTTCGCTGTTACCCATGTGCACCAGGGCCAGTTCTCCGCCGAACACGTCATTGGCCATGTTGCGCGCGGACACCGCGGCATACACATCGCGCCGGTCGCAGCCGAAGGCCGGGACGCAGGGCAGGTCGAAGTCAGACTGGCCAACGTTCAGTCCGATAGACATGCGACCCTGGCCAGAGGCCCACCAGCCGCCGCGCGGGCCCGCGCCGCTGCGGGCCGTGCTTGGCGTGATGGCGGTGTCGTCGCCGGGAGAGCCGTGCATGGTGCCCATGGTGTTGGTGGGCGCCGGAGTGTCTGACGCCGCGGCTGGCGCTTCGGTTTCTGGCGCAGCAGCGGCTGGTTGTTCGGGGCTTGCCTCATCGGGCGGGGCGCCGTTGGCCGATTGGGCGAACGCCGGCAGCGCGCTTGCCAGCAGGACCGACAGGAGTACCGGGCGCAGCACGGCGCAGGTGATCGGGTCGCGCATCAGAGCGGGCTCAGAGGCGGGGGTGCAGCCCGTGCGATCGCTGAGGTTGAAACGGTGGGCATTCTGAGCAGACATGGCAAGCCTTTCTTCGTGTGGGGCGGGACACGAAATCTAGGCAGGCCGGGCCGTCAGGCCTGTCGGCGGCTGCAGGGCCGGGGCGTAGGACGCGCCGGTGCCACCAGCTGCGATGCCAACCGGGGCCGCAATCGGCAGGCGGCGCTTAGCCGCCTTGCTTGTCCGCTTCGCTGGTGAACGAGTCGGCGAAAAACGCGTCGGGAGGCAGGCCTGCGCGAGCCGTGAAGTCGGCGCGGGCCGAATCCACCACGATCGGCGCACCACAGGCATACACCTCATGGCCCGACAGGTCAGGCAGGTCGTCCAGTACCGCCTGGTGGACGAAGCCGGTGCGGCCCGTCCAGTTGTCCTCGGGCAGCGCGTCGGACACCACCGGCACGTAGCGCAAGTTCTGCATGCGCGCGCACTGCTCGCGGATCCAGCCGTCCATGTACAGATCGACCGGACGACGCCCGCCCCAATACAGGACAGCCGGCCGCTCGATCGCCTTGAACTGCATGTGCTCCAGGATTGCCTTGATTGGTGCGAAGCCGGTGCCCGAGGCCAGGAAAACGATCGGCTTGCGGGCGTCTTCGCGCAGGAAGAAGCTGCCGAACGGACCTTCGATCCGCAGGATGTCCTTTTCCTTCATCGCGCCGAAGACATGGTCGGTGAACTTGCCACCCGGCATATGCCGAATGTGCAGGTCGATCCCAGGCCCGCTGGGGACGCCACCTTCGGTGTGCACCAGCAGGTGCGGCGCATTGGCCATCGAATAGCTGCGGCGCGCGCCGTCGCGCAAAATGAATTCGACATACTGGCCGGCGTGATAGCGCATCGTGTCGTTGGCGGGTAGCTGCAGGCGCAGCGCCATGACGTCATGCGCCAGCCGCTGGAGGGACTGCACCCGAGCGGGCATCTTGCGCACCGGGAACGCGCTTTCGTCGGTCACCTGCCGGGACTCGATTACCACATCGCTCTGGGCAGTCGCGCAGCAGGTGAGCATGAAGCCGGCTTCTTCCTCGTCCGCACTCAGGGCCTTGCTCTGGTGGGCACCATGCTGTACTGTCCCTTCGAGCTTGCGGCACTTGCACGAACCGCACGCGCCGTCCTTGCAGCCATACGGCAGCCCGATGCCCTGGCGGATCGCGGCGGCCAGCAGGGTTTCGCCGGCCTCCACGCCGAATTGGCGCCCGCTGGGTGCGACGGTGACCTGGAATGCGCCGTCCGGTGCAGCTGTGCTTGTCATCTTGGGTATCCTCGGCTGTCTGCAGACCTCAACCGACGATTGTGCCTTCAAACCAGAGCCCTCTTGGTGCCCTGCCTGCCCGCTTCCGGCGGGAGCGGGTGCTCATTGTCGGCTGCGGCGACGTCGGCCTGCGTGTCGCCCGTATCCACACTGGGCCGGCGGATTCGCTGGCAGCTGCGGTGACGACACACGGTCAAGCGCGCCAACCGAGTGAATCTCGCAGCCGCCGGGTCCGCCTGTTTGCGCTCACCTCCAGCCCGTCGCGCCAGCCCTTGCTTCGGGCCCAGGGCCTGCTGCCGCTGATCGGTAATCTGGACGATCCGTCGACCCTGCGTCGGCTGGCGGGTCTGGCCACTCGCGTGGTGCATCTGGCGCCTCCCCCCACGGAAGGCCAGACGCAGTGGTGGCGCGATCCCCGCACCCAGGCGCTAGCGCGGGCGTTGCGCCTGCGCAGCCTGCCCCGGGCTTTGGTCTATGGCTCCACCAGCGGCGTCTATGGAGACTGCGGCGGTGCCCGTGTCGCCGAGTCCCGGCCGGTTGCGCCCTCGTCGCCGCGCGCCCAACGTCGGGTGGATGCCGAGCGGGTGGTTCGCCACCTCGGCCGCGCCACCGGCTTGCGTGCCACGATCTTGCGCATCCCGGGCATCTACGCCCCCGACCGCCCGGGCGGCACGCCGCGTGACCGGCTGCTGCGGGGCACGCCGGTGCTGCGCGATGAAGACGACGTCTACACCAACCATATCCATGCGGATGACCTGGCCCGTGCGGTCGTGGCAGCCCTGTGGCGGGGCCGCCCGCAACGAGTCATCCATGCCAGCGACGACAGCGACCTGAAGATGGGCGACTACTTCGACCTGGCGGCCGATCTTTACGGCCTGCCCCGCCCCGCCCGCATCCCGCGCGATGCGGCGCAGGCCACCTTGCCGCTGATGCTCCTGAGCTTCATGAGCGAGTCGCGCCGCCTCGACAATGAACGGCTGCGCCGCGAGCTGCGGGTGCGGCTGCGGTATCCCACCGTCCGGGCCGGTTTGATGTCTCTCCCCGCCCTGGCTGACGCGGGCCTGGCCTGACGCGGCTGGCGGGGGAGCGGGCGATCTGAGCCTTCAACCGGCGGCCGGCTCGGGCGGGCGCCCAGGGCGAACCGTTGGCGCGAATGCCTTGGCCAGGCGCACCTCGTTGCAGGGTCGACCACGCGCGTCCTTCGCCCGCCGATAGGTGAACCTGTCTGCCATGCGGCGTACGAACAGCAGGCCCAACCCCCCGATGGGGCGGGCTTCCAGCGACTCGGTCGTGTCGGGGACAGGGCTGCGCGTGGGGTCGAAGGCCGGGGCATGGTCCCGCAGCACCACCCGCAGGCCCGCCGCGTTCACCTCGGCTTCCACCTCGATCCAGCCGTCAGCCCGTCCGGCGTAGCCGTGCATCACGGTGTTGGTCAGCAGCTCATCGACCATCAGCACCGCCGCACTGGCCACCGGCTGTGGAACGCCGCCTGCCATGAACCAGCCCGACAGTTGCTCGGCCAGGGCACTGACCTCCTCGAACCGGCTGGACAATTCACGGTGAAATACCTGAACAGGCATGGCGCGGCAGGCGATGCGGGCAAGGCCGAGACGAGCCGGCTCAGAATTTGCGGATCACGCTCTCGAACATGTCGGACAACTTCTTCTCAAAAGAAGAGGCGAACTCCATGAAGACGCCGAAGACCTGGAGCTGGTACTGGATGGCGAGGAGGTCGGCCTGTGAGGGGGTGTTGTTTGTGGACGCCAGGTCCGTGATCGCGGTGTTGACTGCGGTCTCTGTTAGTTCCAATTTGGCTTTGACCGCAGCATAGGCGTCGCCCATTTCAACGTTCTTACCGTCCCGTCCAGCGTAAGACTGCATCCCCATGGTGATTCTCCTTGTGTCAGTGCCCGTGAGGGGCGTTGGACCTCTGCGCGAGGCAATCGATATGCTCAGTGAGCAACCGCCTCCCCGCTTCCAAGGCGGCGAGGTAGGCTTGCGCCAGCAAAAAGCCAGAGCGGTCAAACTCCAGAGCCTGGATGCGTCGGCGCAGCAGCGCTTCCTGCCCCTCGAACTCCTCCCGAAGCTGGCGACGCAAGGCCTCGCCGTCCGGGGCGAAAAGCGCCTTTTCGAATTCGGTGATCGGCTTCATCCCTGGTATGTGGACATCACCCGGTCTAACGTTCCACCGTGACCCGGGTTCCGTCGCGGTGTTCGAACAGGACCGACGCGGCATCAATGCGAACCAATCGCCATCCTTCGGATTCGCCTTCCAACACCAGCTTGCGCCCGCCGCTCAGGGTCACAAATGGCATGGCGCCCCCGACGATGCTGCGGACGGTGAAGGGCAGGCTGGGGCGCAGCGGTGGCAGGGTCACCAGCGTGGCCTCGAACGGCACCGGGTGGCGTGGCGCCAGCGCGGCCAGACCCCGCTCCCACAGCGGCACCCGGTCGGCGTGCAGACGCGCTTCGACGCGCAGTCGCCCATCGGCCCAACTGCCCGTCACGTTGCCGACCTGCAAGGCCTGGAGTTCTGTCAGGAATTTCTGGGCCAATTCCTCATCAGTGAGTAAGTTCCAGTCGAATGCCTGGACCAGCGGGAACGCGCGCTGAAGTTCCCCCTGGAGCTGTTCTCGCAGTGCCGTATCGCGTACGCGGCCCTCGATGCGGACTTGGCCCGGTCCGGTCACGCGGGCGATGGGCCGCCCTCGCTGCGGATCGTTGTAACTGAGCAAGGCTTCATCCAGGGCCAGGACCAGATCTTCATGGGTCAGGATCTCCAGGCGCGGCCGGGGCGACAGGCCCGAGACCACCGCCACCAGGCGCTCGCTCTCGGTCTGGCTCAGAAACGCCGCCCGAACCCGGGCGCCCCGCCGCGCGTCTGGTTCGACGCGGATTCGGGCGCCCAGTTCCAGCGCGGCCAGGGCCTGTGTGACGGTGTCTGGCGAGGCGAGCACGCTCGGGCTGCTGGCGGGCGAGACCGTGGCCTGCGGGCTCCGGGCTCCCGTGGTCACCGTGATGATGGCCATGATCAATCCCGCAAAGCCCAGCACCGCAATCGCCACCAGGGCCAGTGGCGTCAGGTTGAGCGACCCCAGCCAGCCGCGCCCGTCGGGCGAGGGATGCGGCCCGGCTTCTATCGGCCGATCGCTGGGCAGGATCGCCACGTCGGGGATCAGCACTTCAAGCGTGTCTTCCCAAGGGCTGTCGGCCGTCGCGATGCCAATTCGAAGCCCGGCGGTCAGTTCCGTGCTCTGGCCCAGGCTCAATCGCAACACCCGTGGGGGGGCTTCCCCCAGCCACTCAATCTGGACCGAACCGTCTTCCTCGACCGTCAGCCGGGCGTGTTGGCCGGCCACCCCTTCGTCGGTCAGGATCAGGTCACAGGACGGATCGCTGCCCAGGACCTGGGGCTCCCCCGGGATGAGCACGCGTGCGCCTGCATGGGTGCCCGACAGCACCCGCAGCTCGAGCATGCTTTCTGACTTCATTGTTCGCGTGTAAACTGAAGGTTCTTATGTTAAGCAGGAAGTGTGATGCTCGTCCAGACAGAAATTCATGAGAAGGGGTTGGTCATCCGGCCCTTGGGTCGGCTCGACAGCGGATCCGCGCCCGACTTCGAGACCCAGGTGCTCGAAGCCCTACTCGGTGGGAGCACCCGGGTGGTGCTGGACCTTTCCGCCCTCGAGTACGTCAGTTCGGCGGGGCTGCGCGTGATCCTGCTGGCGGGCAAGAAACTGCGCGGCAACGGGGGGCGCCTGTTGTTGGCGGGGCTTCGCAGCAATGTGCGCGAGGTGTTTGACATGAGCGGCTTCCTCCAGTTGTTCCCGGTGCTCCCGACGGTCGATGAAGCCTTGGCCACGACCTGATCCCCGGGCCAGGGCGGCCTCAAAGCTCGACCTTCGCCAGGGGCTGGATATTGATGTCGGGCGTGAGTTCCTGGTAGCTCAGCACAGGAATCTCATACAAATCCTGCTCAATGAGCTTGCGCAGGTACCGGCGGATATCCATCGACGTGAGCAGCACCGCCCGCGGTGTCATGGCGGCGCGCTGCCCGAGCGTCCGCTTGATGGATTCCAGCAACCGCTTGCTGACTGACGGCTCAAGCGCGAGGTAACTGCCGGCGCTGGTCTGACGCACCGCATTGCGCAGGGTGTCTTCCACGGACGGGGCCAGCAGGTAGGCCGGCAGCATGTTCATGCCATCCGAAAACTTGTGGCTGATGTGTCGTTTGAGCGTTGACCGCACATACTCCGTCAACAAGACCGAATCCTTCTCCTTCTGACCCCATTCGATCAACGCCTCCAGCACGGTCCGGAGGTTGCGGACCGAAATATCCTCGGACACGAGGCGCTGCAGGATCTCGGCGATCTTTTGAATGGGCAGGACCCGCGTGGCTTCGCGAACCAGATCCGGAAACCGCGCCTCCATCGAGCCCATCAGGAACTTGGTCTCCTGGATGCCGAGAAAATCCGCAGAGTGCTTCTTGAGGAGTGCAGCCAGGTGGAAGGAGAGGATTTGCCCATGGTCCATGAAGGCCACGCCCACCTGGGCCAGCGTCTCTTTCAACTCCGCCGGGGCCCACAGGGTGGGGATGCCCGGCAGGAACTGGGTGTCGGCCTCCACCGGCACCCGCAAGGCTTCGAGATTTTCTGCACGCTCGCGCACCAGCACATGCTGGGGCCGCAGCTTGCCCTGGCCGACTGGCACTTCGGACAGCAATACCCCGTAGGTTTCGGGTGGAAGGTTCTCGCTCAGGCGCAGGTGGATGGCCGGGAACGGCACGCCTAACTCGAGATACAGCGCACGGCGTATCTTGTCCAGATCAGCCTGCAGGGCGGCGGGACTCAGAACCTGCTTGAGGCTGGCCGATACCTCCACCAGCAAGGGGACGGTGGGGGAAAACTCCGGCGCATCGGCCTTGCTGGATTTGTCGTCCTCATCACCCCCCGCGGGTTGGGCGGGGGACGCCGCCTTCAACGTACCGGTGCGGGGATCGACCTCTTTCTTCGCGGTTCGCAGCAGCGTCATGCCGATCCCGCCAAGCACGGCGGCCAGCGCCAGGAACGTCAGCGTGGGCATTCCCGGGATCAGACCCATGCCCAGGGCCACGCCAGAGGCGATCACCAGCGCCTTGGGCTGGGCGAGGATCTGGTTGCCGATGTCGCGTCCCACGTTGGAAGGGCCAGTGTCGGACTGCACCCGGGTGACGATCATCCCCGCGCAAATCGCGATGAACAGGGCCGGAATTTGCGCAATCAGGCCGTCGCCGATCGTGAGGATCGAATACTTGTGCATGGCTTCGGCCGCCGTCATGCCGCGCTGCATCGTCCCGACCAGAATGCCCCCCAGCAGGTTGACCGCCACGATGATCAGGCCGGCGATCGCATCGCCCTTGACGAACTTCATCGCGCCATCCATCGCGCCATACAACTGGCTTTCTTTCTCGACCAACCGGCGACGGCGCTTGGCCTCTTCCATGTCGATGGTGCCCGCGCGCATGTCGGCGTCGATCGACATCTGCTTGCCTGGCATCGCATCGAGCGAAAACCGGGCGGCCACTTCGGCCACACGCTCAGCGCCCTTGGTCACCACGATGAACTGGACGATGGTCAGGATGAGGAAGACCACCAACCCGACCACGAGATTGCCGCCCACCACGAAATTGCCGAAGGTGCTGACGATGTGCCCGGCATCGCCCTCCAGCAGGATCAGCCGGGTGGTGGCGATCGAGATGCCCAGGCGCAGCAGCGTGGTCACCAGCAGCACCGACGGAAAGCTCGAGAACGCCAGTGGCGAGGGCAGGTACATGGCCACCATCAGCAGCATGGCCGAGACCGTCATGTTGATCCCGATCAGGACATCCACCAGCCAGGTGGGCAGCGGCAGGATCATCATGAAGGTGATGGCCACCAGCATGATGGCCAGCACGATGTCGTTGCGGCTGGTCGCCAGCAGGACAATTTTCTGGAGTTGCGCGTTCAGGCCATTCATCGGAACAAACTTTGAAGGTTGAAGGGCAGTGCGCGTCGGTCGGGCGGCGCGGTCTGTGGGGCAGGAGTCGGGGCAGCCCCTGCGAGCGCCTCATGCCGTGCCTCGGCATAGTCCCGCAGGGCCTGTTCGGCTGGAACGTGTCGTCCGAGTGCATGCAGGGCCTGGGACCGCAGCAGGTGGCACCACGCATCGACCGGACCGGCGACCGCCAGTTGGTCCAGGGCCTGCAGTGCCCGCTCGGGCTGCCCCGCGCGAACCTGCGCCACAGCCAAGGCGCGCAGCGTGGCTGATTCCAGCGGTTGCAGGGCGTCCAGGGCCTCCAGCAGCGTGGCTGCCCGGGCGGGCTGCTCATGAACCAGCAGGAGATGCGCCAGCATGGCGACGGCCTGGCGCTCGTGGTCGGTCATGGCCTCACCCCTGGAACAGCGCGAGCCGGTTGGTGCGGACCATGGCGCACAGCGCATCGTGATCCTTCAGGAGGGTCACCGCCTTTTGCAAGATGGCGCACCGGCTGGTTCCATCACCCAGTCGCCGCTGGGCCTGGACCGCCAGCGAGTCCCGGGCGGCTTGCAGGGTGTCCACGAACCGAACAGGCGTGAGCAGGAGCGGATCGATGCCCTGGGGTCGGATTGCCGCGTTGATGGAGGCCTGCAGGTCTTGCTGCGGCAGCAACTGCGCCAGCGTGGGCACGTCCTCGAGGGCGTCGAACCCCAGATCGAACCAGCGGGTGTCCACCGACTCCGGCCGGCGCTTCAGGGGTGGCAGGTGATCGGACCCAAAGTCGTAGCTGGGTGGCGTGCCGACACGTGGAGGGTGGGCCATGGTGCAATCCGTTCAGGCAGGCGGGAGGTTCAGGGGGTCGGCCGGAGGGTTTCAGACCACCGCAACTGGTATTCGATCGCTTGCGACAAAGCCTGAGGCGTGAAGCCGCGGGCGCTCACACGCGTCAGCAGAATCAGCACCGTGTCCGTGCCCTGCCCCCGCAGCGCCACTTGTAGCGGCCATGGGCTGTGGCACTCCGCGTGGCATCGAACCAGCGCCTTACGCAGCCAAGCTGCCGCCTGGTAGCCCACCGGGCGCCGCAGGTAAATCAGGAACTGATCCGACGCCTCGGACCGGTCTTCGATCGCCACGACGCTGCCGTTTTCCAGCGTGAGCTCCAGCAACCCATGGTCGCTGAACGACAATTCGTCGACGCCCAGGTAACGCCCGAACCCGCGCAAGGCCTCCTCAACCCACTGCATGTTCAGTCCTCCTCCAGGGGTTCTTCGGTGTTGATGAGTTCATCCAACGCATCCTGTAACGCAGACAGCAGGGTCAGGCGCGCGTCGTTGTCTCGGAAGATTTCAAGGGGCAGCTCGCGAAGCACCCGCTTGAGTTCGGTGAGAAAACGGATCTGCCCGACCAGCGTCTGGGGCGCCCACTGCGTGGCCAGTTCCAGGAAACGCTCCCTGGAAACCCAGGGGTCACTGCACAGCGTGACGATTTGGCGCATCAGTTCGAAGGCCTGCGGATCAGGGCTGTCATCAGCCTTGGCCATGCGGGCCTCCACGAGGGGCAGCGGCCCCAAGAGCGAGACCGAACGAGGGGGAGGCGGTATCGCCGTCGGTACCCGTGCCGGCCTGGACCTCGCGCTGCGGCCGTCCGGCGAGACCGCTGAGGCGAGCGTCGCCGCGTTCCCGGGCCCGCTGCTTGTCGCGCTCAGTGGACTGCATCAAGCCGAGCATCCGACGGCAGGCTTCCAGCAGGGTGTTGAGTGATTTGAGCTGGAACAGGTCTGCCAGCACGGCCTGCAACAACGCGGGTTGCTGGACCACGCCGCCGGTCAGGCAGGTGCCCAGGGCTTTCATCAGGGTTTCCATGGCCTGGTCCAGCCGTTGCCCGGTGTTGCCCGCCAATCCCAGGACCTCCTGCAGGGCCTTGGCCAGTGTGGGCGCATCCATCACGGCCATCAGTGAGCCCTGGAAGGCCCCCACTTCCTGCGGGCTGCGGGCGTAGCTGGCCGCCTGGTCAATGGTGAGCAGGTGGGCCTGGATGGTGTCGCCGTACAGCGTCTCGAGGTCGGCGATGGCCTGGTCCAGGCTTTGCCGCATCTCCGGCGATGCGCCCTCTTGGCTCGCCAGCAGCCGGGTGAAGCGCAGCAGGAGATAGCGGTCTGTGGGCGACTCGAACGACTGCAACTCGCGCAGGGCCTGACGCAAACCCTCGGCTCCGGCCGCCAGCAGGCGCCGGGCTGCGTCGGTAAGTTCCTGCGTTTTCGACTGCTTGTGGGCCTTGTCGAGGTAGGCGTTGATCGCCTCGATCGTCAGATCGGAGGGACGGGTCGTGCCCTTGACGATGCGGTCTTCATGGCGCTTGTGCTCGGCCTTCTCGCTGAACAGCAGCGCGATTTCCTCGGCTGCGTTCCCCAGCACCGACACGGTGGGGGCGCGCACTTCCAGGTTCAGGCCGGCGAACTGGCCCGCCTGACCTCGGATCGTGTCACGGAGGCCACCTCCGACGCCGAGGGCCTGCTGGATGGGTTGCGGGGCATCGATCCGAACAGTCATGGGCGTAGGGCGGGAATGGGCGAACTCCTCATGTCCGGTAGTAACCGACCCGGGAGCCCGGTTCCGCGCTGCGGGAGGAACTTGCCTCGCTGGCGGGTTACTGACCGACTCAGTCACAAGGATCGGTCCACCCACCTGCGCGACCATGCCCGAAGAGCAAGCCCCCCCACTTTCCCAGCCTGCCTCAGTGGCCGAGGCCAAGCGGCGTGGCCGCGAGCTGACACAGGAACTGGAGGCCATGCTGGCGGGTGCCGGCACCTCGCTGGCGGACCTCGAGCAGGCCTATGCGAACCATGGCCAGCACCCCCAGGTGCGGGCGCTTGCACGAGACCTCATCGCCCAACATCCGACCGTCGCCGAGTTCATCGGGCCAGACG
>Ga0315900_10005911_pt1 | contig 16627 bp, 14 predicted proteins | sample LakEriMetagenome_FD_203521 | JGI IMG/M metagenome (GOLD analysis project Ga0315900, IMG submission 203521) | Freshwater fungal communities from buoy surface, Lake Erie, Ohio, United States - Buoy 12 MA114 | ecosystem: Environmental > Aquatic > Freshwater > Lake > Lake biofilm | place: USA: Lake... | reverse complement strand
GGTTGACCTGGACGACATCGGCAAGGCCATGACCGGCTGGCTCCATTCACCGCCCCCCTCCCTGCGCGAGGCGTTGGTTGCCTGGGCCGGGGAACGCGGGATCGACTGTGACTAGCACTGCCGCCGCGGGCAGTGCGGCCCGTCGCAGCAGGTCGGCGCTCTGTCGCCGCACCCCGGGCGCCCACGCAATTTTCGTTGACTTGGCGAGCCAAACAGGGATGGTCCCCGCCCACGGGGCAAGACTGTTAAAATAAACCGCTTCCGGGGTCGGCAATGGCAGAGAATGAAATTGAAGAGGTCGAGCTGCCGCTCGACACGGCGGGCGTGGTTTTGAACCGTGCGCGCGAAGCAGCGGGCAAGAGCCTGGCCCAGCTGGCGGCCCAGACCAAGATTTCCGAACGGCAGCTGGCTGCGATCGAGGCGGGTGACTATGCCGCGCTACCATCACGCACCTATGCTGTGGGCTTTACGCGGACCTATGCCAAGGCACTCGGGCTTGACCCGAATGCCGTGCTGGCCATGGTCCGCAGCGAACTCGCCGAGCGTGAGCCCGAGCAGCGCCGCACGGTCCCGTCTTTCGAGCCCGGTGATCCCGCCCGCCTGCCCGGTCGCCGGACTGGTTGGATTGCCGCAGCTGGCCTGGCTGCCGTAGTTGCCGTGGTGCTGATTGCTTGGCCGGGGCTCTATTCGCCCGGCGGAACGCTGCCCTCGATCCTGGTGGAGGAAACGCCCAGCCCGGCTGCCACCGCGGCTGCGCCAGCCGCTCCCGCCCCGGCTGGCCCGGTGGTCTTTACCGCCACACGTGACCAGGTTTGGGTGCGGGTGATTGACGGGACCGGCGCGCAGATCATGCAGAAGGTGCTGGCGCTGGGCGAAAGCTGGACCGTGCCTCCGGGCGTTCCCGGCGTGGCCCTCACCACTGCCCGGCCCGATGGTCTGGCCGTAACGATCGGCGGGCGGGCCGTACCGCCGCTGGCCGACAGCGAACGGCTGGTCAGCAATGTCCCGGTGACGGCCGAAGCGCTGCTGGCTCGCGGTACGGCTGAGGCGCAAACTGCTTCAGCCCCGGCTGTGACGGCTGTTAATGCCCCGGACCGCCAGCCGCGTCCGGCTCAGGACCAACGCAGCACGGGCGTCGCCCCGACCAGCCCAGAACCGGCTCCTGCAACTGCGCCGAGCGAACCGGCCGCTGCGCCGACAGCGGGCACCACTCAGGCCGCGGCTGCGGATAGCTGAACAGCGCGGCTCGACAGGGCCGATCCAGCCGGATTATGATGACGCGTCTTCCGATTGCGCCCGGAAGGCGTCCGAAGAAACGGGAATTCAATACGATGAGCAAGTTTGCCGCGCTTCGCCTGCCGCTCTTGTCTGCCCTTGCCGTGGCATCGGCGGCCCCAGGGATCGCGCAAAGCAGCGCCACGCCCGCTGCCGAAACTGAGGCCCGCGTCCGCAAGCTTGAGGCTGAAATGCGCGCGGTTCAGCGCCAGGTCTTCCCGGGCGGCGATGGCAAGTTCTTCCCGCCAATGGCCCAGCCCGGTCAATCGGCTGCTACGACGACCGGCACGCCGGCCAGCAATCCGGTGGCCGATCTGCTCGTGCGAGTCGATGCGATTGAGGCGCAGCTCGCTCGCCTGACTGCCCAGCAGGAAGAGAACAGCAACAAGCTGGCCCAGCTTGAGGCAAGGCTGGCGGCGGCAACACCGCCCGCGACTCCGGCTGCCCCAACGGCTGCCCCAACGGCTGCCGCAGCCGAGCCGAGCCCGGCCGCCACGCCGGGAACCTCGGCCACTACCGGCGCGACCACGGCGGGCAACCTGGCGGCCATGACCGGCGGTGCATCGGCCCCCCGCCCGGCATCGAGCGCCGCAGCCGCAGCTCCGGCCCCGCGTGCCACGGGCACTCCGGCCCCGCGTGCCACGGGCACTCCGGCTCCGCGTGCCACCTCGGCCCCGCGGCCGGCAGCCACACCTGCCGCTTCGGCCCAGCGGCTGGCTGCGGTCCGCGCGATCGAGAAGCCCAAGACCGAAGACGCCGGGGATGACGAGTACAGCTATGGCTTCCGCTTGTGGGAGGCCAAGTTCTACCCCGAGGCGCAGCAGCAGCTGAAGCTGTTCCTCGACAAGTATCCGCGCCACGCCCGCCGGTCCTTCGCGCGCAACCTGCTGGGCCGCGCTCTGCTTGACGATGGCAAGCCGGCCGAGGCGCAGAAGTGGTTCCTCGAGAACTACAAGGACACCCAGTTCCGCGAACGTGCGCCGGATTCGGTGCTGTTCCTGGCCGAGGCGACGAAGCGGCAGAAGGATACCAGCCGGGCCTGCATCGCGCTGGCGCAGTTCGTTGACGAGTTCCCGCGTGAAGCCACCGGCCGTCTCAAGGCGCAGTACGATGCCACCCGCGCCGGGCTCAAGTGCGATTGAGCTTCCCGCTGAGCTGACCGCCCGCTTCATGGCGGACCTTGCCGCGCTGTGGCCGGGCGAGGGGGCGTTGGGGCTGGCGGTCTCGGGCGGTCCGGATAGCCTGGCGCTGCTGTTGCTGGCCCATTCCGCCTGGCCCGGCCGCGTGGCAGCTGCCACTGTCGATCATGGTCTGCGTCCCGCCAATGCCGCCGAAGCTGCGATGGTCGCGGCGCTGTGCCAACAGCTGGGCCTACCCCATGCAACCCTGCCGGTGCGCCTGGCCCCAGGCAACGTTCAGGCCGAGGCGCGGGCGGCCCGCTATGTCGCACTGGCGGAATGGATGGGCGAGCAGGAGATCGGCGCGCTCGCCACCGCGCACCATGCCGATGACCAAGCCGAGACGCTGTTGCTGCGGCTCAATCGTGGCAGCGGAGTGGCGGGGCTTGCGGGCGTGCGTGCGCGAGGCCGGGTGCCCGGAACCGACCTTCCGCTGATCCGCCCGCTGCTAGGCTGGCGCCGGGTCGAGCTGGCAGAGGTCGTCGCTGTCGCAGGTCTGGCCGCTGCCGACGATCCATCCAACCGTGACGACCGGTTCGACCGGGTGCGGCTGCGCAAGGCTCTGGCCGAAACCGACTGGCTCGACATCCCGGCGCTTGCCGCGAGCGCGGCCCATCTGGCCGATGCCGACGCGGCGCTGGATTGGGCGCTGGCACGCGAGTGGCAGGACTGTGTGACCCGGGCACCCCTGGGGTTGGTGTACCGTCCGCAGGCACCACGCGGGATTGCGCTGCGGGTGCTCGCGCGGATTGTGACCGAGCTTGATGGTGAGGTTCCGCGTGGCAGTGCCGTGGCGCGCCTATTCGACAGTCTGGTGGCCCGCCAACCGGCCTCGATCGGCAATCTCGTGGCGCGTCCCATGCCGGAAGGGTGGAGCTTTTCGAAAGCCCCGGCGCGGCGGTCCTAGCGCCGCACCATTCCCTGCCGCTGCATCCTCCAGACCAGCTGGTCATAGCGGTCTTGCCCGAAGAACGGCTCCCCCTGGTAGACCATCAGCGGCACACCATAGTGCCCGCCGAGACGCTGATCGGTCTCGTTCTGCTTGATCACGGCGTCGAGCCGTTCGGCCTCGGCCTCCTGCGCGGAGTCCAGTTCGGTCAGATCGCAACCCACGCTGGCCAGGGCCTTGGTCAGGTGATCGCCCTCGTGCCAGCCATCGGTCTCGCCTGACCAGATCAGGTGGCTGATTGCCCGCAGCACGGGCAGGCCCTTGCCCTGTTCCGCCGCCAGCACGCCGATGCGGGTCAGGCGGTGGATATAGGGTTGCTCCTTTGGATAGGTTCGCGTCGCAAAGTCCATCACTACCGGGTCCGGGCGCGGCCAGCGCAGGGTCAGACCGGCAAATTCGGCGCTGCGTACGCAATCGCGCATCAGGTAGCTGGTCCAGAGCGGATCGGCATGAGCAAAGAATTCCGGCTGGCGTACCGCGATCGGCAGGACGGGGCGGACGTTGACCGTCGCATTCCAGTCGCGCTCCAGCTCCTGCAATTTGGGCACGACGATGTAGGAATAGGGCGAACGGAACGACCAGAAAAGGTCGACGGAGTGGGTCATGGGTTCAGCTCTCCAGCGTGCTCATGTCGATGACGAAGCGGTACTTCACGTCGGCCTGCTCCATCCGTTCGTAAGCGCGGTTGATTTCGGCCATCGGAATCACTTCGATCTCGGCAAGGATTCCCTTTTCGGCGCAGAGGTCGAGCATTTCCTGGGTCTGGGCGATCCCGCCGACGCCCGATCCCGCTACTGCCTTCTGGCCGCCCAGCAGGAGGCCTGAATGGAACGGTTCGACCGGCTCGATCATACCAACGATGCACAGCGTGCCCTTGCGATCCAAGAGGAACAGGTAGCGCGTCAGGTCATGCTTGACCGGGATCGTATCGAGCAGAAAATCGAAGCTGCCGGTGGCGCCGCGCATGGCCGCCTTGTCGGTAGAGAGCAGCACGTGATCGGCGCCCAGCTTGCGCGCATCCTCGCCCTTGGCCGGACTGGTGGTGATCATCGTCACTTCCGCGCCCAGCGCCTTGGCGAACTTCACCCCCATGTGGCCAAGGCCGCCCAGCCCGATCACGCCAACGCGGGTGCCGGGGCCGACATTCCAGTTCCTGAGCGGGCTGTAAGTGGTGATCCCGGCGCAGAGCAGCGGCGCGGCGGCGGCCATGTCGAGGCTGTCGGGCAGGCGCAGCACATAGGGTTCGGCCACCACGATGCTGGCCGAATAGCCGCCGTAGGTGGGTGAACCGTCGATCCGGTCCTTGCCATTGTAGGTGCCGGTCGATCCCTCGCGGCAATAGTTCTCCTCGCCATCGTCGCACGCGTCGCAGTGCCGGCAGCTGTCCACTACGGTGCCCACGGCCACCCTGTCCCCCACCTTGAAGCGGGTGACGCCGGCACCCACGGCGCTGACCGTGCCGACAATCTCGTGACCCGGCACGAAGGGATAGGTCGTGCGGCCCCAATCGTTGCGGGCGACATGGAGGTCGGAATGGCAGACGCCGCAAAAGGCGATATCGATCGCCACGTCTTCGTCGCGCAAGTTGCGACGGTCGATGGTGAGCGCGTGAAGTCCGGAATCGGGGGCAGTTGCGCCCCAGGCTGCTGTGGCTGTCATGGCTCTCTCCTCGCCGGCCTCTGGTCTTTTTGTGGGGGTTGCCGCCCTGCCGCCGACAAGTCATTAATCGCGCGATTAAAGGGAGAGTCAAATGAAGATCGATTCGAGCATTGCGGCAGTGGTGACCGGTGGCGCATCGGGCCTGGGGCGCGCCACGGCCGAGGCACTGGCCGCCGCCGGGGCAAAGGTCGCGATTTTCGATGTGAATGCCGAAAAGGGCGAGGAAGTCGCCAAGGCCATTGGCGGGCTGTTCTGCCATGTCGACATCACGTCCGAGGAATCGGTCCTGGCCGGCTTCGCCAAGGCGCGCGCCGCCCACGGGCAGGAACGGATCACCGTCCACTGCGCGATGACCAGCCGCCGCGGCAAGACGCTGGCCTTCGACAAGGAAGCCGGCCGGCTGCGCCGGACCCCGACCGAGGACTATGAATATGGCGTTCAGGGCATTCTGGTCGCTTCCTACCGGATCGCCTCGATCTCGGCCGAAGGCATGGCAACGCTTGATCCGCTGGAAGACGGCGAGCGCGGCTGCATCACGCTGACCGCTTCGGTCGCGGCGCAGGACGGGCAGATCGGCCAGGTAATCTATGGCTCGGCCAAGGCGGGCGTGAACGGCCTGGTCCTGCCGATGGCGCGTGACCTGTCGGACCTGGGCATCCGGGTCAATTCGATCATGCCGGGGATCTTCGCCACGCCGCTGATGCTGGGGGCCAAGCCGCAGGTGCTGGAAAGCCTGGCTGCTTCGGTGCCGTTCCCCAAGCGGCTGGGCAAGCCGGAGGAATTCGGCAGCCTCGCGCTTGAGCTTGCCCGCAACACATATTTCAACGCCCAGTGCATCCGCCTCGACGGCGCAATCCGCATGGCCCCGCGCTAAGGAGTGATCGACATGACCCAATCACCATTTCGTGACGGCCTTCTTGAAGGCAAGGTGGCCTTCGTTGCCGGGGGTACTTCCGGCATCAACCTCGGCATTGCCAAACGCTTTGCCGAGCTGGGTGCCAAGGTCGCAGTCTGTGGCCGCAACCCCGAAAAGGCGGCCAATGCGGCAGCCGCGATCGGCCACGGCGCGATTGGCTTGTCCGCCGATGTGCGTGATTATGGCGCTATCCGGGCGGCGATGGAGCACGTCCGCCATGAGTTCGGGCTGATGGATATCGTCATCTCCGGCGCAGCGGGCAATTTTCTTGCCCCTGCCCTCGGGATGAGCGCCAATGCCTTCAAGACCGTGGTCGACATCGACCTGAACGGCACTTTCAACGTCTTCCGCGGTTGTCACGATCTGCTCAATGTACCGGGTGCCTCGCTGATTGCGATCACGGCCGGCCAGGCGGTCAATGCCATGCAACTTCAGGCCCATGCCTGCGCGGCCAAGGCCGGGATCAACCAGCTGATCCGGGTGTTGGCACTGGAATGGGGCTCGGACGTGCGGGTCAACGGCATATCGCCCGGCCCGATCGCCAATACCGAAGGCATGGCTCGGCTCGCGCCGGATGCCGCAACCCGCCAGAAGCACTATGACCGGATCGCGATGAAGCGCTGGGGCGAGATCGAGGAGATCGCCGAAGGGGCGGTGTTCCTCTGCTCGGATGCGGCCCGCTACATCACTGGGACAATCCTGGACATCGACGGAGGCAGCCAGCTGGGCGATGCCACCCCGCGGAATCTGGACAAGGGGCTGGCCTGACGGTCAGCCTCCGATCAGCGAGTCGCCCTTACCGATGCGCTTGCCGCGGGTGATGATCACCTCATCACCCAGTTTGGCCACGGCAAACAGCTTTTTGGCAAAGGGCGTGGGCACGCCCACGCAGCCGTGGCTGGCATAGCCTTTTTCCACCTTGGTGCCGTGAATGGCGATGCCATCGTTGGTCAGGCGCAGCGTGTAGGGCATTGGCGCGTTGTCGTAGATGCTGGAATAGTGATCGGCCTTCTTCCAGATGATCGGGAACTTGCCGAGTGGCGTCGGCTTCTCCTGCGTGCCGAGCAGCACCGCCGTGGCGCCGATTTCATAGCCGCCGCGGAACACTGAGAGGACGCGGGCCTCAAGATCGACGGTCATGACGAGCGGGCCATCGGCGGGTACGCCGTCCTCGTTCCAATGCCATTCGCCATACTTGATCGGGCCGGTAATCGGCAGGATTCGCTTGATCACGAAGGCTTCGTTGCGCGGCGCGGCGGCAGGACCAACGGCGGGCGCAGCCGGTTTGGCGAATTCACCAGGCGCCGAAACGGGCGCGGCGGCCTGGCCGGGCGTTCCGGAATTGGCAAGGCTGGCGGGGTCCGGTGCGTTAAGCAGTAGGGCTCCGCCGGCCACCACCACGATGACGAAGGCCACAAGCATTCCGGCAATCGCATTGATCTTCATTGGTAGACCGCCCCAGAATCACGAATTTCCTAGACGCATAAATGCCTTAACTGGGCCTGACGGGCCAGTGGGGCAGCGCCGCTGTTCCGTCGCGGGACTGCCTAGCAGACAAGGGTTAACGCTACGCTTGCTTGGGGGCGCATCACACGGCGCAGTTGCGTTGCCCGCCGCTTGGCTTCAAGTGAAGGGGTGAAGGAGAACCACACGATGTCGTCCAAGGCCCTGTTGCTTGTTGTCGCTGCCCTGTCTGCGCCCGCCTTTGCCGCCCCGCCAAAGGTGCCCAGTTCTGCTGCGGAAGCTCAGGTGCTGGACCTGTCGAAGCAGGTGATCGCGCTCCGTTCGGTGCGCGGGGAAGGCAACAAGACGGCCGATGTCGCCCGCGCCTACAAGGCGGCGCTGCTTCAGGCGGGCTGGGCCGAGAGCGATTTCGAGATCGTACCGGTGGATGACACCGCCTATTTCATCGCCACATGGCGGGGCAGCGATCCGAAGCTCAAGCCGATCGTGATTTCGGGCCACATGGACGTGGTCGAGGCGAAGCCCGCCGACTGGGAGCGGGATCCCTTCACTCCGGTGGTCGAGAACGGCCTGCTCTATGGCCGCGGGGCGAGCGACCAGAAGGTCTCGCAGGTGCTGGCGATGGTCGCGCTGATGGAACTGCGCAAGGGCGGCTTCAAGCCGAAGCGGACCATCGTGATTGCCTTCTCGGGTGACGAGGAAACCACGATGAAGACCAGCCGCATTCTGGCCGAACGGTTCGCCGGGGCGGAAATGATGCTCAACACCGATGGGATCGGCGGGACCTATGATGATGCCACCGGCAAGCCGCTCTACTGGACCTGGCAGGGAGCGGAGAAGACCTATCTCGACGTCAAGCTGGAGGTGACCAACCCGGGCGGCCACAGTTCCGCCCCGCGCCCTGAGAACGCCATTACCCAGCTGGCCACCGCGCTCCAGCGGATCGGCAATTACACCTTCAAGGCCGAGCAAAGCCCGCTGACCAAGGCCTATTTCGAAAAGGCTGCCCAGTTTGAAAGCGATCCCAAGATCGCCGCGGCGATGCGGGCCTTTGCGGCCAATCCGGCCGACCAAGCCGCGCTCGCCGTGCTGCGCGCCAGCCCCAGCCATGTCGGCAAGGTTGGCACCACCTGCGTGCCGACCATGGTTAGCGGCGGCCATGCTGAAAATGCGCTGCCGCAGCGCGCCACGGCCAACGTCAATTGCCGCATTTTCCCCGGTCATGCCCGCGAAGAGATCATTGCCGAACTGGTCCGGGTGGCCAATGTGCCGGAGGTGAAGTTCAGCGATTTTACGGGCGGGGATTCAACCGAAAGCCCGGCCTCGCCGATGCGCGCCGATTTCATCGGGGCGGTGGAGAAGGCGATGAAGCTGGCCCGGCCCGGCGTGCCGGTGTTCCCGGCGCAAAGCTCGGGCGCGACCGATGCCATGTGGTACCGGGCCAAGGGCGTGCCGAGCTATACGGTTAGCCCGCTGTTCATCAAGGACAGCGATTCCTATTCGCACGGCCTCAACGAGCGCATTCCGCTGAGCGGTATTCGCCCCGGGTTGACCTATTACTTCAGCCTGTTGCCCGATCTGACGAAGTAATCCGCAGCAGCGCAGCGCGGGCGATGGCACCGGCCTCGTCCGCGCTGAAGGCCTGCGGCGACAGGCACAGCTCTAGCCATAGTCCGTCAACCAGCGCAGTCAGCTCGATCCCGCGCATCCGCAGTTCGGCTTGGGGCACCCCTGATTCGGCCAGCAGCCGTTCGAGCTGGCCGCGAAAGGCGCCATACTGCTCGTCGTGCAGGCTGGCGATTTCGGGTCGGGCGCGGACCAGGCTCCAGAATGCGATCCAGGTGGCCAGCAACTCCGGATCGGCAATCGGGGCGGCGAAGCTGGCGGTGACGAAGGCCTCCAGCCGCGCGCCCGGATCATCGCCCGCCGCCGCTACGGCTGCTTCCAGCGCGGCATCGACCCGCGCGCCGGTGTGGGCATAAGTGGCCGCAATCAGCGCATCGACCCCGGCGAAATAGTGCCCGACCAGCCCGGCGGAAACGCCCGCCTCCAGTGCGATGGTCCGCACGCTCGCCCCGGCGATCCCTTCGCGTGCGAGCACCCGCGCACTGGCCTCGATCAGGCTCAGGCGGCGCGCGTCGGGCTCCGAGCGGCGAAAGGCGGGCTGGCTGCTCACTTGCGGCATGGTAGCACTTGTTGTACGAGCGTCCAACAAGGTTTGAGGGAGTCGCAAGTGGGCAAGCTGGAAGCCATCGTTGCCGAAATCGATGGGCCGGACGTCGATCCGGACGCCGATTTCAGCCTGCCCGGCTGGATCTATCACGACCGCGAATTCTTCGATCTGGAGATGGAGCGGGTGATCCGCCCCTCGTGGCAGATTGTCTGCCATGTGAACGAAATTCCCAACCCTGGCGATTACCAGACGCTCGACTATCTGGGTGAAAGCGTGGTGGTGATCCGCGGTGATGATGGCCAGGTGCGCGCCTTCACCAATGTTTGCCGCCACCGCGCGATGCGGCTGGTCGAAGGGCCGATGGGCTGTGCCAAGAAGCTGGTCTGCCCCTATCACGCTTGGGTTTATGAAACCGACGGGCGGCTGACCGGCGTGCCGATGAAGCGCGAGTATCCGGCGCTGAAGCTGGAAGAGAACGGCCTGGCCCCGGTCGCGACCGAAGTGTGGCACGGCTTCATCTTCGTCAATCTGGCCCCTGGCGCATTCCCGTCTGTGAAGGAGATGATGGCCCCGTTCGATGCCGAGATCGGGCAGTACCGGTTCGCGGACATGGAGCGGATGGCCCCGGTTCGGCTGCGCCCGCGCAGCGTCAACTGGAAGAACGTCGGCGACAATTACTCCGACAACCTCCACATCCCGGTGGCGCACGATGGGCTCTCGCGTTTGGTTGGCAAGACCTACCGGATCGAGGCCCACGGCTGGGCGGACCGGCTTTATGGCGATGTGGTGAAGGGGGAGAAGCAGAACTTCTGGGAGACGTTCTACCGCGAACGCCTGCCGCGCGTCGCGCACTTGCCGGAAGAGGCGCACGGCCGCTGGCTCTATTACAAGCTCTGGCCGAACATGGCCTTCGATATCTACGCCGACCAGATTGACTTCATGCAGTGGCTACCGATCAGCCCGACCGAGTGCATCCTGCGCGAAGTGGCCTATGCCCTGCCCGACAGCCGCCGCGAGATGAAGCTGGCGCGCTATGCAAACTGGCGGATCAACCGCGTGGTCAATGCCGAGGACACCTGGCTGATCAGCCGTGTCCAGCAGGGCATGCAGAGCAAGTCTTACGGCACCGGCCCGATCGCGAAGAGCGAGGTCTGCCTGCGCAGCTTCGCCCGCAAGATCCGGGCACTGATCCCCGAGGCCCGCCAACCCTTCGCGCCCGCACCGGGCTGGAGCAAGCAATGACCAAGACCTACGACGCACTGATCATCGGCGGTGGCCATAATGGCCTGACCTGCGCCTTCTACCTCGCCCGCGCCGGCATGCGCGTGCGGGTGCTGGAGCGGCGGCATATCGTGGGCGGTGCGGCGGTAACCGAGGAATTCCACCCCGGCTTCCGCAATTCGACCGCCAGCTACACGGTCAGCCTGCTGCGCCCCAAGGTGATCGCGGACATGAAGCTGCATGATCATGGCTACCGCGTGATCGAACGGACCATCAGCAACTTCTTCCCGTTCGAGAATGACTACGTGAAGCTGGGTGGCGGCTCCGGCCGGACCGAGGCCGAATTCGCGCGGTTCTCCAAGAAGGATGCGGAGGCTTACCCGAAGTACGACGCGGCACTGGAGCAGGTTGCCAACGTGCTGCGCGACCTGTCCTTGCAGATCCCGCCTAATGTCGGTGGCGGCCTGGCTTCGCTGGTGGCGGCGGCCAAGCAGGGCTGGCCGATGGCCAATCTGGACCTGTCGGTGCAGCGGGACCTGCTCGACATCTTTACCAAGTCGGCTCGCCAGTTCCTCGATGGCTGGTTCGAACATGACTATGTGCAGAGCGCCTTCGCCTTTGACGCGGTGGTGGGGAACTATGCTGGCGTTTCGACGCCGGGTTCGGCCTATGTCCTGCTGCACCATGTCTTTGGCGAGGTGAACGGCAAGCTGGGGGCCTGGGGCCACGCGGTTGGCGGGATGGGCGCGATCACCCAGGCCATGGCGCGTGCCTGTGAAGGGGTGGGGGTTGAAATCAGCCTCGAGGCTCCGGTCGCCAAGGTACTGGTCGACGGCGGCAAGGTCCGCGGCGTAAAGCTGGAAAGCGGCGAGGAGATTGCTGCACCGATCGTGGCCTCGAACGCCGGCCCGGCGCTGCTCTATCGCCAGCTGGTCGATTCCAGCGATCTGGACGAGGATTTCAATCGCCGGGTCAAGGGCTTCAAGACTTGCTCAGGCACTTTCCGGATGAACGTGGCCTTGTCCGAACTGCCCGATTTCAGCGTCCTGCCGGGCAAGGAGCAGGCCGAGCACCACACTGCTGGGATCATCATCGCGCCGGGCATGGATTACATGGACCAGGCCTTCATCGATGCCCAGCAGCACGGCTGGTCGAAGAAGCCGATCGTCGAGATCAAGATCCCCAGCACCGTCGATGACAGTCTGGCGCCTCCCGGCTGCCACGTCGCCTCGCTGTTCTGCCAGCAGTTCGATCCGACCGTCGACTGGGACGCCAACCGCGAGAAGGTGGCGGACCTGATCATTGACACGGTCAACGACCACGCGCCCAACTTCCGCAAATCGGTGATTGCCACCCAGATCCATTCGCCCTGGGACCTCGAACGCAAGTTTGGCCTGATCGGCGGCGATATCATGCATGGCACGATGGGGATCGACCAGCTGTGGGCCGCGCGTCCGGTGCTGGGGCACGGCGACTATCGCGGGCCCATCAAAGGACTCTACATGTGTGGCGCGGGGAGCCATCCCGGCGGCGGCGTGACCGGCGCGCCGGGCCACAACGCGGCCCACGCGATCCTGGCCGACCGCCCGCTGATCAGGAAGCTTTTGCGGTCTTGACTGAGAGGTAGACCGGCAGGCCGGCCGCGATCAGCAGTGCGGCATAGGTCATTGCCTCAAGGCCAAGACCGTATTCGGCCCAAAAGAAGAAGGCCACGGCCACCAGCGCAGCCAGCACGGTCAGCGCCTGGCCGCGCACCAGCTTGAGCGCGGCCAGCGCTGCCATCAGGTAGGCGACCAGTCCGGCCGACAGGCTGACCGAGGCAATGAAACCGAACAGGTCGGTCATGCCTTTCTGGTAATTAAGCAGGGTAATCCCGGTAAGCAGGCCGCTTGAGACCAGGTGCGAGCGGACGGGTGTGCCATGCCGGCCTTCCACGCCGAACCAGGCGGGGAAAACGCCGCCCTTCGCCATCGCCCAGGGCATCTCGGCCTGGACTAGCACCCAGCCGTTAAGGGTACCGAAGGCGCTGATTGCCGCAAACAGCGCAACGGCAATTGCCACGTCGCCGCCAAGGTAGCGCCCCAGGTAGGATGCGATCGGCGCAGGGCTGGCCGCTGCTTCGGCAATGGGCATGTAGAGTGCAAAGGCGAACGAGATGCCGAAGTAGACGATCCCTGTCAGGATCACGCCCAGCATCGTCGCCCGGGCAATGTTGCGGCCGGGGTTCTGTACCTTGTCGGCCGGAACCGTGGCAGCCTCCAGCCCCAGGAAACCCCAGAAGGTCAATCCGGCAGCCAGTGCGATGTTGTCAGCCGTGATCGGCACGCCGGGATCGGGCGCGCGTGGCGCCCCGGTCAGGTAAAGCCAGACGGCAATGCCGATCAGGGCCAGCAGGGGCAGCAGCTTCAGCACCACCGTGACTTCCTGCAATCGCCCGGCTTGGCGAACCCCGCGAATGTTGATGAAGGTAACGATCCAGACACAGGCGACTGCCAGCAGCGCGGGTAGCCCCTGCGTTTCGCCCAATGCTGGCCAGATCAGTGCAAGGGCCGAAACCACGGCGACCGCCACTGCGGCATTCCCGACCCAGCTCATCACCCAATAGGCCCAGGCCGTGGTAAACCCTGCTAGCGGACCGAATGCCTCGCGAGCATAGGCATAGGGCCCGCCGGCCAGGGGCAGCTGGCGGCCCAGCGCGGCAAATACCTGAGCCAGGCCGAGCGCCCCGACGATTGTGATTCCCCAGCCGATGAACTGGTTCCACCCCAGCGGCGCCAGCTGTGCGGGCAGGACATAGATCCCCGAACCCACCATATTGCCGATGACCAGCGCGAGCAGCGCCCAGAAACCCAGCTTGTGCCGCATGCTTATCCCCTTCTGCGCGCAGACTATCGCTTGATTGCGTCGCGTCACCATGTTTCTTGGCCAGCCCATGAGCACTGTTACCACCCAGTCCTGGCTGGCCCGCGCCGGGCGCTACCACCCGCGCCTGATCGAGGCTGCCGTGGCGCTCAACGAGAACGAGCTGCCAGTTGCCGAGCCTTTGTTGCGCCAGCATCTCAAGGACGATCCGTTCGACGTTTACGCGATCCGGATGTTCGCCGAACTGGCGGGGCGGATCGGCCGCTATCAGGATGCCGAGAACCTGCTGCGCCGTGCCGTCGAACTGGCCCCTGGCTTTACCCCGGCCCGCGCCAACCTGGCGCTGGTGCTGTACCGCCAGAACCGTCCGGCGGAAGCCATCGCCGAACTCAACCGAGTGCTGGAGGAAGAGCCGGACAACCCGGGCCACGCCAACCTGCAAGCCGCCGCGATGGGTCGGATCGGTGAATTCGACGAAGCGATCCAGCTCTATGAGCGGGTCCTGGCCCAGGCTGAGAACCAGCCGCGGGTCTGGATGAGCTTTGGCCATATGCTGAAGACCGTCGGCCGGCTCGACGACGGGATCGCCGCCTATCGCAAGGCGATCGAGCTGATGCCGACGCTCGGTGAAGCGTGGTGGAGCCTGGCCAATCTCAAGACCGTGAAGTTCAGCGATGCCGACATTGCGGCGATGGAAGCGGCGCTGGAGGAGGGGGATGTCGCCAAGGAAGATCGCTTCCATCTCGATTTCGCGCTTGGCAAGGCGCTCGAGGACCGGGGCGAAGCAGCGGCCAGCTTTGGCCATTACGCCGCCGGCAATGCCTTGCGCCGCACCGAGCTGGACTATGACGCGGACGAAACCAGCCGCTATGTCGACCGCCTGATCGAAATCGCGACGCCGGAATTCTTCGCGGCGCGGGCCGGGCAGGGCTTCGATGCACCCGATCCGATTTTTGTGCTGGGTATGCCGCGCGCGGGCTCGACGCTGGTCGAGCAGATTCTCTCCAGCCACAGCCAGATCGAGGGCACCACCGAGCTACCCGACATTCCGGCGCTCGCCCGTCGCGCCCGCAACTACCCGCTCAACCTGCCGGGGCTGGCGGAGGATGAACTGGCTGCGCTGGGCGAGGAGTTCCTCCGCCGTAGCCGGATCCAGCGCAAGACCGAGCGGCCGCTGTTCATCGACAAGCTGCCCAACAACTGGCTGCATGCCGTATTCATCATGGTGATCCTGCCGGGCGCGAAGATCATCGATGCGCGCCGCCATCCGCTCGGCTGCTGCTTTTCGAACTTCAAGCAGCACTTCGCACGCGGCCAGGCCTTCAGCTACAGCCTGGATGACATGGGGCGCTACTATGCCGATTACGTGCGGCTGATGGCCCATCTGGACCGGGTGCAGCCGGGCCGGGTCCACCGCGTGATTTACGAGAACATGGTCGAGCATACTGAGCGGGAAGTGCGGGCCCTGCTGGCCTATTGCGGCGTTGCGTTCGAGCCGGCCTGCCTGGAGTTTCATCGGACCGAACGTGCCGTGCGCACCCCCAGTTCGGAACAGGTCCGCCGCCCGATCTTCCGCGAAGGAACCGAAGCCCACCTGCCGTTCGAGCCGTTCCTCGGGCCGCTCAAGGCCGCGCTCGGCGATTTACTGGTGTCCTATCCGGACTCCCCCAAAGCGTGGTAAATCTGCCACGGGTAACAAGCTTTAGCGAAATCTTTACGCCGCGCGCTTGACCAGCGCCGGTGAAAGAATCACAGTTTTTCCGCATTTCTAGGATGGGATACTTATGAAGCTGACTGTTCGCCGCGCCGCCGGCGCTGCCTTGCTTGCCTCCACGGCTCTCACTGCGCTGCCCGCCTGGGCCCAGGATGCAGCGGAAGAAACCGCTGATGCGAACGAGATCATCGTTACCGCGCAGAAGCGTTCGGAAAACCTGCAGAACGTGCCAATCTCGATCCAGGCGCTCGGCACGGCTAAGCTCGAACAGCTCAATATCTCTGACTTCAAGGGCTATGCCGCCCAGCTGCCGTCGGTCTCATTCCAGTCGGGCGGCACGCCGGGGACCAACGTGGTCTACATGCGCGGCGTCGCTTCAGGCGGGGACGGCAACCACTCGGGCTCGCTGCCCTCGGTCGGCGTCTATCTTGACGAACAGCCGGTGACTACGATCGGTGGCAACCTCGATGTCCACATCTATGACATCGCCCGGATCGAAAGCCTCTCGGGCCCGCAAGGCACGCTCTACGGCGCCTCGTCGCAGGCCGGGACGATCCGCATCATTACCAACAAGCCCAGCGCCGCCGGTTTCGAAGGCTCGATCGATGGCGAGATCAACACGGTCAAGAGCGGTGACATCGGCGGCAAGCTTGATGCCATGATCAACGCACCGCTGGGCGATGGGGCCGCGCTGCGCGTAGTCGGCTTCTATCAGCGTGACGCTGGCTACATCGACAACGTGGCTGGCTGCCGCGCCTTCCGGCCGGAGCCAAATCCGCTGGCCTGCCCGCCGGCCACGGCTGGCGGCTTCCGCATCAACAACGCCGCTTTCGTTGAGGAAAACTACAACGATACCGAAACCTGGGGCGGCCGCGCCGCGCTCAAGGTCGATCTGGACGACAACTGGACCTTCACGCCTTCGGTTGCCTACCAGAACATGAAGAGCCAGGGCTCCTTTGCCTATGATCCGCGCGTCGGCGATCTCAAGCTGCAGCGCTTCGCGCCGGAATTCCGCAACGACAAGTGGGTCCAGGCCGCGCTGACCATCGAAGGCAAGCTTGGCAACTGGGACGTGACCTATGCCGGCGCCTACCTCGATCGCCGCACGCTGAGCTCGAGCGATTACACCGACTATTCGGAAGCCTATGACGCGCTTTATGCGTCGAGCGGCGGCCTGGCCGGTTACTTCTATTTCTGGGATGCTGCGGGCAACAAC
>Ga0315900_10005910_pt1 | contig 16627 bp, 12 predicted proteins | sample LakEriMetagenome_FD_203521 | JGI IMG/M metagenome (GOLD analysis project Ga0315900, IMG submission 203521) | Freshwater fungal communities from buoy surface, Lake Erie, Ohio, United States - Buoy 12 MA114 | ecosystem: Environmental > Aquatic > Freshwater > Lake > Lake biofilm | place: USA: Lake... | reverse complement strand
CTCGCGGGACAGGCCGAACCGGCGGGACAGCCGGCCGAGCACCTGATCCTCGCGCAGCCGCCTCTGCGAGGGTGGCAGCGGCGACCGTGGCGACACCGCGGCCAACGCCGCGAGCACGCTCTCGATCGACGCCAGGGCGGCGTCGTCGCCCGCGTCGGGAGCCAGTGAGGCCAGGGCCTCGTCCATGCGGTATTCGAGCGGGTCGCCGGCGGCCTCGATGATCGCCTCGAAGGCGTCGCGGCCGCGGTCGAGGACGTACTCGCACGGGTCGAGTCCCGCGGGCATGCGGGCGATCCGCACGTCGATCGGCTCGGCGAGGAGCACGTCGAGAACCTCGTTGGCCCGCCGCCGGCCGGCCTCGTCACCGTCGAGCACGAGCACGATGCGGTCGGCATACCGCCGCAGCAGCTTGGCGTGCCGCTCGCCGAGCGCCGTGCCGAGCACGGCCACGACGTCGTCGATACCGGCCTGACGCGCGGCCAGGCAATCGGTGTAGCCCTCCACCACGATGGCGCGACGCGACTTCGCCATCGCCTCGCGGGCCGTGTCGAGGCCGTAGAGCATGGAACTCTTGGAGAACAGCGGCGTCTCCGGCGAGTTGATGTATTTCGCCGGGTCGGCGTCGGGGCCGGGCAGCACCCGCCCGCCGAAGGCGACGCACCGGCCCTGCGGATCGTGAATCGGAAACATGACGCGGCCGCGGAAGCGGTCGTAGTGGCCGGAGCGATCCTGTCGCTCGACGACGAGGCCGACCCGCTCCAGCTCGGCGGCCGCCAGGCCCGCGGCGGCCGCCTGACGCAACAGCCAGTCCCACGACTGCGGGGCGAAGCCGAGACGGAACCGCACGATCGCGGCGGAGTCGAGCCCGCGGCCGGCCAGATAGTCGCGGGCCGGCGCGGCCTCGGGAAGCGACCGCAGGCAGTCGTGGAACCGATCGGCGGCCCAGGCGACGGCCTTCCAGAGGGCGGCCTTTTCGTCGGCCGCCAAGCCGCCCCGGCCCCGGGGGATCGAGATCCCGGCGCGGTCGGCGAGTTGCTCGAGGGCCTCGCGAAACTCCAGCCGCTCCATCCGCATCAGGAAACTGAAGGCGTCGCCGCCCACGTCGCACACCCAGCAGCGGAAGGTCTGCCGCTCCGGGTTGACCTGGAAGCTGGGGCGGGAGTCGTCGTGCCACGGGCAGAGCCCGACCATGGCCTTGCCCTGCCGTCGCAGCGCGATGTATGAGCCCACCAGATCGACGATGTCCACCGCGTCGCGCACCCGCTCCTTGAGATCGTCCCGGGGAGCCGGGCTGGAGGGTTGCTGGGGCACGCTGGAGCCTCGATTCGAAGCCTGAATCACGACGGTCGAGAAGTGACCGTCGGAATGTATGGCTGCCCCGAAAGCCGGTCAACGCCAACTCGCGACCCCGCATCCCGCCCAGATTGCCGCGGCGATTCAGGAAAGCAGGCGATCGACGCTGTCCAGGAGCCGATCCATCGCGAAAGGCTTGCGGATGTAGTCGTCCACGCCCAGCATCTCGGCGTAGGCCTTGTGCCGGCTGCCCTCGTTGGCCGTGATCATGATCACCCGCACGGGATCGGGGCTCGACCGCCGGAGCTTCTCCAGCACGAGAAAGCCGCTCCGCTTGGGCATCATCATGTCGAGCACGACGAGATCGGGCCCTTCGGCCTCGGCCATCGCCAGGCCCTGATTGCCGTCGTTGGCCACGAGGATGTCGTATCCCCGCGACTCGAGCACGGCCCGCATCGAATCGACGATTTCCGCGTCGTCGTCAACCAGCAGGATCCGCTTGCCGGCGGTCGATCGCTCGGCGGCGGGCGTGCCGCTCGCCGATCGCGGCTCGGCTTGATCAGCGGCTTTACGGGGTCTTTTCGCAGCGGCCATGCTCGAGATCTCCCCAGGGACCAGATTCTCCCCTTGCTCCACCACTGAGTTTACCGAGCGAACTCGGCGGTTCAACGTGCCCCCCGCGGCCGTCGAGCCAGAGGGCGGCCCCCACCAGGCCAAGTGCCGCGCCGTAGGCGACGTCGCTGGGGTAGTGCGCCGAAGAGGCCACCCGCTGGGCCGCCGCCATGCCGGCGATCACCGCGAACAAGGCGGTATTTCGCGGGTAGCGCCAGGCCAGGGCCGCGGCGAAGCCGGCCGCCACCGCGGCGTGCCCCGACGGGAAGCTCGTCACGTCCGAGTGGCTGCCGCTGTGGGGCAGCAGAACCGCGTCGCTGAAGGTGCCCCAGACCGATGCCAGCTGCGCGAAGTCGGTGGCCCGCGGCCGCACCCGCTCCACCGACGCCTTCACGACGTCCGCGAGCAGGCCGCCGGTGAACGTGGCCGCGACGATCCTCAGGAAGACGCGGACGGCCGGGTCGCGCCAGGTCGCGCGGCCGGGCCAGGGCAGCCGCAGGCCGGGGTCGAGCGCGAGCACCACGGCCAGCAGGGCCGTCGCCCCCGTGCCGTGGGCGAAGACCTCGGAAAAGTTCAGCAACCGCACCGCCTCCTTGGGCAGCCTGCCGGACGCGCACCAGGTGGCGACCGGAAGGTCGATGGCCAGCGCCAGGCCTCCGATCACGACCAGGGTGGCGGCCCAGGTCAGCAGGCGGTGGCGAAACGGGCGGCCGCCTGCCGCCCGCGGCCCTCGAGCCGGCTCGAAATGTTCCCCCGAAAAGGCCATGCAGCGAGTGTGGCAGATTCACCGGAAGCGGTCGAGATCGGCCCGGCCGCGGATGCCGGGCGTGTCACAGCCAGAGGCCGCGATCGAGCAGCCGGTAGTTGATCGCCTCGCTGACGTGGCCGCAGCCGATGGCCTCGGCCGCGTCGAGATCCGCGATCGTCCGCGCCACCCGCAGCACCTTGTCGTGGGCCCGCGCCGACAGGCCCAGGTCGGCGACGGCGGCCCGCAGCAATTCCGCCGCCGCGGGCTCGAGGCGGCAAAACTCGCGGATCTGCCGGCTGTGCATCCGGGCGTTGGCCCGGGTCGCGGTGCCGGCGAACCGCTCGGCCTGGCGGATGCGGGCCGCGAGCACGGCCTCGCGCATCGCGGCGCTCGACGTGCCCGCGCGGCTGGCGGACAGCTCGCGGAACGGCACGGCCGGCACCTCGAGGTGGATGTCGATCCGATCGAGCAGCGGGCCCGAGATCTTGCCCATGTATTTCTCGACCTGGGGCACGGTGCACTGGCACTCCCGGCGGGGATCCCCGCGGTAGCCGCAGGGGCAGGGATTGAGCGCGGCCACGAGCATGAAGTCGGCCGGAAACCGGGTCGTCGATTTGGCCCGGCTGATCGTCACCGATCCGTCCTCGAGCGGCTGCCGCAGCACCTCGAGCGTGCGGCGGTTGAACTCGGGAAGCTCGTCGAGGAACAGCACGCCGTTGTGCGCCAGGGAGATCTCGCCCGGCATCGGCACCGAGCGGCCGCCGATCAGCCCGGCCTCGGAGATCGTGTGGTGCGGCGCGCGGAAGGGCCGCGTGGCCAGGAGCGGCTGGCCCGGCTGCATCAGGCCCAGCGCGCTGTAGATGCGGGTCGTCTCGATCGACTCGGCGGCGGAGAGCGGCGGGAGGATCGTCGGGATCCGCTTGGCGAGCATCGTCTTGCCGCCGCCGGGCGGGCCGACCATCAGGCAGTTGTGGCCGCCCGCGGCCGCCACGCACAGAGCCCGCTTGGCGGCCTCCTGGCCGCGGACGTCGGCGAAGTCGATGTCGTAGGCGGCGAACCGGTCGAACCATTCGCTCACCCGCGGCGGCGCGGGCGGGATGTGGAGGTCGCCGGCGAAGAACCGCACGGCCTCGGTCAACGACGCCACCGGGATGACCTCGATGTCCTCGACCACGGCCGCTTCCGTGGCGCTGGCGGCCGGCACCACCAGCCCCTTGAGCGGCCGGTCGGCCTGGTCCGCGAGCCGGGCCTGGCGGGCGGTGGCGATGGCGATCGACAGCGCGCCCCGCGCGGGCCGCGTGAAGCCCTCCAGCGAGAGTTCGCCCACCACGGCGTAGTCGCGGAGCCGTTCGGAGGAGAACTGGCCGCTGCCGGCGAGGATGCCGAGCGTGATCGGCAGGTCGAACGTCGCCGCCTGCTTGGGCAGCTCGGCGGGGGCGAGGTTGACGACGATCCGGTCGTTGGGCCGGCTGAAGCCGGAGTTGACCATCGCCCGGGCGACGCGATGCGTGCTCTCGCGGATGGCCGCGTCGGGCATGCCGACGAGCACGGTGGCCGGCAGGGCCCCGGCAGAGACGTCGACCTCGACGTCCACCGGGACGGCGTCGATGCCGAACAGCGAGAAGGTGTGGAGGCGGGCGAGCATGGCACGGTCCTTTCGTGATGGGGGAAGCGGCTGCGGATAGCTGGTGAGGACGACCGTCGGAGGCGTGTATATACGCATGTACACTTCCCTGTCAAGGGCTGCCGGCCGCGGGCGGATCGGCTAGGATGCCCCCATGAACACGCTCCGTGCTTCGCTCGTGCTGCTTTTCGCGTTCGCCGCCGTGGCCGCCCCGCGGGCGGACGAGGGGATGTGGCTGTTCAATCAGCCGCCGCTCGAGCGGCTGGAGAAGGATCACGGCGTCCGGCTCACGCCCGCCTGGCTCCTGCACCTGCAGCGGTCGAGCGTGCGGTTCAGCTCCGGCGGCTCCGGGTCGTTCGTTTCCGCCGACGGCCTGGTGCTCACGAACCACCACGTCGGCGCCGGCGCGATCCAGAAGCTCGGCGACGAGCGGCACGACTACTATCGCGACGGCTTCGCGGCCGCGACCCGCGCCGACGAGCTCCGCTGCCACGACCTCGAACTCAACGTGCTCGTCTCGATCGAGGACGTGACCGAACGGGTGCAAGGGGCGGTGCAGCCGGGCATGGCCCCCGCGGAGGCGTTCGCCGCGCGGCGGGCGGCGATGGCGGCGATCGAGAAGGAATCGCTGACCGCCACCGGGCTGCGGAGCGACGTGATCACGCTCTATCAGGGCGGGGCGTATCACCTTTACCGCTGCAAGCGGTACACCGACGTGCGGCTGGTGTTCGCGCCCGAGCACGGGATCGCCTTCTTCGGCGGCGACGCCGACAACTTCGAGTTTCCCCGCTACAACCTCGACGTCTGCTTCTTCCGCGCCTACGAGGACGGCAAGCCGGCCCGGGTGCCGAACCATCTCACCTGGGCACGGCAGCCCGTGGCGGCGGGCGACCTGGTCTTCGTGTCGGGGCATCCCGGCCACACCGACCGCGGCAACACGCTCGTCGAGGTGCTCGCCATGCGGGACCGACGCCTGCCGCACGACCTGCGGATGCTCAATCGCCTGGAAGCGTTGTACGGCGCGGTGTGCGAGGAGGGACCGGAGGAGCGTCGCCAGGCCGTGGGCAGCCTGTTCGGCGTGCAGAACGGCCGCAAGGCGCGGTCCGGGATCCTCGCCGCGCTGCTCGATCCCGGGCTCGTCGCCAGGAAGCGGGAGGACGAGGCCCGGGTGCGGCCGCTCGTCGAGGCCGGCCTCGAGGGGAGGCCGTCGCCCTACGCCCGGATCGAGGAGGCGCAGGCCGAACTCGACCGCATCGCCCTTCGCCACCGGATGCTCGAGGGGGCCGAGGGCTTCAACAGCAAGTTCTTCGCCAACGCCCGCACGATCCTCCGGGCCGTGGCCGAGCGGGCCAAGCCCGACGGCGAGCGGCTCCGCGAATACCGCGACTCCAACCGCGGCCCGCTGGAACTGCAGCTCTTCTCTGAGGAGCCGCTCTACGACGGCTTCGAGATCGCCAAGCTCGCCGACTCGCTCACCGCCCTGGCCATGGCCCTCGGCGCCGACGACCCGCTCGTCCGGGCCGTGCTGGCCGGCAAGCCGCCGCGGGAGCGGGCGGCCGAGCTCGTCGCCGGAACGGCGCTCGGGCGACGGCACCATCCGGAGCAGGCGCAGGCACCGCAGCCCGACCGGCGGCGGGAACTCCACGACGGCGGGGCGGCGGCGGTGGCCGCCTCGGCCGACACGATGCTGGCGCTGGCCCGGCTCGTGGACGACGAGGCCCGGGCGCTGCGGAAGGTGGCCGAGGCGGCGGGCGAGGTGAAGCAGCAGGCCCACGCCGAGATCACCCGGGCCCGGTTCGCCCGCGAGGGCCGCTCCATGTATCCCGACGCCACATTCACGCTGCGGCTGGCCTACGGCACCGTCAAGGGCATCCAGGCCGCAGGCCCCGAGCATTGCGACGCGATCACCACCTACGCCGGTCTCTTCGAGCGGGCCCGCAGCAAGCGGGACGCGGCTCCGTTCGTGCTGCCGCCGCGGTGGCAGGCGCAGCGGAAGGAGCTCGAGGCCGACGCGGCCTTCATGCAGACGCCGTTCAACTTCGCCTCCACGGCCGACATCATCGGCGGCAACTCGGGCAGCCCGGTGGTGAACCGGGCCGGCGAGCTCGTGGGCCTGATCTTCGACGGCAACATTCATTCGCTCCGGCTCGACCTCGTCTACGACGACCGCCTGGCCCGCGCCGTCTCGGTGGACGCGGCGGGGATCCGCGCCGCCCTGCGGCGGGTGTATGCCGCGGAGACGCTCGTGGCCGAGATCGAGGGCGACTCCGCCCCCTGGCGGCCGCTGTTCGACGGCAAGACGCTCGACGGCTGGAAGCAGTCGGGCTATGGCGGCGCCGGCGACGCGACGGTGGTGGACGACGCGATCCGCATCCCGAGCGGCGTGGACCTGAGCGGCATCACCTGGGCCGGCGAGTTCGCCAGGGAAGGCTACGAGATCGAGCTCGAGGCCCGGCGGGTCGAAGGCAACGACTTTTTCTGCGGCCTCACGTTTCCGGTGGGCGACGACCCGTGCAGCTTCATCGTCGGCGGCTGGGGCGGGGCGATCGTGGGCCTGTCGAGCATCGACGGCGAGGACGCCGCCAACAACGCCACGACGCTCGTGCGGGGCTTCAAGACGGGGCAGTGGTACGCGGTCCGGGTGCGGGTGACGAAGGAGCGGATCGAATGCTTCCTCGACGGGGAGCGGGTGGTCGATCAGCCGCGGGCCGGCCACGCGATCTCGATCCGCGAATCGGTCGCGCCCTCCAAGCCGCTGGGCATCGCCACCTACTGCACGGTGGCGGATGTGCGGAACCTGCGCTGGCGGCCGGTGCGCGAGCCGGGGACGCGATGAGCCCGCCGGAGGACGACCCGCTGCGGCGGCGGATCGCGCGGGAGGCCGCCCGTGGCGTGGCCGGCGGCAGCGATGCGACGCGGGCCGTGTTTCGGGCGGCCCGCCGGGTGGCGGGCGGCTGGGTGCCGTCCGATCGGCTGCCGAGCCCGGCGGAGGTCGGCGACGAGGTGCAACGGGCGGTCGATCCCGCGGCCGCGGCCGCGCGGCTGACGGGCGACCGCTTCGACCGGATCGCAGCCGTGGTCGGGGTGCTCGCCACCGTGCGGCAGGATCCCGTCAAGCATCCCGAGGGCGACGCGCTCGAGCACTCGCTGCAGGTCTTCGACCTCGTGCGGGCCGAGCGGCCCTACGACGAGGAGCTGCTCACGGCGGCGCTCGTGCACGACGTCGGCCTGGCGATCGACCGCGGCGACCCGGTGCCGGCGGCGCTGGAGGCGGTCGCCGGCCTGGTCACGCCGCGGACGGCCTGGCTCGTCGAAGCCCTGCCCGTGGCCACGGCCTACCGCGACGGCAGCCTCGGCCAGCGAGCCCGGCAGCGGCTGGCCGGTCACCCCGACTTCCTCGACGCCCTGCTGCTCGCCGAGGCCGATCGCAAGGCCCGCGTCCGCGGGTATGACGCGCCCACGCTCGAGGCGGCGATCGCTTTCCTCCGCGACCTCGAGGCCGGCGCCGAGCCGGACGACGGGGCGGAATGAAGTCGGCCCGCCGGGCATGGCCTCGTCAGGCCGGCCCGCGGCCGTCGAGGGCGGCCCGCACGGCCTCCCGGGCCTGCCGCCAGCGGCTCTTCACCGTGCGGGGCGAGCAGGCGACCAGCCGGGCCACCGTCGCCTGGTCGGCGCCCAGGTACCAGACGAGATGGAACACCTCGCGTTGTTCCGCCGGCAGCGCGGCGATCGCCTCGTGGAACGCCGCCCAGCGGTCGAGCCCGTCGTCCGGGGCCGCGGCCCGATCGACGTGGAAGCGGGGGGCGGCGCCGTCGCCGCCGGCGACGAGGTTCGTGGCATGGTGGGCGGCCGGCGACAGGGGGCCGGCGTGGCGGCGGGCGAGATCGACGAGCTCGCGATGCAACTGCGTGGCGGCCAGCGCCATCACTTCGCGCGGGGATCGCGGCGTCACCGCCGCCAGCGCCCGATGGAGCCGCAGGGCGGCGTTCTGGAACACATCGTCGGTGTCGTCCCAGCGGCGGACCCGCGGAAACCCGGCCAGCATCCTTCCGGCCAGCGACCGCAGCCGCGCGGCGAGGAGTTCGAAGAGCCGGTCGCGGGCGGCAAGATCACCGCTCGCCAGCCGCTCCAGGCAGGCGGTCACGGCGGCGTCGTCGGCGGAAGTGGCTCGCATCGGCGGGCGGCGACCGGCGGACGCCGGTCGAAACGGTGGGACGCAGAGTGTACCGCGCGTGGCCGCGGCCAGCCGCCCCGCCGCGGGTCGTGGCGGCGGGGCCCGCCATCCGCCCGGCATGCCGTCGAGTCCGCGGGCCCGGGTTGCGGCACGGGTGTGCCTTGTCCTAGGCTTTTCTCAAGTCACTGGCCGCGTGCCGCACGACCCGGAGGCGACCGGCGGCGGCATGCGACACCTGTCGCAGGGACCGGTCGGCCGCCCCGCGAATGCTGCCGGCCGGCGTGGATGCCTGTGGCGAGCGGTGCATCGAACTCGGAGGTCATGATGCGTGCGAAGTGGTTGTCGGGCGTCGCGATCGCGGTCGCCCTGGGATGCGGCGGTGCGGTGCTGGCCGGAGACGACAAGCCAGACCCGCGGGAAGAACTCGCGACCGCGATCCCCGAGATGATTCGCCTCCTCGAGGCCGAGGAGTATGAGGCGTTGATCACCTCGTTCGCGAGCCCCGAGGATCTGAAGAGAATCACCGAGCAGCACTCCATCGACGAGATCGTGAAGAGGTTCGGGGAAGGCCATGCACAGACACTGCTCGCGATCTTGAAGGCGATCAATGGCCAGAAGCCGGAACTGGACGAGGCCGGCACGACCGCGACGTTCACCCACGGCGTCAAACAGGCGCCGAGGGAGACGATCGCCTTCAAGAAGATCGGCAAATACTGGTACATCCAGAACTGACCCCCGGAGCGGCCGACGCGATGCGGCCCGGCGGGAACGAGCGGGTCGTCGCCCGCCGACGGGCGGGATCGAGAGAGTGCGGGCATGACGTTCTCCGGGGCGTGGGCGATCGACGTGGCGGACGTCGCCAAGCAGTACCGCGGCGGCGTGCAGGCCCTGCGGGGCGTCGATCTGCGGGTGGCGGCCGGCGAGATCTTCGGGCTGCTCGGCCCCAACGGCGCCGGCAAGAGCACGCTCGTCAAGATTCTCATGACGGTGCTCTCGCCGACGCGGTGCTCGGGCACGCTCCTCGGCCAGCGGGTGGGGCACAAGCCGACGCTCGCCCGGGTCGGCTACCTTCCCGAGCACCACCGCTTCCCGGAGCACCTCTCCGGGACGCAGGTGGTGGACTTCTTCGGCGCCCTGGCCGGCATGCCGCGCCGCGACCGCCGTCGCCGCGGCGCGGAACTCATCGACCTGGTGGGGATGCGGGCCTGGGCCGGCCAGAAGGTGCGGAGCTATTCGAAAGGCATGCGGCAGCGGCTGGGGATCGCCCAGGCGCTGGTCAACGATCCCGATCTCGTCCTCCTCGACGAGCCCACCGACGGGCTCGACCCCGTCGGCCGCCGCGACGTCCGCGAGATCCTCCAGCGGCTCCGGCGCGAGGGCCGCACGGTGTTCCTCAACAGCCATCTGCTCGGCGAATTGGAGATGGTCTGTGACCGGGTGGCCATCATGGTCCAGGGCCGCGTCGCCATGCAGGGGACGATCGACGAGCTGACCGTCGATCAGCAGCGGTACGAGATCGGGATCGAGCCCACCGCGGCCGGGTCGGCGGCGGTCGCGGCGCTGGTTCCGGAGGCGGGCAGCGCCGGTCCCGGCGGCGACGCCGACCCGCGGCGGATCGCCTGGACGGGGCGGCTCGCCGGCGGCGAGCGGGTGGCCGTGGACGAGGCGACGGTGCGGGTGCAGACCGGCGACGCCGCGCGGATCCAGGAGATCATCGATCGGGCCCGGGCCGCGGGGATGACGATCCGCAGCGTGCGGCACGTGCGGCCGACGCTGGAGGACGTGTTCCTCGAGGCGGTGGCGGACCGGGCCCCGGAGGGCTCCCCGTGAGGATCGCGATCCAGACCTGGGCGCTCGTCGTGGAGGCCTACCGCGAATTGAACAGCCGCCGGCTGTTCTGGATCACGCTGGCGCTCTCCGGGCTGGTGGTGGCCGGGTTCGCGGCGGTCGGCGTCAGCGACCGCGGCTTCACCGTGCTCGGCTGGGAGTTCGAGTCCACGCTCATCAACGCCCGGATCCTGCCGCCCGCCCAGTTCTACAGGATGCTGTTCGTGTCGCTGGGCATCGGCGTCTGGCTCACCTGGGCCGCGACCATCCTCGCCCTCGTCTCGACGGCCGGCCTGATCCCCGACTTCATCGCGTCGGGGGCCGTGGAGCTCGTGCTCTCCAAGCCCATGTCGCGGCTGCGGCTGTTCTTCACCAAGTATCTCGTCGGCCTCCTGTTCGCGGCCCTGCAGGTGGCCGTGTTCTCGGCCGCCTGCTTCCTCGTCATCGGGCTGCGGGGCGGCGCGTGGTCGCCCGGCGTGTTCCTCGCGGTGCCGCTGGTGGTGGTGTTCTTCAGCTACCTGTTCTCGCTGTGCGCGCTGCTCGGGCTCGTGACGCGGTCCACGATCGCGGCCCTGCTGCTCACCCTGCTGACCTGGATCGGGCTGTCCCTCGTGCAGACGGCCGGCGGCCTGATCGCCACGTTCGCCACGGCCAACGAGCTGCGGCTGGAGGCGCTGCCGGAGCAGATCGAGCGGATGGAGCGGGCGGAACGCGCCCGGCTGGAGGCGGCGCGGGCCGACGGCACGGAGCCGACCGCCGCCGACCTCGACGCGGCCAGCCCGCGGCTGCGGGAGCGGCGCGAGGACCTGCGGCGGGCGGAACGCGACGCCGCCACGTGGCGGACGGCCGCCGGGGTCGCCGACGGCCTGCTCGCCGTGCTCCCCAAGACGCAGCAGACGATCGCGCTGTTGGAGCGACGGCTCGTCGCCGCCACGGCGGTGGAGGATGCGGTCGTGGCCACCGAAGACGGGGCGGACATCGGGCCGCTGAAGGGCGTGGACCAGCGGGAACTGCAGCGCCGCATGCGGCAGAAGATGGAGGCCCGACCGGCCTGGTGGGTGATCGGCACGAGCCTCGGCTTCGAGGTGGTCGTGCTGGCGATCGCGGCCTGGATCTTCGCCCGCCGCGACTTTTAGCGGCCGCGACGCCGCCACGCTCCCCCGGCTTTGGCCGAGGTGTATAACCACCTGCATGGGTGACGGCGAGCCATGCCAGGCGTCGGCGGCGGGAGACCGCCTCAGCGGCCTGTCCGAGGATTTCGGGCTGGCCGGCGGGGCGTGGGCGGACTGGCAGGAGGAGGAGCTCGCGGCCGGCACCGACCTCGGCGGCGTGGTGATCGTCCGCCCGCTCGGTCGCGGCGGCATGGGGCGGGTCTACGAGGCCCGGCAGGTGGCGACGGACCGCCGGGTGGCCGTCAAGCTGGTGCGGCCCGGGATCGTCGGGCCCGCCGTGCTGCGGCGGTTCGAGGCCGAGGCCCGCGTGCTCGCGCGGCTGCGGCATCCGCACGTCGCCGAGGTCCACGCCTGCGGCACGTTCGCGTCCGCGGCGGGGCCGCGGCCGTTCATCGTCATGGAGCTCGTCGAGGACGCCCGCACGCTGACCGAGCATGCGGCCGGCCTGCCGATCCGCGGCCGCGTGGCCCTGTTCGAGAAGGTCTGCGACGCCGTGGCCCACGGGCACCGCCGGGGCGTGATTCATCGCGACATCAAGCCCGGCAACATCCTCGTGGACGCCGCGGGCACGCCCAAGGTGATCGACTTCGGCGTGGCCCGCACGGTGGATGGCCAGGCCTGCGGTGGCACGAGTGCGGCGACGGCCGCGGGCGACCTGGTGGGCACGCTGCGGTACATGAGCCCCGAGCAGCTCGGGCTCGATCCCGATGCCGTGGACGCCCGCAGCGACGTCTACGCGCTCGGGCTGGTGCTGCACGAGCTCGTCACCGGCGACCTGCCCTACGATCTCGGCGGCAAGACGCCGGTCGAGGCGGCGCGGATCATGGATGGCCGGGCGGCCGCCTCCACCCACCGGATCGCGGCGACGGTGCGGACGAATGGCCGGCTGCGGACCGGCGCGGCGCGGTCCTTGGCGGCGATCATCGCCAAATGTCTGGAGCCCCGCGCGGCCGACCGCTACGCCACGGCGGCGGAACTCGACGAGGACATCGGCCGTTGGCTCGCGGGCGAGCCGGTGCTGGCGCGGCCGCCGAGCGTGGCCGAGTCACTGGCCCGCCTCGCGCGGCGGCACCGGGCGGCCGCGGCGGCCATGGGCGGCGTGCTGGCGTCGCTCCTGTTCGCCGTGGCGGGCATCACGGTGTTCGCGATCCGGGCGGAGACGGCGCGGCGGCTCGCCGTCGAGGCGCAGGCGATCGCCGAGTCGCGTCGCCACGAGGCCGACAGGCAGGCCGCCGAGGCCCGGTCGCAGCTCTACCTGTCCACGGTCCTGCTGGCCGCCGAGGCCCGCGACCGCGGCAACACGGCCGAGGCCGCGCGGCTGCTGGCGTCGGCCCGCGAGCTGGTCGGGTCGGCCGGCGGCGATCCGCTGGAACTCGACTGCCTGGCGGCCTCGCTCGACCAGTCGCTCGACGTTCACGCCGGCCATGATGGCACGGTCACGGCCGTCGGCTGGTCCGCCGCCGGCCGGCGGCTCGCCACCGGCGCGGCGGACGGCGCGGTGCGGGTGTTCTCTGAAGCCGGCGATCGTGCGGCGGTCTCCGCGACCGGACACGCGGGCAGCGTGTGGGCGGCCGCCTTCTCGCCGGACGGACGGCTGCTGGCCACGGCCTCGGCCGACGGCACCGTGCGGATCCACGAGGCGGAGACGGCCGCGGAGGTCGCGACGCTCGAGCCGCACGCCGGGCCGGCCTACGCGGCGGCCTTCGCGCCGGACGGCTCGCTGCTGGCGACGGCCGGGCGGGACGGCACGGCCCGGCTCTGGGAGACCGGCTCCTGGCAACAGCGGTCCGTGCTCGCCGGTCACGCTGGCACGGTCTACGCGGCGGCCTTTTCCCCTGACGGTGGCCTCCTGGCGACGGGCGACAGGGCGGGCCGGCTGCGGCTGTGGCACGTGGCCACGGGCAGCACCCGCGCGGTGCTCGCGGGTCACGAGGGGCGGATCTTTCGCGTGGAGTTCGCCCCCGACGGCCGGCGGCTGGTGTCGGCCGCGGAGGACGGCACGGCCCGCGTCTGGGACGTCGCCAGCGGCGCCCCGCTGGCGGCGATGCGGCATCCGTCCCGCGTGAATGCCGCCGCCTTCGTGGGCGACGGCAGCCGCATCGCCACCGGCTGCGACGACACGCTGCTGCGGGTGTGGAACGCGGATACGGGGGTCGAGGTCGCCGCGATCCGCGGCCATGCGGGCGGCGTCTGGTCGCTGGCCACCGTGCCGGGCACGTCCCGGACGGCGACGGGATCCGCCGACGGCACCGCGCGGGTGTGGGATCTGGACGCCGCCGCGGCGGTGATCCGCTGTGGCAGCCGGGCGGTCGCCGCAGCCTTCGCGCCGGACGGCCGCACGCTCGCCGTCGGCGTGGCCGATGGCGCGTTGGTCCTGATCGATGCCCAGACGCTGCTGCCCATGGCCCGGCTCGCGGGCGGCGAAGGACGGATGAATGGCGTGGCCTTCACGGCCGACGGCCAGGCTGTGGCGGGCGCGGGCGATGACGGCACGGTGCGGGTCTGGTCGTTGCCTGCGCCCCGGGAGCCGGAGGTCGTCTCGGCGCACCGGCGGAGGGTCTACTCGGTGGCGTTCTCGTCGGACGGCCGCCTGATGGCGACGGCGTCGGAGGACCGCACGGCGCGGATCCACGACCGCATGGCCGGCGGCGATTCCCGGCCGCTCGCCCATCCGGGCCGTGTGTTCTGCGCCGCGTTCTCGCCCGACGCGCGGCTGCTGGCCACCGCCGGCGAGGACGGCGTCGCCCGGCTGTGGAACGTCGCCGGCGGCGCGGAGCCGCGGCGGCTGGAGGGCCACGAGGCCGCGGTGAACTGGGTGGCCTTCGATGCGGACGGCGGCCGGCTGGCCACGGCCTCGTCGGATCGCAGCGTGCGGCTCTGGTCCGTGGCCGACGGCAGGCTCCTGGCGGTGCTGACCGGCCCGGCCCGCAAGGTGTGGAAGGTCGCCTTTTCACCGGACGGCGGCCGGGTGGCGGCGGTGTCGGCCGACGGCACGGTGCAGCTGTGGGATGCCGTGTCGGGACGGTCGGCGGCGCTGCTCCGCGGCCACCGCGACGAGGTGTGGGCCGTGGCGTTTGCTCCCCGCGGCGGGCAGCTCGCGACCGGCGGGTGGGACGGCGACGTGCGGTTCTGGGGCCTGTCGGCGGCCGAACTGGCCCGGCGCCGTCGGCCGCTCGGGCCTTGACGGCCGGCTCAGCGGGCCGTGATGCCCATCTGGCGGCAGACCTGCTCGGTGACGGCCCGCACGATCGCCTCGACGTCGATGGCCGCGGGCGTGGGGCGGGTGGCCGACAGCGGGTCGGCTCCCATCGGCGGCGGCGCGTCGAAGGCCCGCGGCAACGCCGTCGCCGCCGACCAGGCCGCGCGGGCGTCCGCGTCGGGATAGGAGTCCTGCTCGGCCAGGCCGCCGTCGTGGCGGCGGTCGGAGAAGCCCCACCGCGTCTTGAGGTCGAGCAGCTCCCGCACCTCGTCGCGGTCGAAGTAGTGCACGCGGCCCAGGCTCCTGGCCAGCATGAGGATCCGACAGTAGGCGTCGAGGATCTCCGCCCACCACCAGGCCCTCTCCACCGTCTCCCCGAAACTCACGGTGCCGTGGTTGGCCATGATCACCACGCTCGCCTGACGCACGAAGGGCCGGATCGTGTCGGCGAGGGCCTGGCCGCCGGGCGTGGCGTAGCGGGCGATCGGCACGTCGCCGAGGAAGATCTCCACCTCCGGCAGCACGCATTGGGGAATCGGCTCCCGGGCCACGCCGAAGGCGGTGGCGTGCGGCGGATGGCAGTGGACGACGGAGCGGACGTCGGGCCGCTCCTGCATGATCGTCAGATGAAGGAGGATCTCGCTCGACCGGCGGCGGACGCCGTCGAGCTGGTTGCCCTTCATGTCCACGACGCACAGGTCGGCCGGCTGCATGAAGCCTTTCGACATCATCGTCGGCGTGCACAGCACCTCGTCGGGGCCGAGCCGGAAGGAGATGTTGCCGTCGTTCCCGGCGGCGAACCCCTTGGCATACAGCCGCCGGCCGACCTCGCAAATCTCCTCCTTGAGTTCGGCGAGCGACTTGGCCGGTGCTGGAAGCGGCGGGCCGCTGGTCGTGGACATGGATGTTCCAGTGGAGCCTGGGCCGCACCGCGGCGGCCAAGGCGGGACGCGGCACGGGGCGGATGACGTACCGTCGGCGACGGACATATGCTGCAGACTAACTCTGTTCTACCATCGTCTCCGCCTCGCGCCATGACCGATCCCCTCGTGCTGCGGTTTCGTCGCGATCTCGACCTTGGCCTCCCCGCGCCGACGGCGGGCTGGCGTGTGCGGCGGCTGGATCTCGCCACGGACGCGGCGGCGGTGACGGCCCTCGTGGCCGCGGTCGGCACGGACGGCGACGTGCAGGTGAGGCCGGAGGGCATCATGGGCGAACTCGCGGACCGCCCCGGGCGGCGGGTGCGGGTTTGGCTTGCCGAGGATCACGGGGGCGGCGCGGCCGTGGGCATCGTGACGCTCGTCAGCGCCGGCCCGCGACACTCGCTCGGCTGGCTGCTGGTGGCGCCGGCGTTCCGTCGCCGGGGCGTGGCCACGCGGCTCGTGGGCGAAGCGCTGGCTGCGGCCCGGGCCGCCGGCGGACGAGAGGTGTGGGTGGAGACGCACCGGCGCTGGCCCGCTGCCGTCGCCCTGTGGCGCGGCCTGGGATTCGAGCCCGCGTGAGCTGCTCTGCCGCGGCTGCTATGCTCGCGGGCGACGCGGCGCGGGGGGCGGCTCCCGGCACGCGGCGAACAGGGGAGCGGCCATGCAGGATTCACCCCGGCGGGAGTTCGAGCGGGACATCGACGACGTGCGGCGGATGCACGAGCAGCTGGTGCAGGGCGCCGGCGGCACGCCGGGCGGCACGTGGCTGTTTTTTCTCGGTCTGGTCCTGGCCGCGTCCGGCCTGTGGTTCTTCTTGAGCAACGTGCACGTGATGACCGAGCCGTTCGGCATGGTGTCGGGCGTGCTCGGCCGCGGCTTCGGCCTGGCCGGCCCCGCGATGAGCACGGGCATCGTGTTCGCGCCGATCTTCATCGGCCTGGTGCTCCTGTTCTACGACGCCCGGCTGAAGTGGGGCTGGGCCCTGTTCTACGTGGGCCTGGCGCTGATCATGATCGAGATTCTCAGCCGCATCCGCTTCCAGATGGGGATGCCGG
>Ga0315900_10005908_pt1 | contig 16629 bp, 11 predicted proteins | sample LakEriMetagenome_FD_203521 | JGI IMG/M metagenome (GOLD analysis project Ga0315900, IMG submission 203521) | Freshwater fungal communities from buoy surface, Lake Erie, Ohio, United States - Buoy 12 MA114 | ecosystem: Environmental > Aquatic > Freshwater > Lake > Lake biofilm | place: USA: Lake... | reverse complement strand
AAACCCAGGGCGAAGGGCTTGGCTTCAATGAGGATTTCTTTACGGTGCATCAGTTCGAAAATGTCCCGGGCGCTGTGCCCGGTGGCGAGAATCAAGGCCCTGCCATCCAATACCTTACCATCAGCCGTTTCAACCGAAGAAATTCGGTTTCCGGCGAGTTTGATGTCGGTAATACGGCTGTCGAAATGAAATTCACCGCCATGTTCTAGGATGGTATCCCGGAGAGCCGCAACCAGTGGCGGCAGTTTATTGGTCCCGATGTGCGGATGAGCCTCTACCAGAATTTCCGGATTGGCACCGTGGGCGACCATGATTTCGAGTACGCGGCGGATGTCGCCCCGCTTATTGGAGCGGGTATATAATTTCCCGTCTGAATAGGTGCCGGCACCGCCCTCGCCGAAACAGTAATTGGAATCCGGATTGACCTTGTCGGCCTTGTTCAGGTCGGCCAGATCTCTTCGTCTGGACCGTACATCCTTTCCCCTTTCAATGATGATGGGCTTTAAACCAAGCTGAATCAGTTCCAGCGCAGCGAAAATTCCCGCCGGTCCGGAGCCGGCAACGAGAACCGGAATGCCATTGCCCACGAAAGGAAGTTCCTCTTTTCGGAAGTGCAATTCTGTTGCCCTCTCCGCCTCAGGACCGATGGCAACTTTCAGGTTGAAAAAAATCTGCCTGCCCCGGGCATCAATGCTTTTTCTGAGAAGGGCGATTTTGTTTTGAGCAAGATCCGGAAGTGAAGCTGCCTGCAGCACCGACTTCCGGAAGGCAGTTTCATCTGAAAATGCTTCTGCGGGAATCCGGACTTCGAATTCGCGGAATAAATTACGGTTCATGTTTTTCAGGGAAGGTATTTATCCTTCAGTCCTGCGAAGAAAATCAAAACTGTTGATAATAGTCATGCATTATTCCGATTTTCACGAATTTTGAATACAAAGCCGTAAATTGCAGCTTCGGGAAAAATGATTCTTGCAGAGTGAAACCAAGCGGCATTAAAGACTGGATCCGCAGCGAAACCGGCAAACCCGGCTTATCTGATGAGGCAATCCTGATTACCAAAACCACAAGCGGCGGAATCCGGATTGTCCTGCTCGACGGGCAATGCTGCCGGCCTTCACTGGAAATCCCTAAAGAATTGAAAGACATTACGGCAGACGACATCCGCAAAGAAAAAAGCAAACTACTCCACCAACACGCCTGAACCATGAAACTGCATAACCAGCGCAACAAAAAGGAACAGCTGGAAGAAATACGAAAACAGGGAATTCCCCGCAAAACCGTCTCCTTCTACCGCTACCACCGGTTGCCCAATCCCGCAATTTTCCGGGATCATTTATACCTATTGCTGGAACCAATCGGGGTTCTGGGAAGAATTTATGTGGCAGAAGAAGGCATCAATGCACAGGTTTCGGCGCCTCTGGAAAACTGGGATGATTTTGTTACCGCACTCAACCAAATTACGTTTCTGGAAGGAAACCGGCTTAACCTGGCGGTGGAAGACAACCCAGCCTCCTTTGCTGTGCTGAAAGTAAAACTGAGACACAAGATCGTGGCAGACGGTCTGGACGACAAAACCTTCAATCCGGCCAATTGCGGGCAGCATCTGGATGCTGCTTCCTTCAATGCCTTGTCTAAACAGGAAAACAGCATTCTGATTGATATGCGGAATCACTATGAAAGTGAGGTAGGCCATTTTCAGAATGCGGTTTGTCCGGATGTGGATACCTTCCGCGACTCACTTCCGGTAATTGAAGAAATGCTGGAAGAGCACCGCGACAAAAACATCCTGATGTACTGCACCGGCGGAATCCGCTGCGAAAAGGCCTCTGCCTGGTTTAAGCACCGGGGTTTCCCCAATGTCTTCCAGCTGGAAGGCGGCATCATCAAGTACGCCAGGGATGTGAAACAACAGGGCCTCGAAAACCGATTCATCGGAAAGAATTTTGTATTTGATGAAAGGCTTGGCGAGCGGATATCCGAAGACATCATAAGCCAATGCCACCAGTGCGGTGAGGCCTGCGACAATCATACCAATTGCCGGAACGAAGGCTGCCATCTTTTGTTTATCCAATGTCCGGATTGTGCAGAAAAAATGGAAGGCTGCTGCTCGGCAGAATGCAAAACCATTGCCGCACTTCCGGAAGAAGAACAGAAACGGCACCGCGCACAAAAACCAGCCAGCCGCAATGTATTCCGCAAAGGCAGAGTCGAGGGTAAGATTTTAAGGCTGAGCAAAACATGAAATTCGCACCTGAAAAAAGTCCGCTTTATGCCCTGCTGATTTTCTCCATAGTATCAGTTGTGCTTACGCTGCAGCTAAAAACACTGATTTACGAACCAGAGGCCGGAATTATCCTGCCTTTGCTGCTGACTCTTCCGGTTGGCCTTCTGCTCTGGATCTGGTTCGGCACCTATTACGAGGTTTCAAACGGAAAACTCACTTACCGCAACGGCCCTTTCAGCGGCGGCATCGAAATCAACACCATCCGTGAAATCCGCAAGGCCGGAGCCTTCTCTTTTGTTGGCATGAAGCCAGCACTGAGCATGAACGGCATCATCATCGCCTACAATCAGTTTGATGAGATTTACATAGCTCCGAATAATAAAAGAAAATTTATTGATGAGCTTCTCCGCTGGAATCCGGGCATTATCCTGAAATTGCAGACCAAAACGAATAATCAGCCTTAGATTCCTCATGATTTTATCCGGAAAAGAGATTCAGAACCGACTTGGTAAAGACATTCAGATTGACCCCTTTGACCCAAGGTTACTGAACCCTAATTCTTACAACCTGCGCCTTCACAACGAGCTGCTCGTCTATGAAAAAGAAGAGCTTGACATGAAAAAGCCCAACCCGGTAAAACAGATTGAAATTCCGGAAGAAGGACTTCTGCTTGAAACCAGCAAACTTTATCTGGGCCGCACGATTGAATACACCAAAACGGGCAACCTGGTACCCATGCTGGAAGGCCGGTCTTCCATCGGCCGGCTCGGGCTATTCATTCACGTCACCGCCGGTTTCGGCGATGTGGGATTTGCCGGCTTCTGGACACTGGAGATTTTCTGCGTTCAGCCCATCCGCATTTACCCGGGTGTTGAAATCTGCCAGATCTACTACCATGCCATAGAGGGCGATTTTGATGAATACCAGAGCGGGAAGTACCAGAACAACACCGGCATTCAGCCAAGTCTTCTTTACAAGGATTTCGAACGCTGATCAAAATGATATACGAATTTAAAGGATTTATTCCGGTGGTTCACCCCACCGCTTTCGTGCATCCTCAGGCGGTGGTTTCAGGCAATGTCATCATCGGGAAAGATGTGTACATCGGTCCCGGTGCAGCACTGCGCGGCGACTGGGGAGGCATCATCATCGCCGACGGCTGCAATGTGCAGGAAAACTGTACGGTGCATATGTTTCCGGGAATTACAGTCAGGCTGGAAGAAGGTGCCCACATTGGCCATGGTGCGGTAATCCACGGCGCGCAGATTGGCCGTAATTCCCTCATCGGAATGAACTCGGTGATTATGGACGAAGTGGAAATCGGAGAAGAATGCATTGTGGGCGCACTGAGTTTTGTAAAGGCAGGAGAAAAAATTCCGCGCCGCAGCCTGCTGGCAGGCAATCCGGCCAAAATTCTTAAGGATGTGAGTGATGACATGATGGCCTGGAAAACGCAGGGAACAAAACTCTATCAAAGCCTTCCGGAAGACTGCCGTTCGAGTCTTCGCGAAACACAGGCACTCACCGAAATTCCGGAAAACCGGCCTTCTCAGGAAATTCTGTTTGAAACCTGGAACAGCATCAAATCCGGGAAATGAAGCATCAGATGGAAGGCACCTCCATTCCTCGCAGGTGGCGGTACAGCCGCAGTGCATACAAATCGGTCATGCCGGAGATGAAGTCAAAAATGGCCATCACCTTTTCGTAGGGGGAATCTTCTTCTTCAAATCGATACTGGTCTTTGATAAGAAGAATGGTTTTACGGTCCATTTCAGTCCGTTCCTTTTCCGGAGTCAGTGCGGCCGTCACCATGTCTTCTACCAGACCGGACATAATCCGGTAACCTGCCAGTTCAATCCGCACTACGCTGGGATGATTGTAGATTTTCTCCCGGGATAGCTTTCTGATATCATTCAGCACCTCTGCTGCTTCATCAATGCTTCCAAGCAGGTCTCCGTCAAAACTACCGCTCAGAATGGAATCCTGATGCTTCAGGAAAACAGCAGCACAGCGATGCGTTAGAAAATTGATGGTTTTGGCACGAAGGTAGGATACCGCCTCATTGGCATCTACCCGTAATTCTTCAAAGGTCTGCCGGAGCTTTTGGCTGTCCTCGGCAGGATTTAATTCAATCAGCCGGAAAAGCAGTTTACCCACCTCATCAGTACTGAAAATTCTGAGCCGGTGGGCATCTTCCAGGTCCACAATGTTGTAGCATATATCATCGGCTGCTTCGACCAGATAAACAAAAGGATGACGGTGAAAAACCTGTTCAGCGCCTTCCGCTTTCCTCATGCCTGTTTTAACGGCAATCCGGAGAAAGGCATCCTGTTCTGCCTGAAAATATCCGTATTTTTTCCTGAACCGCGGACCGGATTTTCCCAGTGACTCCCAGGCAGCGCAGGGATATTTCATCATGGCAGCCAGTGTGCTGTAAGTGAGACGGAATCCGCCAGGTTGTCTTCCCCTGAAGGTACGGGTAAGAATGCGCAATGCATTGGCATTTCCTTCAAATGAAATCAGGTCGGACCACTCCTTCTCGCTGAACTTGCTTCGAAGTGCGGAATTGCTGGCGCCGGAGACAAAAAACTTCGAAATGGCAGCCTCCCCGGAATGCCCAAAGGCTGGATTTCCAAGGTCATGTGCCAGACATGCCGTGGCAACAACGGTTTTGAGATGCTCCCTGTAAAACTCGGAGGAAGCTGCATTTTCACTCACTTCGGGAAGAGATGCGAGGGCCATGCCGACCATGGCACCAAGGGATCTGCCAACGCTGGCAACTTCGAGAGAATGGGTAAGACGATTATGAACGAAGGCTTCCTCGGGTAATGGAAAAACCTGCGTCTTATTTTGAAGCCTTCGGAATGCGGATGAAAAAATCAAACGGTCCCAGTCCCGTTCGTATTCTGTACGTTGAACGCTTACCTGATGATCCACACCAAAGCGTTCCGCTGAAAAACAATTGTTCCAATCCATTACCTGCATAACATAAGGCGAAGGTAACGAAGTGAACTGACTATAGCAGTTTGGCGCACCCGGCTTCTATAAAAAAACCCGCCGGGGCGGGTATAATCTGAAGAAAAAGAAATTACTTCATGCTTTTCAGCATCTCCTCTACCTGACGAAGCTTCTCCATCGGAAGACCTTTCAGAATTTCAGGCAAGTTGAGATTTTTCTCGTTTTTGCGAATGGAGTAAAGCGGATGCTCAGGCGTATCCTCTTTCTTGTCGTTTGGCGTCCAGTCGAAAAGATCGTTCGGAAGGCAGTTCAACAGGGTACAAAGCCTTTCAATATATTCCAGACGAAGGTATTCTACATCTCCGTTGGAAATCTTGGTGGCAGTAGTTGGAGTAAAACCGTTCTTTACCATAAATTTATATGGAGTAAAGATTCCTCTTGCCTCCATCACTTTCCGCACATTGATTTTTAACATATTTTAATTTATTTGTTTTTCAGAGACGCAAATATAATAACCTAAATCAAAATGGAAAAATAATATTGTTACTATTCTAAAAATGTAAAAAATCGAATCGGTTAAGCCATTTGTAAAACGAAGTCGGTAAAAAAATTATAGATTTTATATTCATTATTAGAAAAAGAAGATTCTGTATTGCCTTAAAGTAAGAATCGAAAAAACATGAAGGCTATAAATCAAAAAATGACCTCAACAAACACAGCAAAAGAATTTTCTCAGCTAACAAAATAATACGGGATAATTGGATTTGAATTAATCCCCTTCGCAATAAAAAACCCCTACCCGATTCAAATTTTGCCGGCATTTCACCGGAGGGGATAAGGAGGCGGCTTAAGGCATTCATTCTTTTTACAAGAAAGTGCGTCGATAATTCATTAATTTACAATTAATTAAATTAAATAAGTACCGAAGCCAAAATCGAAAAAAATCAATTCTGACGTCTTGTTAAAAATGCAGGAACAGACATCTGCTGGAATAGCTGTAAACAGCGAAAAGTCTATGAGGCAGAATTTCCGGCAAACTGTATTTGTCTTTTCTGAACGGGCTGTTTTCAAGCTTTGTTACCTTTACACATAAATCGAAAAATAAGAACCGCGATGTCAGCCTTTCTGTTTCCTAAAAAGCATTTACCGGAAATCCGTAGGTACGGATTCTTACTGGCCAAGCTTGTTTTTTGGGGAACTGTTTTTTTTTCCGGGAAGATATTTGGAGGTGACTTCCGCTTCAGTCAAATCAGCACGATCAACGGCCTGCCCAGCAATACAGTCTATGCCGTTCTTCAGGACAAGAAGGGAGACATCTGGTTTGCCACGGAATATGGCGTAAGCCGCTTCAACGGATTCAGTTTTGAAAACTTCAACCTGGAACATGGACTATCTGATAACGATGTGTTCAAAATTTTTCAGGACAGTAAAGGCCGAATCTGGTTTTTTCTCAGTTCGGGAAAGGTAAACTATTTCGAAAACGGCAAAATCCATAACCCCGCAAATACCGAACTGCTCAGGTATCTGAACTCGGATTCTTATTTCAATGGCTTTACAGAAGAAGCAAACGGAACCATCTGGATGACAACCCTCAGAAGCGGGGTTTTCAGGATTAGCCCGGAGGGGAAAATAAGCCGGATGAAACCCTTGTCAGATCTGGCAGGAACCCACATTGCATCCGGAATCTGGAAAGACCGGAAGGGCGATGTCAGAATTTGTACCCAGGCCGGCATAGTGAACCTTAGCCGCAATCCGGGAATTGCTGAAGTACCGATTCTGAATTCTCCTGAAGAGGTTAAATACTCAAAAATGCTTAGAAACGGCAATGTTCTGCTTGGCCTGGGTGAGAAAATTCTCCTCTGCCACAATTCAGATTCCAGAATTCAGGACATCGGACTTCAGGAAGGCTACAAGGATAATGTTGTTTCCGGTATTGAGGAAAATACAGAAGGCGATGTCTGGATTTCCGCCATAAATGGTCTTCATCTTTTCCGTAAAGGCATATTTGAGAAGCATCAACACCGGGTCTATTTAGAGGGAAAAACACTGTCCGGTTTTCTTTACGACAGGCAGGGAAACCTATGGGTCAGTACCCTGAATGAGGGCGTTTTTCTGGTAACAGACAGAGAATCCCTGAGCTTTGGCAAAAGGCAGGGTATTCCAGAACTGCCACTTACCTCGCTGTTTTCGCACTCCGGCAAACTTTACTTCGGCAATGACCGCGGAGGCATTGGCAGGTTTGCAAACGAGAAAGTTGAAATGCTTGATTTTCTGATTCGTGATAAAATGACAGGGCGCGGAAGAATCCGGGAATTCAAACCCGACCCATTCAACCCTTCGCTTTTCTGGATTGTGAGTGAAAACGGCTCTTACCTCACAGACGGGAATTCGCTGAAAGGAATTTATCCATCCGGAATAAAATCACTCGAATTTGAAGGAAATCAGATCTACCTCGGCGGTTCTGCCAGCTGTTCGGTCATTCCATACCGAAATTATCGCCAAACAGCAGAATCAATACTGAAGGACATCAGATCAGATAAGTTTGATGAAGCCGGGGTAAAGGAAAAACTAAAAAAAACCGGGCTGCAAAACAGATACCTGCTTCCCAAAACACGGGTTTACAAACTGATAAAAGACGAATCAGGCACCATCTGGATGGCCACACACAGCGGACTCTTCAGTTTGCAGTTCGGCAAGGTCATTTACCACAGGGAACAGAAGAAGGACTTCGGATACCCTTTTCAGAATGCCTGCATCATGGGCAATGGAATGCTGGCACTTTCGAGCAATGGAAGAGGAATTCTGTTATTGAAACCAAACGGAAATACCCAGTGGATTTCAGCGAAGCAGGGCCTGCCCTCCAATTACATCCGCAAACTCCGGCCACAGGGAAAGGATAGTCTCTGGGTATGTACCCAATCCGGGCTTGGGCTGGTTTCTACCCGATTCGGAGAATCCTGCCTTCAATTGAGAAACTGGACCTCCTTCAATTCCGGACTGTTATCAAATGATGTATTTGACGTTCTTGTAAGGAACGACAGTCTCTGGCTTGCCGTTGGTTCCAGTCTTCAGTGCCTGCCCTCATTCCGGTCGGTGAAAAATTTCAGTGTTCCCAAATTAGAGGCCGAATCAATTTTCATTAATGGCAAAGCCTTTCAACCAAGCAATCAGATTGAACTTCAGGCTACAGGAAATGACTTCATCAGCATCCGCCTCCGGAATCCGGATTACCGCAATCTGGGTAAAATTACTTTTCAATGGCGCTTGTTGCCGGATACCACATGGAAAACAGTTAACGGAAACCGGATTGAAGATAACATTCGAAACTCTGGTAAGTATATGGTAGAAATAAGAAGACAGCTCAACTTTATGGCGGATTCCCCTTACCCTCTCCTACGGATTTCCCTGAATAAAAACCTCACCAGTATCCAGAGCCTGCAGGAAACCGACTGGTATTTCAGGCTGCCCATTTTTGCATTCTTTACCATGCTTCTGATGGCCATCTTCAATGAAATGCGTCTCACTAATTCCGGAGTTGGAAACTTACCGGCGCCCGAACCTGTGTGGGAAAAAATAAATCAGTTGCAGGCAAAACTGTTTCTTGATCCGAAAAAGGCCTTAGATCCTGATGCTTTGGAGATTTTTTTTGATTTTCGAAGCCAGATCCGGAAAAGCGGACATTCTCCCCTACTCAGAGACGAAATAAGAAGCTGCGAAACCTATTTCCGCTTTCTTTCTCAGATTAACAGTGATTTTAATGCAGAAGTCCGTTTGCCCACCGACTTAAATTCAGAGCAATTCTGCATAAAAGGGCATCAGCTGCTGGAGTATGTTTTGCATGCCTGTCCCTTTCCCGCATTTTCAGGCAGCTATACCCTCCTGTTAAGCATGACAGACAAGAGCATAAGCGCCGCATTCGAAAATAACAGTTCAGGCACTTTTGTGGCTTATTCAAATGTCATTGACCTCAGCCCGGTGGTTTCGGATTCGCCTGAAATCTGATTTATTCTTCCGGAGACGCGCTCTTCTCCGCAACCGCCTTGAGATCGTATGCACCATCGGACACAACTCTAAGTACCGGGGGATTTATTCCGGCAAGAAATTTAACAGCAATGAAATCCCCTTCTGAATCAATTACCTCTACCGGCAAAGGTTTAAAAGTACCAGGCGCAGAATCTTCTGTGTAAACAAATGGCTTGCCTGCAAAGCTAACCAGTGCAGATGACGGAACAGTCCACTCTTTGTGGCCTCCGGTAAGGATTCGCGCAGTAACCTGCATATTCGGCATAAATTCCGGTCTAATTTCCTCAAGATGGGCGTGGACCTGTACGGTACGTTCCCGGCTTATTTTGTGATTGAGCATAAAGACACTTGCTTTGTGAACCTTGCCCGGTGAAGACACAAGTTCGAATTCCACAGCCTGACCTTCCTTTACTTTTGAAATATCCTTTTCAAAGACCATAAGCTCGGCATGTATGTGCTCAAGATTAACCAGCTCACAGAGAGCGGTTCCCTCTGCCACCACCTGACCGGTGTTGATGAATACTGAAGTTACAAATCCATCAGCAGGCGCCGTTACCGGAAGACTGGCAGTAAAATTCCCCTTCTCAATTTCACTTACGGAGAAACCTTTAATCGTCAGTTTTTTACGAAGTGCATTCTGTGTTGCTTCCAGCATCTGAAACTCCGCTGCAGCCTGCTGCAGTACTTTCTGGGAAGCCAGATTTTTATCTGCCAGTCCCTGCTGCCTTTTCAGGTCGGCAGAAAGCATTTCCAGCTTTGCGCGGTTGCCGATGTATTCCTGCTGCCAGGTCAGAAATTCGGGATTTTCCAGCACGCACAAAACATCGCCCCTGTGCACATGGGAGCCCTGCAGCAAGGTGGTGCTTTTTACCATTCCCGACACCCTTGCACCAATGCTGTGCAGGTTCTGGGGCGGTACATCCAGCACCCCGCTCACCTGAACCGGCAGCGTAACTTCCCGCATTAACGGATTTTCAATCCTGATTCCTGCGTTTTTCACCTGTTCAGGACTAAGCCTGACAATGGCTGTTCCGGGGCTTACGCCGGAATCCTCTGTTTTTTCTTTATCAGCATTTCCCGAACAGGAAATCAGCGCTGACGAAATCAGCAAAAGTGAGGTTCTGACAATATCATTCAATTCCATTTTTCGTTTGTCAAGTAAAACAATTCAATTCCCGCTAAACTGACTCTGTGTTGAATCAGCAGAATTTCGTCCTGCAGCTGCAGCAAAGCCTTGCGCTGTATAAGGACTTCCTGAAAACCGGCATTTCCGGCCTTCCACTGCTCCATTGCTGCGTCGTACACCTCCCGGACTGCCCTGAGCGAATTGCCTTCAAGCATTTCAAGCCGGGCTTTTTCCGATTCAATTCTGAACTCCAGTTCCCGGACCATCCGGTCACCCTTATTTTTCTCCGCCTTCACCCTGGCTCCGGCGGCCTTCACTCTTTCGCCGGCTGCTTCAATGCGGTTTCTGGCAGAAGCCGGAAGCAGCGGAACCTGAATACCAAAGTTAAGACCCTGAAAACGGTCGCGGTTACCCGCCAGCCTTCCGTCAATAGGAATTCCGTTCAGTGACTGATTGAAATAGCCCAGCATAAATTCCGGCAGGCGTGTACTCTTTTCCATTGCCAGCCGGGCTGCATCTGCTTCCTCAAGGGCCCTTGCCTTCTTTATCGGCAGGGAAGAATCGGAAAAACGTGCTCCAGAGAGAGCATTCCGGCCCCAGGCATCTGCTTCAAAGCGCGCTGAAAGGCTGTCGCGAACCAGCAGAGAAATCTGCTGGACGGCTGCCTTCTCTTCCGTCTCAGCCTGAAATTTCCGAAGACTGAGTTCTGCTTCCTGACGACGGGCAAGTGCCAGTTCAAGTTTAGCGGTTTCACCCGCCTTGAGACGCATTTCAGCCATTTCAACTTCACTTACAACCAAAGAATCGAATCCAGACAGCAGCTGCTTCAGTTTTCTGCTATGATGCAGGTTTTCGAATTCCGTTCGAAGCGCCAGCCAGAAATCTGCTTTGAACTGAATTTCATCCAGCTTTGCTGACTGGTACTGGCTCTGATTGAATCTTTTCTGATTCCTAAAAACAGCAGGCAACTGAAAATTCTGCGATATGCTGTAATTCTGATCCTGAAGCTGACTATTGTACTGGCCGTTCTGGGTTTGGATGCTCGTTTTGGACCAGGAATAACCAGATCTGGCAAGCATTCCGGCAGCAGCAGATTCATGGAAAATTGCTTTTCCTTCATAGCTGTTCTTCAGGCCGAGATTGTATGCCTGTTCAAAATTCATCACCTGCTGAGCCTGAACCGGGCGAAAGAGCAACAAAAGAAGTCCTGCTCCGGCAATAATTTTTCCAGCCGATGCAGGCTTTTTCCAGGTAAAACTATATAAAACAGGCAGAATCAGAAGCGTGAGCAGTGTGGCCGAAACCAGGCCACCGATAACCACAGTGGCAAGAGGTTTCTGCACTTCAGCACCTGCTCCGCTGGAAATGGCCATGGGAAGAAAGCCAAGGGAAGCCACCATAGCGGTCATGATTACCGGTCGGAAGCGAACCCGGACCGACCTCATAATCAAGGTACTTGCCGTATCATGGGTATTTTCCGACTCAGCGTTGAATTCGGCCATCAGTACAATTCCGTTCAAAACTGCCACCCCGAAAAGCGCGATAAACCCCACTCCTGCTGAAATACTGAATGGCATATCCCTTAGCCAAAGGGCAAAAATTCCGCCGATGGCAGAAAGCGGAATGGCAGAGAAAATCAGGGTAGCCTGCACAACCGAATTGAAACTCAGGAATAACAAAAGGAAAATCAGGGCCAGTGCGGCAGGTACTGCTACCGAAAGCCTTGCTTTGGCTTCCTGCAGATTCCGGAACTGCCCTCCTACGGAATAATGATACCCTTCCGGAAGCAATAGTTTTTGGCCGCAAAGTCCTTTTATTTCCTCTACCAGCGATTCCACATCGCGGCCGCGGACATTGAAAGCAACCGTAATGCGCCGATTGGCATTGTCCCGCTGAATCTGATTCGGACCTGGCCTGAAGGAAACATCTGCCAGCTCTGAAATTGGCACAAGCTGCCCTCCGGAAGCAGAAACCGTCAGGTTCCGGATGTCGTCAATGTGCTTGCGGCTGGCAGTATCCAGCCTTATGGCAATATCAAACCTTCTTTCACCTTCAAATACCTGCCCTGCCACAGCACCGGCAAATCCGGTGCGGATGGCGTCATTTACCGCCTGAACACTTAGTCCGTAGCGGGCAATGTCTTCCCTTTTCAGCCTGGCCACCATTTCGGGCAAACCGGAAATCTGCTCGATGTACAAATCCTGCACCCCTTGCACCGACTGAACAAGCTTTCCGAGTCTGTCGGCAGCCAGTGTCAGACTGTCGAGATTTTCCCCGTAAATTTTTATGGCTACATCCTGTTTGGCGCCGGTCATGAGTTCATTGAAGCGCATCTGAATGGGCTGCTGAAATCCAAAATCTACTCCGGGAATTTCGGCCAGTGCCGCTTCCATTTTCTGAATCAGTTCTTCCTTGTCTCTGGTAGTTGTCCATGTTTCCTTCTCATGGAGAAGAACCATAAGATCACAGGCCTCAAAAGGCATTGGATCTGTGGGGATTTCAGATGTACCGATTTTCCCCACCACATCCTTTACTTCGGGAAAACGCTCCCGCAGAATACGCGCAGCCCTGAGTGTTACATCAATGGTTTTTTCCATTGATGTACCGGGGATGAGGCGGGTTTCGACAGCCAGGTCTCCCTCATCCAGTGCCGGAATAAACTCACCGCCCATCCCCGCAAAGACCCAGATTGAAAACGACAAAAGACAAAGGCAAACAGCAAGAACTGTCTTCCTGTGACCCAGAAACCAGGCAAGCAATGGTTCAAATCCCCGGAATACTTTCGCAACCATGCGGTCCGAGAGGCTGGCCTTCGAGGACTGTTTCCTGCTGAGAAAGAGGGATGAAGCTACAGGTACATAGGTAAGGCTGAGTATAAATGCCCCGGCGATTGCATAGGCCACCGTTTTGGCCATAGGCGCAAACATTTTTCCCTCGATACCAACCAGAGCCAGAACCGGAAGATAGACAATCAGAATTATCAATTCACCGAAGGCGGCCGAATTCATCATCCGCGAAGCAGAGTGAAACACCTCCCGATCCATTTCCTCGCGGCTGAAAAGTCGGCCTCTTCCCACCAATTGCAGATGATGAAGTGTAGCTTCCACAATGATAACAGCACCATCTACAATGAGGCCGAAATCTATGGCGCCCAGCGACATAAGATTGCCTGATACGCCGGTCACTTGCATCATTCCAATGGCAAAAAGCATGGCAAGAGGAATAACGGAGGCCACTACGAGTCCGGCCCGCAGATTTCCCAGAATAAGAACAAGAACAAAAATTACGATTAGGGCTCCTTCAATCAGGTTATTCTTTACCGTGGATACGGCCCGGTTTACCAGATCAGAGCGATCGAGATAAACTGAAAAATGCAGGCCCTCCGGCAGCATTTTTTCAATGTCCTTTATTCGTTCTTTCACCGCCTTGCTCACCTGACCGGAGTTTTCGCCCTTTAGCATAAGCACAATTCCGCCAACGGCTTCTCCCTTATCGCCGGAGGTAAGCGCTCCGTACCTTACGGAATGCCCGAAACGAAGTTCGGCTACATCGCGCACCAGCAGCGGCAGGCCGTTTTCTGTGAGTTTCAGCGGGATTTTTCCGATGTCACCCAGGTCCTGGACCATGCCTTCACTCCTGATGTACCAGGCTTGCGGGCCTTTGGCGATGTAGGCACCTCCCGAATTTCCGTTGTTACGGCTTACTGCCTCAAAGACATCCGAAATGGAAATTCCAAGACTGCGCAGACGGGAAGGATTAACGGCAATCTCGTATTGTTTAAGGTATCCGCCGAAACTGCTGACATCGGCTACGCCGGGTGTTCCCAGCAGCGCCTTCCGAACTATCCAGTCCTGGATGGTACGGAGTTCAGACAGCTCATACTTTGATTCAAAACCAGGGTCAGGTTCCAGTTTGTACTGGAAGATTTCTCCAAGTCCGGTTGAGACCGGCCCCATTTCAGGACGGCCTAGGTCTGCAGGAATTTTTTCAGATGCTGTTCCAAGCCGCTCTGATACAAGCTGCCTGGCTTTATAAACATCTGTTTCGTCGGAAAAAACCGCGGTAATCACCGATAATCCGAAGCGGGAAAGCGAACGGATTTCCTGCAGGTCCGGCATATTGGAAAGCTCCATTTCCACGGGTGCCGTTATGAGCCGTTCAACTTCTGTGGGCGATAAGGTTGGAGAATAGGTGATTACCTGTACCTGATTGTTGGTAATATCGGGCACGGCATCAATGGGCAGCCTGGAAAGAGACCAGAATCCCCAGACCACCAGCATCAGGGTCAGAAAACCTATGATGAGTTTATTACGAAGAGAAAAGAGGATGATGCTGTCAAGCATATCACTGAAGTTTATTCATGAAAAGAAAAGTAAATGCGATGCCCGAAAATGGTGAAGAGCATCGGAAAAGCGGGTTTTATACCAATCGCGGCGGCAGCCAGTGTTCGGCATAACCGGCAAGCAAGGTTGATGCCACATCGGGAAAAACAGCCTCATTGCCAAGCAGATGAAGGACTGTACCGAAGCTCACAGAAAAAGAAGGAATTATAAAAAGGAGACAAGGCTGAAGATGCTCTGCGAAGGGAAGATGCTGGTGGTCTTTACCATCCGGCATAGATGAACCGTAATGATTCCTCATAAAAGAAATGAAGTCCTGAACACCACCATAGTGGCTGTGTTCATCAAAATGCTCCAGCAAAAAAGGAATTTTGGTAAGTTCCTCTGCATCATTGCCTGGCATGAAGGAGCCCAGCAGGAACCAAAATGAAAATATGACGGTAAAAATGGCCCTCATTCTGTGCAAAATAATTTCGAAATCATGATAAAGCCAAGGACTTGCTGAAATTTCCCTCCGGATAATACTGATTTCCGGAAGTATGGCATTGCCGATGAGGATGCTGGCCTTGCAGCGGTTAATTTTCAGGCTGTTCCGCTATAGAATAATTCAATCAGGACCTGATAAATAATTCGCTGTAAACTGACCAAAAGCAGTCTTATGGCGGCGAAGGAGAAATAGTTTTGGCCTATAACTTTCCTAACCCCTATGACTAATTCATTTATCATTCCATTCTCCAAAATCAATAAGAGAGACATTTCGGAAGTCGGCGGAAAAAATGCTGCACTGGGCGAGATGTTCAATGCATTAAGTTTCCGCGGTATCCGGGTGCCGGATGGATTTGCGGTAAGCACAGGAGCCTACAGGCTGTTTCTGTCGCACAACCGCCTGGAAGGTCAGCTTGGGATTTTGTTTTCAGGCCTGGACCGGGACAAGTATAGCAATCTGGCCGATGTAGGTTCTTCATGCCGGCTCCTTCTGGAGCAGGCTCCGTTCCCGCCGATGCTTGAGGCTGAACTGAGCGAAGCATACGGGGCATTCATGCGGGAGTATCCGGGAAGCAGTCTTGCCGTCAGGAGTTCGGCAACGGCCGAGGACCTGCGCGATGCCAGTTTTGCAGGCCAGCATGATTCATTCCTTCATGTAAGCAACCTGAAAGATTTTTTGGCCTGTATCCGGAGATGTTATGTATCCGTTTTCAATGACAGGGCCATCATTTACAGGGAAAATCATGGTTTCGACCATCTGGACCTGAGTTTGTCATGTGGTGTTCAGAAAATGGTGCGTGCGGATCTCGGCGGCTCCGGCGTTGCCTTTACTCTGGATCCGGAGAGCGGCTTCCGGGATGTGGTGTACATCAATTCCATTTGGGGCCTTGGAGAAAATCTGGTGCAGGGCCGCGTGGATCCGGATGAGATACTGGTATTTAAGCCAGGCCTGAAGCGCGGGTTCGATTCCGTTATCAAGCGAAAGATTGGTCAGAAAGAATTAACCATGATTTATGCCGGTAACGATGCAAAAAAGAATGAGAAAGAAGTGGCAGATGAAGGAAAAATCCCGGGCTTGACTGAAAACTACCGTACTGAAACCGAGAAAAGAAATAAGATGGTGCTGAGTATGGAACAGATTCAGGAGCTTTCTGTGAACTGTATGGCGATTGAAGAACATTTTGATTCCCCGATGGACATAGAATGGGCTCTGGATGGCAAGGACAACCAGATTTACATCCTGCAGGCCAGACCCGAAACCGTTCATTCCGTCAAAGAGCACAAGGTTGCCAAAGAGTTTACCCTGCACGCGAAATCAAAAGAAATATGCTCAGGAAAATCGGTAGGCCACAATGTAGTAAGCGGCCGGGCCTGCCTTGTTCGTTCTCCACTGGATGCGGGCAAGGTAAGAACGGGAGATATTCTGGTCGCCGACACCACCAATCCGGACTGGAATCCCATGCTGAAAAAAG
>Ga0315900_10005906_pt1 | contig 16629 bp, 15 predicted proteins | sample LakEriMetagenome_FD_203521 | JGI IMG/M metagenome (GOLD analysis project Ga0315900, IMG submission 203521) | Freshwater fungal communities from buoy surface, Lake Erie, Ohio, United States - Buoy 12 MA114 | ecosystem: Environmental > Aquatic > Freshwater > Lake > Lake biofilm | place: USA: Lake... | reverse complement strand
AGGCGCAGCGGGCGATAGCCCTGGAAGGTGAAGCCCTGCTCGCGCATGCAGGTGCGCCGCCAAGCATCGCGCACGCCGGTATTCACATCGACATGACCCCATCGGGCCGGGCGCCAGCGGTCATAGACGTGGCAGCGCTCTCGCCCGCCTTCCACCCAGCAGCGGCGGTCCCGCTCGACCCGCGCAGGCTCCACGATCTGCCAGACGAGCTGCACCGGCACGGCCAGCTGCGCCTGGTCGGTGCAGGCGGCGTTGGCGGAATCGCCATCGGCCTCCGTGCTGCCAGGGCGTTCCCAGCGTTCGGCGCAGGCCGCGAGGAGGAGCAGGAGGCAAAGGGCCAAAGCGCGCATGGCCTCGATATAGGCGCGGAGGATGGAAAAATCAGGGCGATGACCCGCTCCGCCGACCCAGCCGCAGCGCCACCAGAAGCGCGAATGCCACCGCCACCAGCAGCAGCGTCGCCAGCGCATAGAGTTCGGGCGTGAGGCCCAGCCGCACGGCGGAGAAGATCACCATCGGCAGGGTCGATGCGCCAGGTCCGGAGACGAAGCTCGCGATCACCAGATCGTCGAGCGAGAGGGTGAAGGCGAGCAGCCAGCCCGCCGCCACGCCGGGCGCGATGAGTGGCAGGGTGATCAGGCAAAAGACCTTCCAGGGCCGCGCGCCGAGATCCATCGCCGCTTCCTCGAGGCTCCCGTCGAAATCGGCGAGGCGCGACTGCACCACCACGGCGACATAGGCCGCGCCGAAGGTGGCATGCGCGATTGCCACCGTGTCGGCGCCACGGCCGGCGGGAAAGCCGAAGAGGGATTCGAGCCCGACGAAGAGCAGCAGCAGCGACAGCCCCGTGATCACCTCGGGCATCACCAGCGGTGCGGCCATGACCGCGCCGAACAAGGCGCGGCCGCGGAAGCGCGCGAAGCGGGCCAGCGCGAAGCCCGCCAGCGTGCCCAGGATGGTCGCCATGGTGGCCGAGACCGCGGCGATGCGCAGCGAGAGGAACAGCGCCTGCATCAGCGAGTCATTGGCGAAGAGCGCGGCGTACCAGCGCCAGGAGAAGCCGGTGAATTCCGTCACCATACGGCTGTCATTGAAGGAGAAGACGACCATCAGCAGGATCGGCAAATAGAGAAAGGCGAAGCCGAGCCCGAGCGGCACGAGCAGCTTGAGGTGCCTCATGCGCGGCCTATTCTGGCCTGGAACAGCCCGATCGGCACGACCAGCGCCAGCAGCAGCACCACCGCCAGCGCCGAGGCCAGCGGCCAGTCGCGGTTCTGGAAGAACTCGGTCCAGAGCACGCGCCCGATGAGTTGCGCGCCGGGCCCGCCGAGCAGTTCGGGAATCACGAACTCGCCCACCGCCGGGATGAAGACCAGCAGGAAGCCTGCGACGATGCCCGGCAGCGACAGCGGCAGCGTGACGGCGAGGAAGGCGCGCCAGGGCCGCGCGCCGAGATCCGCCGCGGCCTCGAGCAAGGCGGGATCCAGCTTCGAAAGCGTCGCGTAGATCGGCAACACCATGAAGGGCAGGTAGCAATAGGTGATGCCAAGATACATCGCGAGGTCGGTGTAGAGCAGCGTCAGCGGCTCCGCGATGATGCCGCTGGCGAGCAGCACGCCGTTGATCCAGCCCTGGTCCTGCAACAGCCCGATCCAGGCGGTGACACGCAGCAGGAAGCTGGTCCAGAAGGGCAGCACCACCAGCATCAGCAGCGTCGCGCGCCAGCGCTCGGGCGCACGGACGATGGCGAGCGCCATCGGGTAGCCGATCAGCAGGCACAGCGTGGCCGAGACGGCCGCGACACCAAGGCTGCGCAGATACGCCTCGATGTAGAAGGGATCGTCGAAGAGCAGCCGGAAATTCTCGAGGTTGAGCTGCAGATAGGGCGAGCCATCCTCCCGCCAGCGCAGCAGCGGCGCGTAGGGCGGCACGCCCTCGGCCGTCTCGGTGAAGCCGATGGAGGCGACGATGGCGAAGGGCGCGGCAAAGAACAGCGCCATCCAGATCGCGGGCAGGGCCAGCACGAGCCAGCGCAGGCCGTTCATTCCGGCAGCACCACCGCGGCATCGGCATCCCAGGTCAGGGCGACGGTGTCCTCCCAATCCACGGGCCGTTCGGTGATGCGGCGCAGGTTGGGCAGGCTTACGCGCAGCGTACGCCCACCTTCCATCTCGACATGCACCATGAAGAAATCGCCGTAATAGGCGATGTCGCGTACCCGCCCGACCAGGCGGTTATCCGCATGCGGCGTGCCGGGATCGACGCGCGCGATGCGCATCCGCTCGGGCCGAAGGGCGATGAAGACGCGACTGCCCAACGGCTTGGGCGCGGGGGAGGCCGTGACGATGTCGAAGGCATAGTCGGCCGAGCCGATGCGCACGCCCTCGCCCTCCGCGCGTTCGATCACGCCTTCGAGGATGTTGGCGGTGCCGAGGAACTCGGCGGTGAAGCGGCTGTTGGGATACTCATAGACCTCGCCCGGCGTGCCGGTCTGCGCCAGCGTGCCGCGATCCATCACCGCGAGCCGTGTGGCCATGGTCATCGCCTCTTCCTGGTCATGGGTGACGATGATGAAGGTGGTGCCGGTGCTCTCCTGGATGTTCACCAGCTCGAACTGCGTCGCCTCGCGCAAATTCTTGTCCAGCGCCGAAAGGGGCTCATCCAGCAGGAGCAATTTGGGCCGCTTCGCCAGCGCACGCGCCAATGCGACGCGCGCCTTCTGCCCGCCGGAGAGCTGCGCGGGGCGGCGATCGCCGAAGCCTTCCATGCGGGTCAGTGCCAGCATCTCCGCCACCCGCGCGGCAATGGCGGGTTTCGCCATGCCCTCCTGCTTCAGGCCGAAGGCGATGTTCTGCGCCACGCTCATATGCGGGAACAGTGCATAGGATTGGAACATCATGTTCACCGGCCGCGCATAGGGCGGCACGCCGGCCATGTCCTGCCCGTCGAGAATGATCCGCCCCGCATCGGGTTCCAGAAAACCGGCGAGGCAGCGCAGCAGCGTCGACTTGCCGGAGCCCGAGCCGCCGAGCAGCGCGAAGAGCTCGCCGCGATAGATCGGCAGCGAAACGTCATCGAGGGCGACGAAGCTGCCGAAGCGCTTGGTCACCCCCTCGATGCGCAAAAAGGGCACCGCATCCGGATCGCGCCAGGGCGTGTTGTCTTGCCGCGACCGATTCAGACCTCCGCGCCCTTCGGCGCTGCGGTCATCGGGCGCGGGGCTCACCGCCCCGCCTTGAAGCGCGCCCACATGCGGTTGCGCGCACGGTCGGCGGCCTGCGGCACGGGGCCGATGGTGAAGAACTGCGCGCGCGTCGCAGCATCGGGGAAGATGCTCGGATCGTTCGCGATCTCGGGGGCGAGCAGCGCGCGGCTCGCGGGCACCGCATTCGGGTAGCGCACATGCGTGGTGATCGCCGCCATCACGTCAGGCTGCAGCAGGAAGTTGATGAAGGCGTGCGCATTCTCGGCATTCGGCGCATCGGCCGGGATCGCCAGCACGTCGAACCAAAGCTGCGCGCCTTCCTTGGGCGCCACATACTGCACCACCACGCCCCGCCCGGCCTCCCGCGCCCGCGCGGCCGCCTGGATCGCATCGCCGGAATAGCTGAAGGCGAGGCAGGACTGGCCCGAGGCCAGCGTCTCGATCGTGCCGGCGGAGGAGAAGTTGCGGATGAAAGGGCGGATCGCCATTAGCGCGCGCTCGACCTCGCGCAGGTCATCCGCGCTGGTGCTGTTGGGATCGCGGCCGAGATAGCGCAGCACGGTCGGGATCACGTCGCTCGCGCTGTCCATCATGGTGATGCCGCAACGCGCGAGGCGGCGCGCATGCTGCGGGTCCATCAGCAGCGCGAGGCTGTCGAGCGGCGCATCGGGGGCGAGAGCGCGCACGCGCTCGGCATTCACGCCAAGCCCCACCGTGCCCCAGAGATAGACCGCGCCATGACGGTTGCCGGGGTCCGAGGCCGCCACCTGCTGCTGCACCTGGGGGTCGAGGTTGCGCAAATTGGGAATGGATGCCGCATCCAGCGGCCGCAGCGCATTGGCCCGGATCAGGCGCGACAGCGTGGGCTCGGCGGTAGGCACGATGATGTCGAAGCCCGATCGCCCAGCGGAAAGCCGACCCTCCAGCGTCTCCAGACTGTCATAGACGTCGTAGCGCACGCGGATCCCGGTCTCGCGCGTGAAGCGCTGGACCATGTAGGGGTCGATGTAGTCGTTCCAGTTGAACACGTTCACCACGCGCTCGGGCGCTTGGGCCTGCACTGGCGCGGCGAGCAGCGGCAGGGTGGCGAGGACAGCACTCAGCAGCAGGCGACGCAGCATCGGATCGACCTTCGGCAAAGGGACGGGGGGTGCTGATCTTACCATGCCCGTGGCCGAGCGCACGGGGATCGGACGCGCAGCGCGGCTAGGATTTTGTTCTTGACTTGTTCTCGCGGCCCGGGCTATCCAGCACGGGCCAAGGGGCGAATTGCGCCCCGGCCCCTCCCCCAATCCGAGCCATTCACGCCCCTCCCCCGGGACGCGCCGCCGCGCGTCCTGCCCCGTCGCGCGACCGGAGCCCCGCCATGCCCTTCATCGATGCCGCCCTGACGCCCCTGCTGACCGGCAGCGGCTTCACCCTCTGGCTGTACCGGACCGCCGATACCCGCACGACCGCGCTGGGCGCGGGCTATTTCGCGCCGGCTGCGCCGCGGCTCGAGACCGGGGACCTGATCCTGCTCCAGGCCTCGGATGCGGTGGCGCTGCTGCCGGTGCGCTCGGGCGATATCGTCGCCGCCGGCGTGACGGTCGATACCGCCGCCGCCCCCTTCCGCGTGAACCGCACCGCCGCGCAGCGCTTCTCCGTCCGCCTCGCGGCGAGTGCGGCGGCGATCACGGTGGTGCTGGCGCCGATCGCCGCCGGCGTCGTCTCCAACGGCACGGTCGCGGCACAGGCGAGAGTGGTCGGGCCGATCACCGAGGTCGTGTTCTCGCTGCGCGATGCGAGCGGCAATCCGGTGCGTGGGCCGACCACCGCCCCCGTCTCGGCCGGCGCGGCGAGCGTCACCTTCCCCTCGCCGCCGGTCGGCACGGGCTATCGCATGCGCGTCGAGGCGACGATCGACCCGGCGGCGGTCGATACCTCGCCCGCCTTCTCCGTCACCGCGCCCTTTGCGCTGCTGCTGCAATCGCGCGGCTCGCTGCTGCTCGAGAGCACCGGGCGCATCGTTCTCTGAGCGCAGCGGCCTCCCCTCCCCCCGCCCACTTCTCCGACAGGACGCCCCATGGCCGACGCCCGCATTTCCGACCTGCCCGCCGCCACCGCCCTCGGCCTTGCCGACATCGCCCCGGTGGTGCAGGGCAGTGGTGCCTCTGCGCAGACGCGCCGCGCCACCTTCGCGCAGATCACCGCCGGCGTGCATGCCGAGCGCATGTTCCATGTCCGCGACTATGGCGCGGTCGGCAACGGCACCACCGATGACGCCGCGGCGATCCAGGCCACGATCGATGCGGCCTCGACCGCCGGCGGCGGCATAGTGCGGCTTGGCCCGCGGCGCTACCGCGTGGCGGCGGCGGACCTGACGGTGCGCGAGAATGTCTGCCTCGAGGGCATGCTCTTCCCCGGCGGGCAGCGCAACAATGGCGACTACCGCGCCATCCCCGGCACCATCCTGCTCGACGGCGCGCGCACCATCCGTGTGCTGCGCGCGGGCACGCTGCGCCGGCTCGCGGTGATCCGCGACGGCATGGGCGCGCCGCCCACCACGATGCGCGCCGGCGTGCAGCTGCGCGCCGCATTGGCCGGCACCGCCATCACCATCGGCGATGGCGCGGGCGGGCATCACGACGCGCTGTGCGAGGATCTGCTGGTCCTGGGCTTCGACCTCGCCATCCGTTCCGACAACAACCAGCGCCTCAATGTCCGGCGCGTGCGCGGAGACAACCGCAACGGCATCTGGCTGTCGCGCACCTACGACATCTCGCGCGTCCATGACGTACATTTCTGGCCGTTCCTCACCGGCAACCTGGCCGGCGTGTCGCTGGTGCAGAACGCGATCGCCGCCGTCGCCAACAATGGCGGCACGGTGCGCCTGACCAGCACGGCGGCGCATGGCCTGGTGACGGGCGACCTGGTGAACGTCACGGGCGTGAACGGCGTGCCGGGAGCGAATGGTCGCTTCACCGCGACCGTGGTGGATGCGACGCGCATCGACCTGGCCGGCAGCGCCTTCTCGGGCAGCTGGAGCGGCGGAGGCACGCTCTCGCTGTGGAACAATCGCCGCTCCGGCACCGCCTTCCGCATCGAGAGCAGCGATGTCGCGGAATTCGTGAACTGCTTCTGCTACGGCTACGATATCGGCTTCGACCTGGGCAATGGCAGCGCCTCCATCCAGCTGCACAATTGCTCCGTTGACGACCTGCTGAGCCTGCGCGACCCGCAGACCACCGGGGCCTGGATCCGCGGCAGCGCCTTCCGCACGAAATGGGTGGGCGGCTTCATCAGCTCCATGTCCACCGCCATCCGCGTGGACTCCAACGCCTCCAACCAGGGCGACAACCAGTTCGTCGGCGTGATGGTGGGCGGCGGCGGCGTGGGCCGCACGGTGGAGGTGTTGGATGGCGGGCTCACCCTCGTCGCCTGCGACCTTCCGAGTTCGGTCGTCTACCTTGCCTCGGCGGGCGACAGCCTCTCGGTCATCGCCTCGGACACGCGCAGCACCACCTTCACCGGCGAGACGTCGGGCGACGTGTCGCGCATCATCCTGGTGGGCAATCGGCGCCAGGCGCTGGCCTCCTCGCCCGATGAGTCGCGCGCCGTGCTGCAACGCCGCTCCTCGACCGAGGGCGGCGAGCTCGACATCGAGAACCAGGACGCCACGATCACCTACGGGATCAGCATCGGCACCGGCTCGCTCGCCCCGCTCGAGATCGGCGGCGACCCGGTGGCGAACCCGGATGGCAAGTTGGTGCTGGGCGCGCCCTCGGGCATGACCCAGCCCATGGCGCTGACGCTGCGCCGCAGCTCGGCCAGCCCGGCGAATGGGCATACGCTCGGCCGGCTCGAGTTCAGCGGCGCCAATGCCGTCGGCACCCAGACCATCTTCGCCCGCGCTGCGGGCATCGGCGAAACGATCTCCGCGGGCGCTGAATCCGGTGCCTTCATCATCGAGACGCGCAGCGGCGGCACGCTGGCCGAGCGCCTGCGCATCGCCCCGTCCGGCACCGTGACGCTGCAGGCGCCGCTGGTCCTGCCAGGTGACCCGACCACCGCCGCCCAGGCCGCAAGCAAGGGCTATGTCGACAGCCAGTTCACCGCCCGCCGGCTGGGCGTTGTCGCCACCTCGGGCGCGACCGCGCTGAGCCTGGCCGCGCATAATGCGCGGCTGGTCTCGGCCAATGCGGGCACCACGCTGAGCATCGACTGGGCAGCGACGGGCGATGGCTTTTCCTGCCTTGTCATCAACCGCACCGGCGCGGATCTCGCGATCAGCATGACGGGCTTCACCGGCTCCACGCCGCTGAACCAGGACGGGCTGACGAAGATCCGCCCCGATGGCCTGGCCACGCTGCTCGCCTTCAGCCCCGACGGCGGCACGACGCGGCTGCTGCTGCTGGCCGGCGCCGCCGCGCCCTGACCCCCCCATCCCATCCTTTCCGGAGACACGCCGCATGAGCGAATGGACCCAGCATTTCTGGTACGGCCCGACCATCGCCGCCGAGGCCGCGCTGCGCGCCCTGGGCTGGCGCCCGCCGGGTGAGACGCCCGTGGCCCTCGACCCGCGGATCGGCGGGTTGATGCCGCCCCCCGGCATGCCGGTCTTCGCCCTGGATGGCGATGCGATGATCGCCGTCATCGCCACCGAGCCGCTGCCCCTGCCCCCGGGCCTCTCCGCCGACCGCCCGCAACTCGGCGCGCGGCTCATCGGGAGTTTCTAGAGCCACCAGGCCGCATTCGCGGCCTCGGCCGCCAAGGGCGGCCGCCTTTGCATTCAGCCCCACAGCCCCACAAGGACCCCGAGATGACCGACCTGACCGATCACGCCAAGAACCTGCTCGCCCGCGCGCTGTGCGGCCGGGTGCCGGCCCTGCCGAGCGCCGTCTGGGCCGCGCTTGGCACCGGGGGTGCCGATGCCACCGGCGTCACCGGTGAGCCCGCCGGCACCGGCTATGCCCGCCAGCGCGTCACATTTACCGGCACCGGCGTGCAACGCAACGTCGAGGCCCTGCGTTTCACCTTCACCACCGCTGCCGGCACGATGAGCCATCTCGGCCTGTTCGACGCCGCGACGGGCGGCAATCCGCTGAGCTGGGGCAGCCTGAACCAGGCGGTCACGGTCGGCGGGCCGGGGACGGTGACGATCGCCGTCGATGCGCTGACTGTCACGCCAGAGTGACACTTCCGCCCTTCTGACCCTTGAACCCGACGCTCGGGGTCGGATACCCTGGCGGCGGGTAACTGGGGAGCTACTCGCATGAATCCTTTGGACGCCACCAGTCGGGCGGCCCGAATGTTACCGGGCGATTCCGAGGTTTGTGAGACCTGTGGTTCCCGCGTGACAGGCCTTTGTCGTCCGCTGAGCGAAGCCGCCTTGGACGAGGTGATGGGTGAGGCCGAGCAGATCGCGCTCGGCCCGCGCGCCATGCTTTTCCAGGAGGGCGAGAAGGCAGCCCACGTATTCACCCTGGTGCAGGGCACGGCGAAGCTCACCCGACTGCTGCCCGATGGGCGGGAGCAGGTGTTGGGTTTCCGTTTCGTGGGCGACATCATCGGCTACACCACCGGCGAGACCTACCCCTTCGCCGTACAGCTCCTGACCGGTGCGAAGCTCTGTCGGATCGAGCGGCCGAAGCTCGAGGAACTGATGCGCCGCCTGCCGGCGCTGGAACGCCGCCTGCTCGATTTGTGCATCCAGGAACTCGCCGCGACGCAGGACCAGTTGGTGAGTGTGGGCCGCCGCCCGGCCGAGGCGCGGCTGGCAGCCTTCCTTCTGCAACTGGGCGAGTCCGGCAAGCGCCGCCTGCAGGTTGGCACACAACTCGACATGCCGATGACGCGCGCAGACATCGCCGATTTCCTCGGCCTGACGCTGGAGACGGTGAGCCGCAGCTTCACCGCCTTCCGCCGCCGCGGCTGGGTGCGTGAGCCCGCGCATAATGTGGTGGAGATCCTCAAGCCGCAGGCGCTGCACGAACTGGTCGACGGTGTCGCCTTCGAATGAAGGCTGATCAGGCCGTGGCGGCGAGCGCCCTTCCGCCGAACAGGCGATAGATCCGCTGCGGGCGCTCGACGCCGATCAGGCGGTGGACGATGAGGATCACCGTCCGCCCCGCCGTGGCTTCACCCAGGGTTTCGAGGAAGGCGCGCTCGGTCTCGGGGTCCAGGCCCGAGGCGGGCTCGTCCAGGATCAGCACGGGGGCCTCGGTCAGCAGCGCGCGGGCGAGCGCAAGCCGGCGCGCCTGGCCGCCTGAGAACCGCGCGCCAGCCTCCCCGCACCGGGTCGCGAGGCCCTCGGGCAAGGCACGCACCACCTCCCCGATCCCGGCGCGGTCCAGCGCCTGCCAGAGATCGGCCTCCGGCGCCTCGGGCCGGGCGAGGCGCAGATTGGCCTCGATGCTGTCGTCGAAGAGCCGCGCATCCTGCGTCAGGCAGGCGATGCGGCTGCGCACCGAATCGGCGCTCAGCGTCGCGATATCGACGCCGCCGAGCGTGATCCGCCCGGCCTGGGGCGCCGCGAGCTTCAGCAGCAAAGAGGTCAGCGTCGATTTGCCGATGCCCGAGGGGCCGAGCAGCGCAATCCGCGCGCCCTCGGGCACATCGAGGGCAAGCCCCTCGAAGACCGGCGCGCGATCGGGCGCCCAGCGGAAGCCCACACCCTCCAGCCGTAGCGCGTGGCCAGCGGGCAGCGCGGCGGGTGCAGTGGGCTCGGCCACCGGTGCGGGCGCATCGGCGGCCTCGAAGAGCCGGCGCGCACTCGCTGCCGCCGCCGCCAGCGAGGCACCGGCGCGCGGCATCAGCCCCAGCGCCTCGGCCGCGGCGATGGCCAGGAACAGGCCGAGCACGCCGCCCGCCACGCCCAACTCCCCCATCGCCAGCCCGAAGCCCAGCGCGCCCAGCATCGCACCCTGCGTCAACACCGCCCCAGCGGCCCCGCCCCAGGCGCTGCGCCGTGCGAGGCCACGCTGCGCCGCATCGAGCGTCGCCCCCTCGGCCGCCACCCGTGCAAGGGCGCGCGGCTCCGCGCCAGCCGCCAGCGTGTCCTCGATGCCGGTGAGCGGATCGACCACCGCGGCCCGCAGCGCGCCCTGCCCGGCGGCCACATGCGCCCCGGCCGCCGCGGCCCCGGGGGCGAGCAGCGGCGGCAAGGCGAGGGCGAGCGCCAAGGGCAGCGCCACCAGCGCCGCCAGCACGGGCGAGAGCGCGCCGAGCACCAGCGCGATCACCACCACCGCGCTCAGCGCCGCCACGCCAGGCACCAGAGCGCCGAGATAAACGCGGTCCAGCGCATCGATGTCCGAGACCAACCGCCCGAGCAGATCGCCCGCGCGGCGAAAGCCCATGCCGGCCGGCAGGCGCTCGGCAAGGCGGCGGAAGAACCACACCCGCGTATCGGCAATGGCGCGGAAGGTCGCGGCATGGGTCACCAGCCGCTCGAAATAGCGCGCGACGGGGCGCAGCACGACCACGGGGCGCAGCAGCAGCAGCGCCGCCCCGCCGCCGGCGAAGATCGTCGCCGCCGTCACCCCCTCCACCACCCCCTGCCCAGCCAGGCCGAGCAGCGCGAGGCCTGCGAGAGTCGCGGCGATGGACACCGCGATGCCGGCGAGCAGCCAATTCGTGCGGCTGCGCCACAGGCCCAGCACGCGCGCCATGTCGCGGATCATTCGCCCGCCATCCTCTGGCCCACCGCGCGCCCGGCCTCGATCTCGATCACCCGGCCCAGCACGCGCTGCGCCGCACGGGAATGGCTGGCGATGATGGCGGTGCGCCCGGCGCACAGGCGTCGCAGGCTTTCCAGCACCTCGCCCTCGGTGCCCGGGTCGAGATGCGCGGTGGGTTCATCGAGCAGCACCAGCGGGCAGTCGCGCAGGAAGGCGCGAGCCACCGCGACGCGCTGCGCCTGCCCGCCGGAGAGGCCGAAGCCGCCCTCGCCGAGCAGCGTGTCGAGGCCCTGCGGCAGATCCTTGGCGAAATCCATCACCCGCGCCGCCTCGGCCGCGGCCTCGACCTGCGCGGCGCTGGCCTCGGGCCGGGCGATGGCGATGTTCTCGCGCAGCGTGGCGCGGAACAAATGCGCGCGCTGGCCGACATAGGCCGACAGCCGCCGCAACTCGGCCGGCACCAGCGCTGTGGCGTCCTGCCCGTTCAGCGCGATCCGCCCCGAATCGGGGCGCCGGAAGCCCATCAACAGCCGCAGCACCGAGGACTTCCCCGCCCCCGAGGGCCCCGCCAGCACCAGCGTCTCGCCCGGCATCACGCGGAAGGTCAGCCCATCCAGCGCCGGCGGGCGCGAGGGATCGTAGGTCAGCCGCACATCCTGGAAGGTGACCACCAGCCTGGGCGGCATTTCCTCCAGCAGCAGGCCCGGCGGGCCCTCCGGCTCGGCCAGCAGGGGTGCGAGGTCCGCCGCCGCCCCGCGCGCCGAGAGCCGTTCCTGATAGGCCTGGGAGAAGCTGCGCAGCGGCGCGAAGAAGGCCGGCACCAGCAAGAGGCAGAAGATCGCCCCGATCGGGTCCGGATGGGTCAGCCCCAGCACCGCGCCATGCCGGATGGCAAGGCAGGCGATGGCCGCCGCCGCCAGCGCCTCGAGCGAGGCGGAAGACAGGAAGGCGACGCGCAGTACCCGCATGGTACGCCCGCGCAACTCCTCGGCGGCGAGGCGCAGCGACTCGGCCTCGTCCTGCTGGCGACGGAACAGCACGAGCGTCGGCAGGCCGCGCATGCGGTCGAGGAAGCGGCCCGAAAGCTGGCCGAGAGCCGCGAATTGCCGGCGGCTCGCCTGGGCGGCGCCGATGCCCGTCACCGCCATCGCCACCGGCACCAGGAGCCCGGCGATGCCAAGGATCACGCCGCTGGTGACATCGACGGCGAAGGCCGCGACCACCACCAGAGCCGGGCCGATCACCGCCAGCACCGCCGCCGGCACCCAGCGCGTGAGAAAACCCTCCAACGCCTCGATCCGGTCCACCACCAGCGCCGCGCGCTCGCCCACCGGGCGGCCATCCTCGGCGCCGATGGCAAGCAGCCTTGCGAAAACGGCGGCGCGGAGACGCGATTTCGCGGCCTCGCCGGTGGCGATCAGGGCGCGTTCCTGGGCGATGCCGAAGCCGGCCGAGAGCAGCGCGAGTGCGGCCGCCAGCGCCAATTCCCCCCAGCCCGCCGTGCCGAAGCCCAGCAGGCTGCCGAGCAGGCTCGCGATCAGCCAGGCCTGGGCGATTCCGATCGCCACCTGCGCCGCGCCAAGGGCAACGGGCAGCGCCAGATGCGCGCGCGCCGCCCTGGCCTCCCGGCTCAGCAGCGCGCCGGCGCCGTCTCTCTCCTTGATCCCGCTCTCCATGCGAAAAGCTTAAGGCAGTGCCGCGCGGCGGTCATCCCACCCCCCTTGGCTATCCCGGCGCCGGTCTTGCGCGCTTTGGCCCTTGGCCCGACATGGCGGGCACACAGGGAGACCCCGCGGATGTTGCCCACGCATGGACGCTATGACTACGCCGGCTGGCCCGGCCGCACCCCCTATGCATGGCCGAACGGCGCGAAGCTCGCCGTCTATCTCGGCGTCAATCTCGAACATTTCGCCTTTGGCGAGGGGCTAGGCGCGGAGCTCGCCCCGGGCGGGCCGCAGCCCGACGTGCTGAACTTTGCCTGGCGCGACTACGGCAACCGGGTCGGCGCCTGGCGGCTGATGGAACTGCTGGACGAGTTACGCTTCCCTGCGACGGTGCTGCTCAACAGCGCGATGTATGACTACGCCCCTGCCCTGGTCGCCGCCCACCGCGCCCGCGGTGACGAGATGGCCGGCCATGGCCGCACCAATTCCGAGCGCCAGTCGATCCTGCCCGAGAGCGAGGAAGCCGCGCTGATCGCCGAGTCCACTGCTGCGATCCGCCGGCATGAGGGCGTGGCCCCGCGCGGCTGGCTCAGCCCCTGGATCGCCGAGAGCCGCACGACGCCCGATCTGCTGGCCGAGGCCGGCTATCGCTACACGCTGAACTGGTGCGCCGATGACGCGCCGGTGTGGATGCAGACCCGCGCCGGCCGGCTGCTCGCCGTGCCCTATCCGCAGGAGGTGAACGACATCCCTGCCGTGGTCGCGCGCAAGGATGGGGGGGATGCCTTCGCGGCCATGATCGTCGATGATTTCCACGAAAGGCTGCGCCAGGTGCGCGACGGGCTGCCGCAGGTGATGGGCATCGCGCTGCATCCCTATATCATCGGACAGCCGCACCGGCTGCGGCATCTGCGCCGCGCGCTGACCGAGATCGCGCAGCATCGCGATGCCATCTGGATCACCACCGCGGGGGGCGTCTTCGACCATGTCGCCGCCCTGCCGGAAGGAAGCGTACCATGAAGCGACTTGCCCTGCTCGGGCTGCTGCTGCTCGGCGCCTGCGCGACGCAGCCCGCGCCGGGCCTGCCGGCGACGGTGCCCGCCGTCGATCTCACCCGCTATCTCGGCACCTGGTACGAGATCGCGCGCCTGCCGAATTCCTTCCAGGACGGCGCGGGCCGGGTCTGCGAGGGCACGACCGCGACCTACACGGCGCGGCCGGACGGGCAGGTCGGTGTCGCGAATCGCTGCCTGGGGCCGGAGGGCGAGCGCATCGCCACCGCCACGGCCTATGCGGTCGAGGGCAGCAACAACGCCCGGCTGCGGGTGAGCTTCTTCTGGCCCTTCTACGGCGATTACTGGGTGATCGGGCTCGACCCCGAGTATCGCTGGGCGGTGGTCGGCGCGCCGGGGCGGAACTTCCTGTGGATCCTCTCGCGCACGCCCGTCATGGCGCCGGCGGACCTCGCCGCCGCGACCGAGATCGCGCGCGGCCAGGGCTTCGACGTGGCGGCGCTGCGGCCGACCCGGCAGTAGCTAGCCCAGTTCGAAGGTCGTGATGCCGAAGATCCCCTCCAGCGGTAGCGTTGGGGCGGGTCCGGTGTACATGCGCGCCGTCTCGAAGACCGGCTTGAGGCCGCAGGATTCCGCGAGCGCCACGCCGACGCGATGCGGCTCCGGCACGTCGAGGAAGATCTCGCGCGCACCCGCGGCCTGGACCAGCGCGGCGAGCAGCGCCTGCGCATCCGCGGCGTTTTCCGCTACCAGCGGGCCGATCTTGTGGCCCTGCCGGGCGGGGCGGATCACGCCATAGCCCACCGCCGCGCCGTCGCGCAGCAGCGCGAGGGCGACATGCCCCGGCGCGCCAAGCCAGCACTGCAAAAAGCCCGGCCGGGGGGCGGGAAAGACCATCGCGTCCAGTGCGCTCAGCCGGTCGAAGGGCACGGCGGAGGCTGGCACCAATCGCCCTTCGGGTGCGGGCAGCCCCTGCACCAGCCCGCCGAAGCGGATATTGTTCCAGGCGAGGTGGAAGCCGGATTTCCGGTAATTCGCCTGCTGCGCCACCACGCCATCCAGCCCGACCAGCCGCCCCTCGAGTCGCTGCATCGCCGCCTGCCAGACCGCCATGCCATGCCCGTGGCCGCGCGATTCGGGCCGGGCGATGTAGAAACCGATGAAGCCGAAGGCGTGCAGGTAGCGCGTGGCGGCGATCACCGACTGCAACTGGCCATCCTGCTCCACAGCCAGGAACAGGCCGCGATCCTGGGCGAGGAAACAGGGCAGATCCGACAGGCCGGGATTCCAGCCCTCGGCGGCGGCCCAATCGATGGCGGTCTGCGCCTGCTCGGCGGTGAGCGTCCTGATCAATGCATGATGTCCCCGCCATTGGGCGAAAGCGTCGCGCCGACGAAGAAATCCCCGCCGGGCGAGGAAGCCAGCAGCAGCGCGGCCGCCGCGATCTCCTCCGGCTCGCCGATGCGCCCGATCGGCAGCTTCGCGCCCGTATTCGCCGCCCAGTCTGGGCCGAGCTGCGCGGTGAGCTCGCTGCGCACCGGCCCCGGCGCGATGGCGTTCACCAATATGCCCTTGGGCGCGCCCTCATAGGCCAGCGCGCGGGTGAAGCCGATCAGTGCGGCCTTCGCCGTGCAATAGGGCACGATGTTCGGCGCGCCCTTGAAGCCGAGCTGGGAGGCGGTGGTGATGATGCGCCCGCGCCCGCGCGCTTCCATGCCCGCCCACACCGCCTGGGCCGCGAAGAAGCTCGCCTTCACATGCACGTCCAGCACCCGGTCGAACATCTCTTCCGTGATCGTCGTGATGGGCCCGCGCAGGTTGAGCCCGGCATTGTTCACCAGGATGTCGCAGGGGCCGAGTTCGCTTTGCGCATCGGCGATGAAGCCGCGCAGCGCCGGCAGGTCGGCGACATCCAGCGCGCGAGCGAAGGCACGTCGGCCAAGGGCTTCGATGCCGGCCACGACCTTCGCCGCGGCCCCCTCGTCATGCAGATGGCAGAAGGCGATGTCGGCGCCTTCGCGCGCGAACAGCAGCGCGATGGCGCGGCCGATGCCGCTGCTCGCGCCTGTGATGATCGCAACTTGGCCCTTCAACGAATCGCTCACGCCAAAAGCCTCCGCATGACTCGAGAAAATTCATCGCGGATCGCCATGGCGTGCACATGCCGCCCAGCCTCCACCACCACCCGGCCACCAACCGCCACGCGGCGCACCGGGCTGCCCTGGCCGCTGAACACCCAGGCATCCAGCGCCGCATCGCCCGTGCGGCCCAGCAGCAGCGGATGCTCGCCATCGAGCTCGATGAAATCCGCCCGGCACCCCACAGTCAGCGCGCCGAGCTTGCGCCCCGAGGCCTGCGCGCCACCGGCCAGCGCGGCGTCGAGCAGCGTGCGGCCGGGATGCGGGTTCTCCGCCCCCGTCGCCACGGCGCGCGCATGGTCGCGTAGCCGCTGCGTGGTTTCGAGCTGCCGCAGCTCGAAATTCGGCGCGGTGCCGACATGGCTGTCCGTACCCACGCCGAAACGCCCGCCCGCGGCGAGGTAGGCGGGCAGCGCGAAGATGCCATCGCCCAGCGAGGCCTCGGTTGTGGGGCAGAGCCCCGCCACGGCGCCGCTGCCGGCGAGGCCGGCGACCTCAGCCGGCGTGAGGTGCGTGGCGTGGATCAGCACCCAGCGCGAGTCGATCGGCAGGTGTTCGAGGATCCACTCCACTGGCCGCTGCCCCGTGGCGGCGAGGCATTCCGCCACCTCCTTGGGCTGTTCGGCGGCGTGGATGTGGATCGGCCCGTTGAAGCCCGCGATCTTGCGCAGCATCGCAGGTGTCACGGCGCGCAGCGAATGCGGCGCCAGGCCCACGGCCATCTGCGGATCCTCGCCGATCTCGCTGCGCACGCCCTCGACGATGCGGGAGAAGCCGTCGAGATCGTTGAGGAAGCGGCGCTGCCCCTCATGCGGGGCGATGCCGAAGATCCCGCCATGGCGATAGAGCGAGGGCAGCATCGTCATGCCGATGCCCGTCATCCGCGCCGCGGCGATGTGGCGCTTGGCCATCTCGGCGGGGTCGGCATAGGGCGTGCCGTCGGGCTGG
>Ga0315900_10005905_pt1 | contig 16630 bp, 17 predicted proteins | sample LakEriMetagenome_FD_203521 | JGI IMG/M metagenome (GOLD analysis project Ga0315900, IMG submission 203521) | Freshwater fungal communities from buoy surface, Lake Erie, Ohio, United States - Buoy 12 MA114 | ecosystem: Environmental > Aquatic > Freshwater > Lake > Lake biofilm | place: USA: Lake... | reverse complement strand
GCGCGCGACGGTCTGGATCAACCAGCAGCCCGTGCGTGCCCCTGCCGATGCCGGGTCGGTACGGGTGGGACCGGTGCGCGACGCAACCGATGGCGTCGAACTGCGCATCCCCGACGCGGGTCGACGCATGCGCCTGAAGGTCGGTCAGGAGGCCGATGCGGACAGCGGCGAAGTCAGGGACCACTATCGACGTGCGCCGGCGCCTGCATCGCATGGCGTCCCCGTACCCGCTCCGGGCGCCGCCTCCGTACCGACCGCGCCGCCCGCTGCACCGCCGAGGGCGGCCGGGGGCGCCACGGCATCCTCGACCGCGCCTCCCGGCGCGCGTCGCGACGCACGCGATCCGATGGACACGCGGGATGCCTCCGCGCCCGGGGAGGTCGCGGTCGAGCGCAGGCGCCCGCCGTCCGCACCCGACGGCAGGCCCTGAACATGCCGTGCGCGCCTGGCAAGGCGAGGCCGCGACGGCCCCGTACACGCGCCGACCGCGTCCATCGGCCGGAGCATTTCGCCGGGTACGGCCCCGTCGCGACCCGGGCCGCGCGCCGGCCGCGACGGCCCCCGCCTGCCGCGAACCGTCCGACTGCGCCCGGTCCGCAGCGCCCATGCGCGCCTCGCCGTGAGCGGGGCGTGGCGCTACTCGCGATCGTGGTGTTCCTGGCGCTGATGGTCACCGTCTACACGGTCGGCCGGGTCAGCGATGCCGGGGACCGCCAGAGCCGCGCCAACCGGACCGCGCAGGCACTGGCCGGCGCACGCGCGGCACTGATCGCCTACGCCGCCACGGACGATATCCGTGCGAGCGGGCCGGCCGACCAGATACGCCCGGGCAGCCTCCCCTGCCCCGACGCCAACGGCGATGGGCGTCTCGTCGTCGGCATCGACATCGTGGGCGGCGCCTGCAAGGTGTACGTCGGTCGCGTGCCCTGGAACCGGCTGGGCATCCCGCCCCCGGTCGACGATGCGGGCGAGGTCCTGTGGTACGCGCTCAGTCCGCAGTACCGGGACGCCGGCACGCTCGAACCCGACGCGGCCGACCATCTCGCGCAGGGAGGACTCGTCCATCCCGATGCACCGGGCGCGCTGAGCCTGACCGAGCAGCCGGGCGGCGCGACCCGTGCGGGGTTGGTCGCCATCGTGTTCTCGCCGGGCGCCGCGATCGGCAGCCAGGTTCGCAGCGGGAGCGGCCTCGCCAGTGCGGCGAACTATCTGGACGGTCCCAACGCGAACAGCACGACCACCTTCGTGGCCGCCCCCGCCTCGGACCTCTTCAACGACCGGCTCCTCGCCATCACCCGCGAGGACCTGATGGCCGTCGGAGAGCGACGGGCACTGGCCGAGGTCGGGCGGGCGCTGGCGGCCTTCCACGCCCGCCACGGATACCTGCCGCCGCCCGCGGCGTTCGGGGATGCGCAGTGCACCGCCTGGACCGTCGCGACGACCCAGTGCGTCGCGGTCGACGGGCTCGCGGTGGGGCGGGTGCCGGCGACGATCCCGCCCCCGCGGGCGACGTGGCCGGAGGCCTCGGACAGCGAACCGGATCGCGTGCTCGGCGCCTCGGGATCCGGCCTGTGGTTCGGGGGACAGCGCTGGCGCGAGAACCTCGTGTACGCGGTCGATCCCGCCTGCACGGTTCCAGGCGGGGCGTGCGCCCCGGGCGCACTCGCGCTGGTACCGCCCGCGGGGGCCGCGCGACCGGCCGCGTTCGTCCTGATTGCCGGCGGCAGCGCGGCTGCGGGCCAGGCACGCTCCGACGCGTCCACACGCGGCCAGTTCGCCAACTACCTCGAGGGCGACGCACTGGCCGCGGCGACGCGCATGGCCTCGGGCTCACCTCCCGAGCCGCTGGTCGTGGCGGCGGGCACCCGCGCTGTGGCATGGTCGCCCTGAACCGGGTGCACCCGGACGGCCTGCAGCGGACGGCCGCGATCCACCAGCCCCGCGGGGCCCGCCGTGCAACCGTCCGCGACGGCGATCCACCCGCCGGCCCCACCTCGTGCGCTGCGCCACAGTTCCCTCCGACCCGATCCGCATGCCCGCTCCTTCCCCTGCCCTCGCCCGGATGAACCCGCGGCTCCCCGCGCCGGCCTCGCCGCGGGGAGCGCGTCGCATGTCCCGGCCCGCCCTTCGCCAGCGAGGGGTATCGCTCGTGGAGCTGGCGGTCGGGCTGCTGGTGCTGTCGCTCGTCATCGGGGGGCTGCTGATCCCCCTGGCCACGCAGGTCGAGCAGAACCGCCTGAACCAGGCCCAGCGCCAGCTCGAGGAGGTCCGCGAGTCGCTGGTGGGCTTCGCGCTGGCCAACGGCCGACTGCCCTGTCCCGCGTCACCCGCGTCCGGCGGCGTGGAGAGTCCCCCGGGCGGCGGCGTCTGCACCCATCCCAACACCGGCTTCGTGCCCGCCGTCACGCTCGGGCTGTCGACGATCGACGAGCAGGGCTACGCGATCGACCCGTGGGGGCTCGCCCAGAACCGGATCCGCTATGCAGTGACGGCCAGCAACGGCTCGGCGTTCACCACCGGGGGAGCGGGTTCGATGCGGGTCGTGGGACTCTCCGCGCTCGCCCCCGCGCTGCGCGTCTGCTCGACGGGCGCGGGTGCCACCGCCACCGACTGCGCGAGCGGTACGACGCTGGCGAGCAACGCGGTGGCCGTGATCTGGTCGCTGGGCCCCAACGCGGCCACCGGAGGCACGTCCGTGGACGAGGCGCAGAACCCGAACCCGAATAGCGCCAACGCCGATGCCGTGTTCGTGAGCCGTGTCCGCGGCTCGACCGCCGTCGCCGAGTTCGACGACCTGGTGACCTGGTTGTCGCCGAACGTGCTGTATGCCCGGCTGGTGGCCGCCGGGCAGCTACCCTGAAGGCTCCCGGTGAACGCTCCGCCAGCGCCCCCCTCTCCCCGCGCGGTCGCGCTCGTGGCCACCGCCACGCTGCTGGAGGCGCTGCGCTCCCGGCTGGGCTGGCTGCTGGCTGCCACCGGCCTGCTCGCGCTCGTCTCGTGCGCATTCGCGGCCTCGCTCGCGCTGACCGAATCGGGTCGCATGCAGGCTGCGCTCTCGGGCAGCGCGATCCGGATCGCCTGGGTGTTCGTGTTCACCCTGCACGTCACGGGCAGCCTCGTGCGCGATCTCAACGAGCGAGGCTTCGAGCACTGGCTCGCGCTGCCCGTCTCCCGATCGGCCTGGGTGCTGGGCCGCGCCGCGGGTTTCGCCGCCGCCGCCGCGGCGGCCTGTGCCGCGCTGTGGATCCCGATGGCCGCGCTGTCCGCCCCCGGCCCCGCGGCCGCATGGTGCCTGGGCCTGTTCGCCGAATTGGTCGTGATGGCGAGTGCGGCCACCTTCTTCGCGCTCTCGCTCGGGCATCTCGCGGCGGCCGCGGCACTCGCCGCCGGCTTCTACCTGCTTGCCCGCAGCCTCGATGCGCTGCGCCTGATCGCGCACGCGGGCGAGGCGCTCACGCCCGGACCGCTGCTCGACGTGCTGCGCGCGGGACTCGACCTCCTCGCATGGCTGCTGCCGGCGCTGTCGCGCTACGGCGGGTCGAGCTGGCTCGTCGATGCCGTGCCGCCGGCGGCGGCGCTCGCCGCGCTGCTCGGCGCCGCGCTTGCCCAGAGCGCGCTGCTGCTGGCCGCGGCACTGGTCGACTTCCATCGGCGGGCGCTGTGAGCCCGGCCACGCGCGTCGACCTGCGGTGGCGGCAGGTTCCGCGTGGGCTGCGCCTCGCACTCGCGCTCGCGCTGGGCGCCCAGCTGCTTCTGGCCGCACTGCAACCGAACCCCCGCGCACGCCGTGAGCCCCTGCCTGCCCCCCCATCGATCGAGGCGCTCAGGGCCATGGCGATGGCAGAGCCCGCCTCGCTCGCGCTCGCCGGCGCCCTCTGGCTGCAGTCGCACGATACCCAGCCGGGGCTGAGCATCCCGCATCGCGCGCTCGACTACGAACGGCTGGCGCCTTGGCTGCGACGCCTGCTCGAACTCGACCCCACGGGACAGTATCCGCTGCTGCTCGCCTCGCACGTCTACAGCCAGGTGCCCGATGCCGAGCGCCAGCGCCGCATGCTGCTGCTGGTGCGGGAGGCCTTCGACGCCGATCCGGACCGGCGCTGGCGCTGGCTTGCCCACGCGGCCCTCGTCGCGCGGCACCGTCTCGGCGACGCGGCGCTCGCGATCGAGTTCGCGACCGCGATCACCCGCAAGGCCACCGGGCCGGCGGTGCCCTCATGGGCCCGCCAGATGTCGGTCCTCCTGCTGGCCGATACCGGCGAATCGCAGGCGGCGAGCGTGCTCCTGGGCGGCCTGATCGACGCGGGCCTGGTGACCGATCCGGCCGAGTTGCGGTTCCTGCTCGAGCGCGGCGTACCCGCCCCCCTGCCGATCTCACCACGACCGCCCGATCGGTGAGTCCACGGCACCGACTGCGCCCGCCCACGCCCGCCCGACGGGCCGCCGAGGCGCCGGGCGGCGGCGGACACGCAGGGCACGGTTCAGGCGTCCAGCCGGCCGTCCGGCACCGGGTCCGCGCCCGACGAGCGTGACATTGTTCACGGACAGAGCCACAAATAGCGCACACCATCATCCGGGTAATCGTTGGTTGATGGCCTCGTGGCTCAACCCGCCAGGCGGTGCCCCGCGTCCGGGAGGCCGCCCGGCTCATGTCCGAGGAACCCGCAAGATGATCGTCCGCCGCCAGTCCGGTTTTACCCTGATCGAGATCGCCATCGTGCTGGTGATCGTCGGCCTGCTGCTGGGCGGGGTGCTCAAGGGGCAGGAACTCATCACCAGCGCGCGGGTGCGCAACCTCATCTCGGCGCAGGACGGAGTCAAGGCTGCCTTCTTCGGCTTCCAGGATCGCTTCCGCGGCCTTCCGGGCGACTACCTGCTCGCCAGGCAGAACATCAATGGCGTGGGCACGGCCTGCGGCACCAGCGGCAACGGCAACGGCAACGGGCAGATCGAGTCGACCGAGTCGGTGCTCGCATGGGAACACCTCTCGAAGGCAGGCTTCATCACCGGCTCGTACACCTGCGCCGCCACCGAATCGCAGAACACGACGCCGTTCAACCCCTACAACGTCACGCTCCAGCTGATCTTCGACGGCAACTACGGCACCGGCACGCCGGCGGCCCGGCACAACCTCAAGACGGGCGCGCAGATCCCGGTCGAGATCATCGCCGAGGTCGATCGTAAGGTCGACGACGGCCGTCCCTACTCCGGGTCGTTCCAGTTCTCGCCCTACGCAGGGAACGGAACCGCCCCCACCGCCGCCAACTGCGTGAATTCCACCGCCACCCCGCCCGAGTGGAACACCACCAGCGGCCAGGCGAACTGCGGCGGCGCGGTCATCTTCTGACCCGCTGCGCGCGGGCCCGCGGGCGGTCGAGCAGAAGGCAGGATCGCCCGACCCGATCGCATACCCGCAGGCGCCGCACGAGCGCACTTCGCCCGACCGGCGAGCGCGCCCCTCGCCCGGAGGCCGCACGACCGGAGTCGGTTCGACTGAAGGTGGCATGACCCAAGGCTGCGCCACCGGTGCCTGCGCGGTGGGCCCTTGCGGGTCGGGCGTCCGTCGCCTCGCCCCCCGGTGCTCCAGCTCGGGCCACCGACTGCCCGGGAACGTTCGCCGCGGTGCGCATCAACTGCCCTGCAGCAGCCTCATCTCGGCGGCGGCCACCGCCGCCGCGCTGCCACGCAGGACCACGACATCCCCGGCGGCCAGTTCGGTTCCGGGCGCGGGCGACACCTCGCGCACGCCCCGGCGCCTGACCACGCTCACCTCCGCCCCGAGCGGCGCGATGTCGAGTTCGTCGAGCCGACGACCGACCGCGTGCGCGCCGACCGGCAGGGCCACCGAGTGCAGGAAGACATCCTCCCCGCTCTCGTCGGCCGTGTCCGAGAGCCCGTGGAAGAAGCCCCGGAACAGCCGGTAGCGTTCCTCCCGCGCGCTGCGCACCCGTCGCACCACCCGCCCCAGCGGCATGCCGAGGAGCATCATCGCGTGCGTGCCCAGCATGAGGCTACCCTCCATGACCTCGGCCACCACCTCGGCTGCACCGGCCGCCTTGAGTCGCTCGATGTCGCTGTCGTCGCGCGTGCGAACCACGACCGGGAGGTCGGGGCGCAACTCGTGCACGAGGTGCAGGATCTTCAGCGCCGACGCGGTGTCGGCGTAGCTCACCACCAGCGCGCGGGCCCGGGGCAGGCCTGCCGCCATCAGCACCTCGCGCCGCGCGGCGTCGCCGAAGACCACCTGCTCGCCCGCGGCCGCGGCCTCGCGCACCCGGTCGGGGTCGAGGTCGAGCGCGAAGAAAGGTACGCGCTCGGCGTCGAGCAGCCGGGCGAGATACTGGCCGCTGCGACCGTACCCGCAGATGATCACATGGCGGTCGGCCGCCATCGAACGCGAGGCGATCGCGGTCAGCTGCATCGCGCGAGCCATCCATTCCGACCCCCGCCAGCGGCGCACCAGATGCTCGCTGTGCTCGAGGATGAACGGCGCGGCCGCCATCGACATCACCATCGCCGCGAGCACGGGCTGCAGGACCCACGCGGGCAGCAGCGACAACCCGGCCGCGAGCGTGAGCAGCACGAAGCCGAACTCGCCGGCCGGCGCCAGCGCCAGCGCGACGCGCAGCGACACGCCGGTGTCCGTGCGCAGCAGTGCGAGCACGGCCATCAGCACCGCGACCTTGACCGCGAACAGGGCGGCGAGCACGGCCAGCACCAGCGGCAGGTTGGCGGCGATCCAGGCGAGGTCGACCAGCATCCCGATGGTCACGAAGAACAGGCCGAGCAGCAGGTCGCGGAAGGGCTTGATGTCCTCCTCCACCTGGTAGCGGTACTCGGTCTCCGAGATGAGCATGCCGGCCACGAAGGCCCCCAGCGCGAGGGAGAGGCCGATCGACTCGGTGAGGAAGGCGAGGCCGAGCGTGAACAGGAGCACGTTCAGCGCGAACAGTTCGGCCGATTTCTGGCGGGCGACCAGATGGAACCAGCGGCGCATCAGCGGCTGGCCCAGCCCCAGCAGCAGGCCCAGCACCAGCACCACCTTGGCGATGGCCAGGGCGAGGTTGACCGGCAGGTCCGCGATGGAGGCGGCGAGCGCCGGGACCAGCACCAGCATCGGCACCACCGCGATGTCCTGGAACAGCAGTACCCCGATCACGCGCCGCCCGTGCTCGGAGGCGAGTTCGAGGCGATCGGCGAGCGTCTTGGCCAGGATGGCCGTGGAGGACATCGCCAGCGCGCAGCCCAGCACGACCGCGGTCTGCCAGGCCAGTCCGATCGCCAGCGCCAGAAGCGCGCCGACGATCGCGGTGAGCAGCACCTGGAGTCCGCCCAGGCCCAGCACCAGCGAGCGCATCGCGAGCAGTCGGGGCAGGCTGAACTCGAGCCCGATCGTGAACATCAGGAACACCACGCCGAACTCGGCGAGATGTCCGACCGACTCGGTGTCGGGCACCAGCGCGAGCGCGTGCGGCCCCATCAGCACGCCGACCAGCAGGTAGCCCAGCAGCGGAGGCAGGCTGACGAGCCGGCAGAGCACCACCACCACCACCGCCGCGGCGAGCAGGGACAGGACCAGGGGCAGGGTGCTTTGCATGGGCTCCGTAGCCGGGCGGCGAGCGTTCGCAGCGACCCGCCCGCCGGGCCGCTCCGGCTCGCCGGGGCGCAGAGCCTCGCGTGGCCGACGCCCCGAGGCACGATGGTACCATCCGCTCGCGATGACTCCCTCCCAGGCCCCCGCTTCCCCGGCCCCCCAGCCCCCGGCGTCCGGGGCACCGATGCGCGACCCCGGGCCGATGCTCGCGCTCGCCCGGCGGGTGATCGAGACCGAAGCGGCCGCCGTGTCGGCGCTGGCGGCCCGACTCGACGAACGCTTCGTGCAGGCGGTGCGCCTGATCCTCGAGTGCCGCGGGCGCGTGGTGGTGAGCGGCATGGGCAAGTCGGGCCACATCGGCCGCAAGGTCGCCGCGACCATGGCAAGCACCGGAACCCCGGCGTTCTTCGTGCATCCGGCCGAGGCACTGCATGGCGACCTGGGCATGATCACGCGCGAGGACGTGCTGGTGGCACTGTCGCACTCGGGCGAGACCGAGGAACTGCTTCGCATCCTTCCGGCCGTGCGTCGCCAGGGCGCGCGCCTGATCGCGATCACCGGCCGCACCACGTCCTCGCTTGCGCGCGAGGCCGACGCGGTGCTCGATGCCGGCGTCGCCGAGGAGGCCTGTCCGCTCGGCCTGGCGCCCACGGCCAGCACGACCGCCGCCCTTGCCTTCGGCGATGCGCTGGCCGTGGCACTGCTCGACGCCCGGGGCTTCGGCCCCGAGGACTTCGCGCGCTCGCACCCCGGCGGTCGCCTCGGCCTGCGACTGCTCACGCATGTCGCCGACGTGATGCGCTCCGGCGATGCGATCCCCAGCGTGCGGCCGCAGGCTCCGCTCGCGGAGGTGATCCTCGAGGTGAGCCGCAAGGGCATGGGCTTCGCGATCGTCACCGGCCCGGACGGCGAACTGCGCGGCGTGTTCACCGACGGCGACCTGCGGCGACTGTTCGACCGGGCCGCGGACTTCCGCCGGCTCGCCGTCGCCGAGGTGATGTCGCGCGAGCCACGCTCGATCGGTCCGCAGGCGCTCGCGGTGGAGGCGGTCGAGCTGATGGAGCGCCATCGCGTGAGCCAGTTGCCGGTCACCGACGATCGGGGCCGCGTCGTCGGCGCACTCAACATGCACGACCTGTTCGCCGCGGGTGTGGTGTGACCGCGCCGCGACCGTGAAGGCCGATCCCGCGCTGGCGGCGATGCCGCTGGCCCTGCGCTGGCGCGCGGTGAAGCTGGCGATCTTCGACGTCGATGGGGTGCTGACCGACGGAGGGCTTGCGCTGACGCCCGCGCAGGCGGCCGTGTCCGAGACCAAGCGCTTCCACGTGATCGACGGCCACGGCGTGAAACTGGTGGCGCGAGCGGGAATCGAGGTGGCGTGGATTTCCGGCCGCGACTCGCCCGTGGTGGCCGCACGCGCGGCGGAACTGGGGGTGCGCACGCTGCGGCAGGGCACGGGCGACAAGCTGCCGGCGATGCTCGAACTCTGCGAGCAGCGGGGAATCGACCCCACCCAGGTGCTGTGCATCGGCGACGACCTGGCCGACCTGCGGCTGTTTCCCCACGTGGCGGTGGCCGTCACCGTACCCCATGCCCCGGCGGCCGTGCGTCTTGCGGCCGATGTGGTGCTGCGCGCGGCCGGCGGCGCCGGCGCGGTGCGTGAACTGGCCGAGCGCCTGGTGCTGGCGGTCGGTCGCCCCGACCTGCTCGGCGAGGGCGGCGCCTGAGGATGGGCAGCGAACGCCTCGCGCTCGTGTTCCCGGTGCTGGTGGCGGCAGTGCTGGCCGCGCTGACCTTCTGGCTGGACCAGCTGGTCCAAGCCGGCAATCCCGCCGCGCGCGTCGTCAGCCGGGAGCCGGATTTCGTCGTGCAGGAACTCTCGGCCACGCAGACCGGCGAGGACGGCAAGCCCCGCCACGTGCTCAAGGCCAGCCGCATGACCCACTACCCGGCCGACGACACCACCCTGCTCGAACAGCCGCGCCTGTCGCATTTCCGAGAAAACCGCATGGAAGTGCAGGCCCGTTCGCAGCAGGCCACCCTCTCGGGCGACGGCAAGACGGTACGGATGAGCGGCGACGTGCTGCTCGTGCGCGGCGCATACGGCAACCAGGGCGAACTCACGATGCGTACCGAGGAACTGACCGTGCTGCCCGACGAGGGCATCGCGCGCACCGCCATGCCGGTGACGCTCACCAGTCCCACCAGTCGTACCGATGCCACGGGACTGGAATTCGACTACGATCGTCGCAGGCTCACGCTGCAGTCGAACGTCCGCATGTCGATCCGTCCGCGTTGAACCGCACAGCCCGGTCCCTCCCGATGCCCTCGACGATCGCCCCCAGTCCCTGCCGGTCGCCCGGCGCAGCGCGGTCGTGCATGCGCTGGCCCCGGGTCGCGATGGTGGCCGCGGCGCTGCTCGGCGCTCTGGCGAGCCCGCCGGCGCTCGCGCAGAAACTCGACCGGGACAAGCCGGTCAACATCGAGGCCGACCGGGTGGAGGTCGACGAGCAGCGCCAGGAAAGCACCTTCATCGGCAACGTGCAGATCACCCAGGGGTCGATGGTGATCCGCGGCGATCGCATCGTCGTGCGCCAGGACCGCAAGGGCTTCAACTACGGCACCGCGTTCGGCTCCGCGAAGGAGCAGGCGTATTTCAGGCAACGCCGCGACGGCACCGACGAGTACGTGGAGGGATGGGCCGACCGTCTCGAGTACGACGGCCGGCGCGAGACCGTGCAGTTCTTCACCCGCGCGCGCCTGCTGCGCGGGGGCGACGAGGTACGCGGCGACTACATGGTCTACGAGATGGCCTCGGAACTGTTCCGCGTGATCGGCGCAGGCAAGGCGGGCGCGAACGCGAACAATCCGCAGGGTCGCGTGCGCGCAGTGCTCCAGCCCCGACCGCGCGAGGACGAGAAGCCCGGCGCGGAGCGAAGCAAGGCGGCCCCGCCAGGCGTGACGCTCAAGCCGGCGACCGGCGTGGCCGCCCCGCGCGAATGACGCCCGACGCCGAACACGCCGCACCGGCCACCGCAGGACCTCCCGCCCCGGCGGAGCCGGCCCCCGGCGACCGCGCACTGCATGTCTCGAGGCTGCGCAAGCGCTACCGCTCGCGCACCGTGGTCCGGGACGTGTCGCTCACCGTGGCGGGCGGCGAGGTCGTGGGGCTGCTGGGGCCGAACGGCGCGGGCAAGACGACCTGCTTCTACATGATCGTCGGCCTGGTCGCGGCCGACGAGGGGGAGATCAGGCTCGATGGCCACGACGTCACCGCGCTGCCCATGCACCGCCGGGCCCGCCTCGGCCTGTCCTACCTGCCCCAGGAGGCCTCGATCTTCCGGCGACTGAGCGTGGCGGACAACGTGCGGGCCGTGCTGCAGGTGCGCGGCCTGGCGGCCGACGAGGTGGAGCGTCGCCTGGCCTCGCTGCTCGATGAACTCCACATCGCGCACCTCGCCGCCAGCCCGGCGTTGAGCCTGTCCGGCGGCGAGCGGCGGCGGTGCGAGATCGCGCGCGCCCTCGCCACCGAGCCCCGGTTCATCCTGCTCGACGAGCCCTTCGCCGGCGTCGACCCGATCGCGGTGATCGACATCCAGCGCATCATCGGGTTCCTGCGCGATCGGGGGATCGGGGTGCTGATCACCGACCACAACGTGCGCGAGACGCTGGGCATCTGCGACCGCGCCTACATCATCAATGACGGTACCGTCCTCGCGTCCGGGAAGCCCCGGGAAATCGTCTACAATGAACTGGTGAGGAAGGTCTATCTCGGGGAGCATTTCCGGCTCTGACCCGGTCCCGGGTCCGGTCCGGGGCCCAGTCGACACGGGCCGCCACGCAGGACTGACCCGGAATTCCACCATGGCGTCGACACCGGCCTCGGCCGCCCCCACCTCCCGCCCCGGATCCGGCCGCGTCCCGTGCTCCCGCGCCGTCCCGTGCTGGCCGGCACCGCCGCGATGAAAGGCGGACTCCAGCTGCGCCTGTCGCAGCACCTCACGCTGACGCCGCAACTGCAGCAGTCGATCCGCCTGTTGCAGTTGTCCACGCTCGAGCTGAACCAGGAGCTCGAGCAGTTCCTCCAGGACAACCCGCTGCTCGAACGCGAGGACGAGTCGGATGATCCGGTGGCGGCGGCCGTCCCGCTCGCCGACGCGGCGCTGCCCGGCGACGGCGCGAGCACGTCGTCGGCCACCGGGCTCGAGGAAGCTCCCGAAGAGCGGCCGGTCGATACGGACCCGGACCTCGCCGAGCCGGCGTGGGATCTCGACACCACCTGGGACGGGGACGACGGCGCCGGCGGCGGCGAAGCACCGGACGAGGAAGACGGGCGCGAGCGGCAGCAATCCGGGGAGGCCTCGCTCAGGGAGCACCTGCTGGCGCAGGCCGGCCTCCTGGCCCTGTCACCGCGCGACCGTGCGCTCGTCGAGATCCTGATCGACGCACTCGACGATGACGGACTTCTCGCCCAGCCGCTGGAGGAGATCCTCGAACTGCTGCCCCCCGAGGCGGGAATCGAACCGGAGGAACTCGGGATCGCGCTGCGCCACCTGCAGAACCTCGACCCGGTGGGCATCGGCGCGCGCTCGCTGGGCGAATGCCTGGCGCTGCAGTTGCGCGCCCTGCCCGAGGACACGCCGGGCCGAGCCGACGCGATCACCGTCGTGAGCGATCACCTCGAGACGCTCGCCGCGCGCGATTTCACCCGCCTGCGCCGCCTGCTGCGCTGCGACGAGGACCATCTGCGCGAGGTCCAGTCGCTGGTGTCACGCCTGAATCCGCGGCCGGGCGCACAGCATTCGGGAGCCGCAGCCCGCTTCGTGATCCCGGACGTCCTGGTGCGCCGCGCACGCGGCGTCTGGACGGCGTCCCTCAACCCGGATGCCATGCCGCGACTGCGGGTGAACCGGATGTATGCCGACATCCTGCGGCGCCACCGCGACGCCTCGCACGCACAGCTCGCGGGGCAGCTGCAGGAGGCGCGCTGGCTGATCAAGAACGTGCAGCAGCGGTTCGACACGATCCTGCGCGTCTCCCAGGCCATCGTGCACCGGCAGCGCCGATTCTTCGACCACGGCGAGGTGGCGATGCGCCCCCTCGTGCTGCGCGAGATCGCCGACGAACTCGGGCTGCACGAGTCGACCGTCTCGCGGGTGACCACGCAGAAGTTCATGCTCACTCCCCGCGGGATCCTCGAACTGAAGTATTTCTTCGGCAGCCACGTCGCGACCGAGGCCGGCGGCGAGTGCTCGGCCACCGCGATTCGCGCGCTGATCCGGCAACTGGTCGGCGCCGAGGACCGGCGACAGCCGCTGTCGGACAGCCGGCTCGCCGAGATCCTCGGCGAGCAGGGTATCGTGGTGGCCCGAAGGACCGTCGCGAAGTACCGCGAGTCCCTGCAGATCCTGCCGGTCAACCTGCGCAAGAGCCTCTGAGCCCCCGGACGCTTCCGGGATTCCACCAGGAGAGTCGAGCATGAACATCCAGATCACCGGGCACCACGTCGAGGTCACCGCGGCCATCCGCGACTACGTGCAGGCCAAGCTCGAGCGGGTGATGCGGCACTTCGATCACGTGATCGACGCGCAGGTCATCCTCTCGGTGGACAAGCTGGTGCAGAAGGTCGAGGCCACGCTGCACCTGCGCGGGCACGACATCTTCGCGAGCAGCGAGGACGCGAACATGTACGCGGCGATCGACAGCCTTGCCGACAAGCTCGACCGCGCCGTGATCCGGCACAAGGAAAAGCAGCAGGATCGACGCGGCCCGACGCCGCAGGCGGAAATCGGGTAACTTCCGCGCCGCGCGAGCGGCCGGCCTCCCGCCGGCCGCAGGACAGACCCTTCCGCGATGACCGCCACCTCCAACCTCATCGCCGGCCTGGTGCCGGATTCCAACGTGCTGCTCGGCTGCGACCTCGGCAGCAAGAAACGCGTGTTCGAGCGCATCGGACTGCTGGTCGAGAACCACCATGGCATCGGCCGCAGCACGGTCTTCGACAGCCTGTTCGCCCGCGAACGGCTGGGGTCCACCGGGCTGGGGCAGGGCGTGGCGATCCCGCACGGCCGGATCAAGGGCCTGCGCGAGGCCATCGGCGTGTTCGTTCGCATGGGGGCTCCGATCGCCTTCGATGCCCCGGACGGCGCGCCGGTGAACCTGATCTTCGCGCTGCTGGTGCCCGAACGGGCGACCGACCTGCACCTGGAGATCCTCGCCCAGCTCGCCGAACTGTTCAGCGATCGCGACATGCGGCAGCAACTGGCCGCGGCGACCGATGTCGCCGTGCTGCGGTCCCTCCTGGAACAGTGGTCTCCCGATGCAACCGCTCAGCGCAGCCCGACTGTTTGAAGACACCCGCGAGCGCCTGCAACTCGCCTGGCTGGCCGGCGAGGAGCATGGCAGGCGCGAACTGGACGGCGCTCGCATCCAGCGCTCGAGCCAGGGACTGATCGGCCATCTCAACCTGATCCACCCGAACTGGATCCAGGTGCTCTCGCCCACCGAACTGCAGCACCTCGAGGCGCAGGGAGCGGAAGAGCGCCTCAGGGCCCTGGGCGCCCTGGCCTCCGCCGACACCTTCTGCGTGCTGGTCACCGAGGCAGGCGCCCTGCCCGCCGAATTCGCCGAATTCGCGCGTACGCGGAAGATCCCCGTCCTCGGTTCGCCCCTGCCCAGCACACAGGTGATGTGGATCCTGCGCCCCTACCTCTCACGGGCGCTCGCCGAGAGCACGCAGATGCACGGCGTGCTGCTCGACGTCCTCGACATGGGGGTGCTGATCACCGGCGCCAGCGGCGTCGGCAAGAGCGAACTGGCGCTCGAGCTGGTCAGTCGCGGCCACGGGCTGGTGGCCGACGACGTGGTCGACGTCTACCGCATCGCGCCGCACATCATCGAGGGGCGCTGTCCGCCGATGCTGAAGGATTTCCTGGAGGTGCGCGGACTGGGCATGCTCGACATCCGGACGATCTTCGGCGAGACCGCGGTACGGGTGAAGAAGAACGTCAAGCTGATCGTCGAGCTGCAGCGCGCCTCCCACGACCCTTCGGCGGGCGTCGAGCGCCTGCCGCTGCGACCGGACGAGCAGGTGGTGCTCGGCGTGCCCGTGCGCAAGGTGATCCTGCCGGTGGCCGCAGGGCGCAACCTCGCGGTGCTCACCGAGGCGGCCGTACGCAGCTTCGTGCTGGAGTTGCGCGGCATCGACAGCACGCAGGCCTTCATTCGCAGGCAGCAGGACAGCATGACCGGCGGCGAGGCGGACTAGACGCGGAGGAAGGCGCATGCGCATCACGCTGGTCACCGGACTGTCCGGTTCGGGCAAGAGCGTTGCCCTGAACGTCCTGGAGGACGAGGGGGCCTACTGCGTGGACAACCTTCCGGCCAGCGTGCTCGAACCCCTGGTCGTCGAACTCGCCGGGCGCGGACAGCAGCACCTCGCCGTCGGCATCGACGCGCGCAGCCTGGATACGGTCGCCACCCTGCCCTCGCGCGTGGCGGCGCTGCGCGCGACCGGGCACGAGGCGCACCTGATCTATCTCGACGCCGACGAGGCGACGCTGGTCGAGCGGTTCTCCGAGACGCGCCGACGCCATCCGCTGTCCGATGGATCGCTGACGCTCGAGGAGTGCATCGCGCGCGAGCGCGAACTGCTGGCGCCGCTGCTCGAGCCCGCGCACCGCATCGACACCACCCGGATGAGCTCGGCCGCCCTTCGCGCGCGGGTGCTCGCGCTCACCGGCCTCGCCCGCTCGCATCTGACGCTGCTATTCGAGTCCTTCGCGTTCAAGCGCGGCCTGCCGCGCGATGCCGACCTCGTGTTCGACGTGCGCTGCCTGCCCAACCCGCATTACGACCCCCGCCTGCGTCCGCTCACCGGCCGCGACGCGCCGGTGGCCGCCTTCCTCGAGGCCGAACCCTCGGTGCAGCGGATGCTCGCCGACATCCGGCGCTTCGTGCGCGAGTGGCTACCCGCCTACGTAGGCGACAGTCGAAGCTACCTGACCGTCGCGGTCGGCTGCACCGGCGGGCGCCATCGGTCGGTCTACATCGTCGAGCAGCTCGCCCGCGACTTCGCCGGCGAGCCGCGCGCGCTGGTGCGGCACCGTGAGTTGCCGGAGGCCGGCGCATGACCGCGCGCCCGATGGCGCGCGTCGGGCGCGCGAGCGTGCGGTGGCTGTGCGCCCTGCTGGTGGTCGTCTCGCTCGCGCCGGCGGACGGATCGGCGCAGGCCGGCCCGCCCTCGACCTCGCTCGCGCCGCGCAGCCTGTCGCTACCCTCGCCCGCGCCGGCTGGCGGATCGTGGGTGCGCATCCCCGCGGCGGGTCCCGACGAGCTCGCCTACGACGAGGACAAGGTGGTGGTCAGCGGCGCGGAGGTGTCCTACTGGCGCCGCATCGTGTTCGCGCAACCGCAGGCCTTCCGCAACCACTCGGTGCGCGCAGCGCTGTATCGCGAGCAGATCCACTGCGAGGAGCATACGCTGCGCGTGCTGGCGCATGCCTTCCAGAGCGCCGACGGCACGCTGATCGAACAGGCGAGCTTTCCATCGCCGGAGTCGAGCCCGGTGGTCCCGGACACCGTCGGCGACGCGCTCTGGCGCGCCCTGTGCCCGCGGGTCGCACAGCGACGCGGCGCCGAGGAACGGGTGCGTGCCGCGCAGGAACGGCTGGACAGCCGGCGTCGCGAACTGGAACGGCTGCGCGGCGAGGTAGAAGCATTGGAGAACAGCCTCGCGAAGCTGCGTGCCGAGACCGGCCCGGTCGATCGCGACGCCCCTCGCCCCTCCGGCCGACAGGTTCCCTGATGCAGATGCCGATCTTCCCCCTGGGAACCGTGCTGTTCCCGGGAGGCGTGTTGCCCTTGCGCATCTTCGAGCAGCGCTATCTCGAGATGACGAAGGCCTGCCTGCGCGACGGGTCCGGGTTCGGGGTCTGCCTGATCCGCGAAGGACGCGAGGTCGGCTCGGCCGCGGTGCCGGCCGAGATCGGCTGCATCGCACGCGTGCGCGAATGGGACATGCCCCAGCTGGGGATC
>Ga0315900_10005902_pt1 | contig 16635 bp, 12 predicted proteins | sample LakEriMetagenome_FD_203521 | JGI IMG/M metagenome (GOLD analysis project Ga0315900, IMG submission 203521) | Freshwater fungal communities from buoy surface, Lake Erie, Ohio, United States - Buoy 12 MA114 | ecosystem: Environmental > Aquatic > Freshwater > Lake > Lake biofilm | place: USA: Lake... | reverse complement strand
AAATCTTTTGATAAGATTCCCGAAAATTTTTTAACTTGTGCGCTGAATCTATTGCTCAGCAATGATTTTAAGTCCATTTCCTTTTGAAGTTTAGGTAAGATAAGACTTCTAAGGTATGGACTCTATTTTTATGGGGAATCTTTATTTCGTGCTTTTACACTTTATAAGTGATTTATTTCACTCATAATCATGGTTTTATGAAATGTTTGAATTATTTTTGGGGAAACTCCAGTTATTTTATTGATATATGGATTAATCAATTCATGTCATTTGTCTTGTTGCTAAAGGAAAACAGGGCTATTTCAGATTAAATAAAGTACATAGAAAACAAATTGGATTTTATGAGGATACTTTATAATACTGATAATCTTTTTTTGTAATAAACAAAATTAATCTAAAAAAATGAAATGGTTATTTCAATTCTTTTTTTACAGCGTCAATAACTTGTTTTGAATTGCCAATAAAAATTTTATCATTCACTAATATAACAGGACGTTTTAAAAAAGTATATTCTTCCAAAATAAGATTTTTTAATTTCAGCTCATCAAGCGTGCTTGAGGATAAATTTAACGATCTATATTTGCGAGCAATTTTACTAAACAAAGCTTCATAGCTTCCAGCTTTTGTTTTTAGTTCTTCTAGCTGAGCTTCACTTATTGTTTTAGTTTTTATGTCTTGAAATATAAATTTTTTAGATATTAATTCAAGCTCATTAATGATTCGCTTGCAAGTATCGCAAGTTGATAAATAATATATTTTTTTCATCAGAGTATCATCCTTATTTGATTGTTATTCATTTATCCTAACATTTTTAAGAAATCAACTTCTTTAGGCGTTAAAAATCTATATTTAGAGCGTGGTAAATCTTTTTTTGTTAAGCCTGCAAAAGCAACTCTGTCTAGTTTAATTACCTCATACCCTAAATATTCAAACATGCGGCGCACAATGCGGTTTCTTCCACTATGAATTTCTATTCCAAGTTCTGATTTCCCTTCACCAACATATTCTATTGCATCAGGTTTTATAAAGCCATCGGCTAATTCAAATCCTTCACTGATGGTTTTAAAATCTTCAGAAGTTATTCGTTTATCTAAAACCACATGATATACCTTTCTTACATTAAATTTAGGATGCGTTAATTTTGCTGTTAAATCCCCATCATTGGTAAATAACAAGACGCCTGTTGTGTTTCTATCTAAGCGTCCAACAGGGTATAAACGTTCTTTACAGGCTTTACGAATTAATTCCACCACCGTTTTACGTTCCTCAGGATCATCCATTGTTGTGATGTAATCTTTTGGTTTATTTAATAACAAATATTTCTTTACTTCATTTTTAATTGGTACGCCTCCATAATTAACGACATCTGTTGGATTCACTTTATAACCCATTTCAGTTATTATTTTTCCATTTACCGAAACTACCCCAGTAGCAATCAAAACATCTGCTTCTCTTCTTGAACAAACTCCAGCATTGGCTACATATTTATTTAAACGAATGGCATCAGGACTTACATTTTTTTGTGTTGAAGTTTTTGCAGGTCCAATTCTTTTAGATTTTTCTACTAGTTTTTGGTCCTTTGTTAATTTTGGTTCATAAGGTTTATCAAAATCTCTGTATTTACCTTTTGTTCTTCTGCTAGAAATTGAAGATTTTTTTTCTCCATCATCACGTTTTTCAAAAGGCTTTCTTTCTCTATCTCCAAAAGGTTTTCGAGGACCAGAGCTTTCATATTTACCATCTTCTCGTTTTATGTACGGACGTTTTTCTCCATCTTCACGTTTTGTAAAAGGCTTTCTTTCTCTTTCTCCAAAAGGTTTTCGAGGACCAGCACTTTCGTATTTTTCATCTTCTCGTTTTACGTAAGGACGTTTTTCTCCATCTTCACGTTTTGTAAAAGGTTTTCTTTCTCTATCTCCAAAAGGTTTTCGAGGACCAGTGCTTTCATATTTCCCATCTTCACGTTTTGCAAAAGGTTTTCTTTCTCTATCTCCAAAAGGTTTTCGAGGACCAGCACTTTCATATTTACCATCTTCTCGTTTTACGTAAGGACGTTTTTCTCCATCATCACGTTTTGTAAAAGACTTTCTTTCTCTTTCTCCAAAAGGTTTTCGAGCATCAGCACTTTCATATTTCCCATCTTCTCGTTTAATGTATGGCCGATTTTCTGCATCTTCTTTTTTTCCATAAGGTCTTCGCGCAGACGTATTTGTTCTTTTTGATTTATCTGAATTTGAGTGTGATTTCCTTTTATTAAAATCTGATGAACCACTTTTCGAAAATGTTTTTCTAGGTCCTTGACTATCTTTTGACATTATTTTTTTTACAAATGTACTGATTTTTTAATCATTTCGGAGCATATTAATCGCTCAAAGCACTATCTTTGAAGCATGTTAGATTTAAAATATCAAGCTTGTTTAACAAATTACTTAGAGGGTTTTGTGAGCAGTCGACGAAGAGAAAGATTGAAAGAAGTTTTAGATGAAAGAACCAATCATTTAACAATTGTATTAGAAGACGTCTATCAATCGCATAATTTTAGTGCGGTATTGAGAAGTGCCGATATTTTTGGAATTCAACATATTCATTTTATAGAAAATAGAAATAAGTATAAAATAAGCGAAGACGTTTCGATGGGTTCAACGCAATGGTTGAGTTTACATCGGTATCAAAAATTTGAAAACAATACCATTGAATGTTTGAATCAATTAAAAAATAAAGGTTATCGAATTGTGGCGACAACACCTCACGAAAAAAGTGTAACAATTAATCGTTTACCAATTGAAAAACCTTTGGCTCTGATATTCGGAACTGAACTCACAGGTATTTCAGAAGATGTAAAAAACATGGCAGATGAATTTGTGAGCATCCCCATGTATGGATTTACTGAAAGTTTTAACATCAGCGTATCTGCGGCATTGTGCATGCATGAGTTAAGCACTAAAATTAGAGCTCAATTAAAAAACTATCAATTAAGTGAAGCTGAGAAAAAAGAAATTTATTTGAATTGGCTTAAAGTTTCCATTAAAAAAGATGAATTGGTTATTAAAGAATTTGATCAACATTATTACGAAGGAAAAAACAGCACATCAAATTTTGGCTAAAAATATATTGAATCAATTGTCTTAATTCTTTATTAATTCCAATCAATGAGAGACAATCTTTTTTAAGATTTATGTAATTTACTTTGTCAAATAAAATGAGTTGTTGAAATACCAGATTTTTCAATGGCTTTAAAACCTCCAGAAATTTCTTTAAAATGATGAATGCCTCGAGATTTAAGAATACTTGCTGCAATCATGCTTCTGTATCCACCAGCACAGTGTATATAAAACGGCTTATGCGTATCGATCTCTATAAACCATTCATTTATTTGTTCTAAGGGTTGATTGAATGCTTCTTCAACATGTTCGGTACTATATTCGCTTTCTCTTCTCACGTCGATTACAATATCTGATTTTAAGTTAAATTCCTTTGCAAATTGAAAAGCGTTTATTCTATTGATGGTATCAATTTCTTTTCCTGTTTTTTTCCATGTTTTGAATCCGTTTTCTAAATATCCAAGAATATTATCAAAACCAACACGACTCAAACGGGTCAATGATTCTTCTTCTAATCCAATTTCAGTGACTAATAAAATGGGTTGTTTTACATCTTTAATTAAGGCGCCTACCCAAGGCGCAAAATCACCGTTTACACCAATGTTAATTGAACGGGGAATGAAACCAGTTGCAAAAGATTCAGCGTCTCTGGTGTCTAAAACCAATGCATTTGTCGAATTAACAATAACTTCAAATTCTTTGGCTGATAAGGCTCGCATACCATTTTTTAAAACAGTGTCAAAACTTTCTATGTCTTTTTTGTTTAATTCGACATTCATGGCAAAGTATCCAGGAGGAGGTAATAACCCTTCTGTTACCACTTTAATAAATGCTTCTTTGCTTGGTTGATTTAATGCATAATTGACTTTTTTTTGGTTTCCTAAAGTGTCAACAGTTTCTTTCATCATGTTTTTACCACAAGCACTTCCAGCACCATGCGCTGGATAAACAATCAAGTGATTTGTCAGTGGCATAATTTTGGTATAGATAGATTCATACAATAAACCAGCTAATTCTTCTTGGGTCATTGATCCATCTATTTGCGCTAAATCTGGACGTCCTACATCTCCTAAAAATAAAGTGTCACCGCTAAACAAAGCATAGTCTTTGTTATTTTCATCTTTGAGTAAAAAACATGAACTTTCCATGGTATGTCCAGGAGTGTGAAGAACTTTGAGGGTTACTTTTCCTAATTTAAATTCCTGCCCATCTGTTGCAATTGTAGCTTCAAATTCGGGATTGGCTGTAGGCCCGTAAATAATTTGCGCACCTGTTTTTTTACATAAATCGATATGACCAGAAACAAAATCAGCATGAAAATGAGTTTCGAAAATATATTTTATACTGACATTATCTTTTTGTGCCCTATCTAAATAAGGTTGTATTTCCCTCAATGGATCAATAATTACTGCTTCTGACCCAGAGGTAATATAATACGCTCCTTGGGCTAAACATCCTGTATATATCTGTTCAATTTTCATTTTTTAAGTTGATTTATAATCCATCAATATAACTATTTACACAAATGTATTCTTCTTTTTTTTGAAACCAACTTTTTTAAATCGAAATAAAACGATTTAAAAATTGTTGAAGTCGAAAAATATGAACCAAAAATAAAATATCCCAATCAATAAGAATGCATCAATCTTTGAGAAAAAAAATCAAAAGTTTATTGTTTCTTTTATCACACTTGTTTAGTGATTACTTTTTGTTGCAAACAAATTATACCTGTTGTGATAGGATTCCTAAAACTTCTAATGTGGAACTAAGATCTATGCTTACTAACAAAAAGAGTTTTTGTAGCTCAACAAATTAAAGCATGTGGAAAATTATTCTAATTTTAAAGAGGTTGAGCCAATGATGGTCTTATCGCAAGTGATCTCAATAATATAATTTCCAGGCACAAGATTGCCTTGACCTTCGCAATAAGTAACACCACTAATTTCGGCATTGGCATAATTTAATATTTCTTTTCCTGCAAAATAACCAGATGATTTGTCAAAACTAAATCGGTAGTCCTCATCATAACTTTTCGCCATTTCTTTTCCATCAGGAGTCACAATTCTAATATAAATAATTTTTTCTCCTCGTTTTGCGATTTTATTTTCTCCCAAAGAAAAAGATACTTTTATTTTTTCGGCGCGACTGGCTTTTGATGTTATTGTTTCTTTTCCGCCCTTTTTTATTTTAACGCCTTTGGCAACAATATTAAAGCATGATAAAATAGAACCCTTTTCAATGGTAGATTTTAAATCTTCTTTTTCTTTATTTAAATCTAAAATTTTATTTTTTTCATTTTCTAAATCCTTTAACACATTCCCTTTTTCTAATACTAACGTTTTATTTAAAGTTCCTAAAGAATCAATTGTACGCACATAGCCTCTCATGATGGTACGCAAAGTTTCGGATTCTTTTTTTAACCGAGATATAATGTAAGGATCTCCTTTGTGTTTTTCAGCTTCTTTGATTAATTCAATGATTTCGGCTTTTTTTTGTTCAATTTCAGATTTTAAAGTTTTATTATTGGTTTTTAAAGATTCAAAGTCTTGTTGTAATTGTAATAGTTCATCTTTCACGTTGTCCCTCTCAACAACAACCTTTTCTTTTAAAACAATGGTTTGCGCAACTCGATTTGTTTCGTTCCAATACATCCAAAAAGTTATTCCATTTGTAATTGCAAGCAGTATGATGAGTGCCCATAACAACGCGGATTTTTTACGATTATCATTTGCAGTATTTTCTTCCATAATTTATTATTTACCTCAAATTTAGTATAAAAAACAAAAGCCTTTCCTGAAAGTTTTTCACGAAAGGCTCTTAATTAAATTCAATTATTACTGTGTAATACCCAATTTTTTAGCGATGGATGGCGGCAATGCTTTTTTGTGAAGCATGATACTCGTAGTTTTATATAAGACGTAACTTTCAGAGGCATAGAAATAACCATCACATTCATTACGATCTTTTCCCCAAGAATTTTTTACAATATAGTATGGTGTATTATTTTGATCTTTTGCAATTCCCACGATATGCATGCCATGATCATCTTGCGTGTCATAATTATTAAATGCTTGTTGGCGCAATTCTTGTGTAATTTTTAATTGAGGCTGTGGTTTTTTTACTATTTCCAATTTTTGTTCTTCATTCATTTCTTCAATTGGTGTTTCAGGAACAATTGCTAATCCTTCTTTAAATCGGAATCCCTTTTCGCTCACATCTGCCGCCCAAGCAAAAGTATACCCGTTTGTAATAGCATATTGCATTACCTCTTGTAATTCATTCAAGGGAATATTTTGCATTAATTCCCAATTCCAATTATCTGGAATTTCTAATACAAATTTTGAATAAAAATCATGGTGGTTAAATGAGGTTAAATAAACATAATCATCAGGTTTAATGCCAGTTGCTTCTGCATAAGTTTTAGCGGTGTAATCTTTTCCTTTATAAGTAAATTTTTCAGGAACCTTTCCTAAATAAGCATCGCAAGTACTTTCAATAATATTATGAACGGCATCAAAATCTATTTTTGTGTTTTTTTCGTTGACGGTTGTTGCTACAATAGCTTTAATTGTAGACTCTAATTGTGTATGATTATGAAGATCTTTTGGATTTTTTTTACCAGTATAAATTTCTTCAGGCACAATGCCATATTTTCGAATAACCTGAACAACATCTGGAAAGCCGCCACCTTGCGCAATATTTGAAAAACCATGCATTCTGATATAGTTGTCAGATTTTAATGGATATGCTTTTCTTACCACAAACATTTCTGATAAATTATAATCTTTTCCTTTACCCAATCGGATTAGTTCACTTTCAAAAAAGGACAATGCTGAAAATGACCAACAGGTTCCTGTTAAATCTTGATGCTGAACCGCCGTTGCATCCAAATTTTTCACAACTGTAAATTTATACTCGCTTCCTTTTGAGTTTGTTAAAGTTTGTGCATTGGCTGCACCTGAAAATAGCGTTATCGCAATTAATATTGATTTTTTCATGATAAGTTTTTTTTAATAAATGTACTTCTTTTGATAAAAAAATAAAAAGATTTATGTTGTACGGTTATAAAATTGTCTAATTGGTTTGATTGTACTTAAAACGTTATAAATTGTCGCATAAATTGAAATGAGATTAGTAGACATATATTTTACTCTATAATTATTTTCGAATTAAAAATATTTCTCAAACTTTTATCTTGTAGTGATAAAAAATATAAGCCCTTTGAAAAAGAGCTAACATCAATACTGATGGAATTGTTATCACTTTTTTGATGATAAATTTCTTGGCCTAAAACATCTATGATGATGATTGTGTTTTCTACTTCACTCGTGTTGATGCTTACCTTAATATTATCATGACTAGGATTTGGGAAAACGCTTGCAATTGTTTTATTTCCAAATTCATGTAATCCTACTACCCCATTGTTAATTGAATTAAAAAATGTGAGCCCTCCCGCATAATTCCCTAAAAACAAATCTCGTTTCCCGTCATTATTAATGTCTTCGTAAATTGGCGCACAACGAGCGCCATCATTAATTTTAAATAAATTGGTGTCAACTCTATTGTAATTTCCCGTTAAATTACCGTCTATGTTATCATACAAATAAATATTTCCAATCTCACTACCCACAAGCATTTTTGTAGTTCCTCCATTATCGAATAGATAAGGAGTGCTATAGCCAGTTAAACTGCCATACTGTTTTACATTAATCGCTCCCATAAAATTTGTAACTAAATTAAAAGCTGGTACGCTTGCTGAACCTGTATTTTGATAGTATGAAACAGTTCCAGCTACAGAACCAATAATTAAATCAAGAAGTCCATCTTTATTGATATCATATATTTGAGGGAATGCAACATTTCCAACATCAATTGATTTATAATTTAATACTGGAGCGGTCACAAATAATGCTGGACCACCAAACGAGGCCGTGTTTTTAAAATAGGCCAATTGACCATTGTTCTGGCCTATGATTAAATCTTTATCACCATCATTATCTAAATCGCCAAAAGTAGGAGCCATTGAAAATAAATTATAGGTAGAAAGATTTTGATAATCTCTCGTTATGAGCGAGAATGAAGGTGATGAGGTAGACCCTACATTTTTATAATAAGCCAACTTTGAAATATTTGTTGCGCCATTATAGTAACCTACATTTCCAATAATTAAATCTTTCTTCCCATCAGAATCTGCATCAAATAATACTGGATAGGCGCCTTCTCCGAGTTCAATCATCCCATCTTGTAAAAAATTTTTCTTTTGAAAACTAAAACTAACGGTTGGTGTGGTAGAAGTATTTTTGTAATACCAAACGCTTTCAAAATTTTCTGAGCCTGATACTGCATTTGGGCTCGCCAATAAATCCTTGTAGCCATCATTGTCTACATCCAAATAATAGGTACAAGGATAGGAATTTATTTGAATTTTATTTAAACTCGATTTTACAGGGTAATTAGGAAACAAAACTGTTGTGTCACTGATGTGTGCATTAGTTTGCGCGCCTCCGTTTTCTGCATAAAAAACATCTGTGCATGATATATCGCCTAAAATAAGCTCTTGATCCATGTCACCATCTCTATCAAAACACATGATGCAAGAACCTGCGTGTAATACTTTAGCTGACTTTTCATTTATATTTTTGTTTTGCATTTTGGGATAAGGGCATTGGTTTAAATAAACTTGGCAAGATGTTTCTTGAATGTCTCCCCAACAATCATCGGCCAATTCAAAATCTAAACTATCAGCATGACCATATAATTCTTTACTTTTGTTTTTATGATATTCTAATCTTACACCAAACACTGAAAAATTTATGATATCTAAATCACCATCGCCATCAATATCTGCAATCCCTGGCATCCCGACAGAATTTGAATATATATTAGCAATATTAGGACTTCCAGAAGGATTATAATTACTGTATAAAAGACTTTTGACTAACACAAATCCAAATGTTGAAATGGTACTAGTGTTTTTATACACTTTTATTCCTCCTACAGTATAAGCAAATAAATCACTTTTTCCATCATTATTATAATCGTAAAACATTGCCCAATCCTGAACTTTAGGCATTAAAGATTCGTACTGAGGAGCATATTTAAAATTAGATGCGCCAACATTTAAAAAAGGTTTTAATTTTCCAAATCCACTGGAACTGATTTTATCGAATGCAACAATGTCATTCTTACCATCTAAATTCAAATCAATTGACGAAAACGAGCTAAAGTTAATCCCTCCTGCCCAAGGATTTTGAAGCACTTTACCAGATTCGTAAACAGAAATGGTGTCTCTGTATACATTGGTTTGCGCCTTCATGTTAAAGGTTACAGCAACAAGAAAAATAATTAAATGTAGGCGGATCATTAAGACAAATTTAATGATTTATATTTCTAAACTTACATCCCAATTGATTAATAATCAACTTTAAATAAATTTGCTTTATAAGGCTCATAAAGCTATATTTGCCTCCTTATTTTCAAGATTTAACAACTATTTTATGCAAAACAAAGGTGCCATTAAAATTTTCGCTATACTACTAGCGCTTGCTTGTCTTTTTTATCTTTCATTCACTTGGATTACCAGTGGGGTAGAAAATGATGCAAAAGAATATGCAGAGGGGATTATTGCTTCTCCTTTAACTATCAGTAATGCAAAAGCATTTGCCAATAATAATTCTACCAAAGAATTAGCTTATATTGATTCTATAAAAACAAAAACAATAGACAGATATTTGGATTCAGTAAAAAAAATTCCAGTTTATGATTTAATCATTGCCAGTTACACCTATGAAGAGTGTAAGAAGCGTGAAATCAATCTGGGCTTAGATTTACGTGGCGGGATGAATGTAACTTTAGAAATTTCAGTTGCTGATATTTTGAAGAATTTATCTAACAACAATACAGATGCGGCTTTTAACAAATCTATTAATGATGCCACTGCAAATCTTGGTAAAAATAATGATGATTATTTAACTGTTTTTGAAAAAACATATCGTGACAATGCACCAAATGGCAGATTAGCTCCGCTTTTTCAAACCATTGAATTAAAAGGAAAAGTTGATTTTAATGCGAGCAATGACCAAGTGATGGCATTTCTTCGCAAAACGGTAGATGAAGCCATTACAAACTCTGAAGCTACTTTCCGTTCACGTATTGATCGCTTTGGTGTAGCGCAACCAAATATTCAAAAATTAGGTTCGAGCGGTCGTATATTGGTAGAATTACCAGGCGTGAAAGACAAAGAACGCGTTCGTGAATTATTACAAGGAACTGCAAACTTAGAATTTTGGGAAACTTATGAAAATCAAGAAATCGCTCCATTTTTTGAAAAAGCAAACACGAAAGTGAAAAATATTTTATATCCTGATTTTGAAAACAATCAAGATTCAAGCCAAGTAAATGATTCTATTTCAAAAGCAGAAAACATTAAAGTCAATGATATTGATACTTTAAAAACAAAAAAAGATAGCATTTCTAAAATTGCAGCTATATCAACACCAACATTATCAGATGCAGAAAAGCAAGATACCGCAGTTAAAAATTTCTTAAAACGTTTTCCTTTATATTCTTTGTATTCTCCTTTAAAAGCGGCAGTTTATCAAGATGAGAAATCCAAAGGATATTCTTATATACCTGGCCCAACAGTTGGAACAGCAGCTAAACAAGATACGGCAAAAATTAATTCTTATCTTAGGTTGGAAAAAGTGAAGGCCATTTTCCCTTCAAAGGTAAAGTTCATGTGGGGAGCGAAAGAACAAGAAAGGAAAAACGAAGCTGGCGAAGTAATTTATAGGTATTTTGATTTATTTGCCATTAAAGTAACTGACCGCAGTGGTAAAGCTGCTATGTTTGGCGATATCATTACGGATGCTCGTGCAGATTTTAATGCACAAAGTGGCGGCCATCCCTACATTAGCATGACCATGACTGGCGAAGCTGCTGCAAATTGGGCAAAATTAACAAGGGCAAATTCACCAAAAAGTGCAACAGAAAAAGGCCGTTCAATTGCCGTGGTGATGGATAATTTAGTTTACTCAGCCCCTACAGTTAATGGAGAAATTAAAGGTGGACAATCTCAAATAACTGGAAATTTTACGGTTGAAGAAGCCAATGCTTTGGCAGCAGTTTTGAGCGCGGGTAAATTACCAGCACCTGCTAGAATTGTTGAAGAAAGTGTGGTCGGTCCAACTTTAGGTCAAGAAGCCATTGACTCTTCTTTGATTTCATTTATAATAGCATTATTAGTCATTCTTATATTTATGTATGCATACTACAATAAAGCAGGTTTAGTAGCTAACATTGCTCTTATTGCAAACATGTTTTTTATTTTGGGTGGTTTAACATCAATGACGGCTGTGCTTACTCTCCCAGGTATTGCCGGCATCGTGTTAACTATTGGGTTGGCAGTAGATGCCAATATCCTTATATTTGAACGTATTCGAGAAGAATTGGCATTGGGAAAAAATACATCCCACGCCATTAAAGAAGGTTTTAAACATGCGATGAGTTCTATCATTGACTCAAACGCTACATTAGCCATTTTAGCTATTATTTTATATGTTTTTGGATCAGGTCCAATACAAGGTTTTGCAACGACTCTTTTGATAGGAATTGGCGCTTCTTTGTTTTCAGCAATATTAATTACAAGGGTAGTGTTTGAATGGATGCTAGAACGTAAAATGGAAATTCCTTTTGATAATGATGTTACTCGCAATTCGTTTAAAGATGTTGCTTTTAATTTCGTTGGAAGAAGAAAATTATATTATGCCATTTCAGCTTTAATAATTACGGCAGGGGCTATTTTTTATGTTAAAAATGATGGGTTTAAATTAGGAGTTGATTTTAAAGGTGGAAGAACGTATCAAGTACGTTTTGATAAAGAAATGGAAACCGAAACCGTTAAAAACGCTTTATCAAAAGTATTTAAAGAGTCATCATTAGAAGTTAAAACCCTTGGTAATGCCAACCAACTCAAGATTACAACCTCTTACCGCGTTTCTGATAATTCACCAACCGTCGACACAGAAGTTGAAGCAGCTTTAAATCAGGGCCTACAATCATTAAATGTAAAACATGAGCTCGTTAGTCAACAGAAAGTAGGACCTACCATTGCAACCGATATTTTATATGGCGCATATGGTGCAATCTTATTTTCTTGTTTATTGATGTTTATTTATATTTTAATAAGATTTAAAAAATGGCAATATGGTTTAGGTGCAGTGGTGGCACTATTTCATGACGTTTTAGTGGTGTTATCTTTTTACACAATCTTAGATGGGGTAGTTCCTTTCTCTTTAGAAATCGGTCAAGATTTTATAGCTGCAATCTTAACGGTGATGGGTTATACCATGACAGAAACAGTGGTTGTTTTCGATCGTATTCGTGAGCGTTTAAGTGACAGTGGAAAAGATGATGCCTATGGCGAAGAACGTAATACTTTAATTAATTACGCTTTAAATAGCACTTTAAGTAGAACTATTTTAACTTCTCTAACTGTTTTCTTTGTGTTATTGGTTATTTTTGTTTGGGGCGGGGAGAGTATCAGAGGGTTCATTTTTGCTTTACTTATAGGACGTATTATTGGAACTTATTCTTCTTTATGCATCTCAACACCAATCGTGGTTGATTTTGATAAGAAAAAATAGGTTCTTATACCCTTTGGTGCGCCAATGGGTGGGAGCAGAAGTTTTAACGCTCCGAATTACCGTTACGGCATGAATGGCCAAATGAAAACGGATGAAATATCAGGAAGCGGAAACCACTATACAGCTAAATTTTGGGAGTACGACCCACGTTTAATGTTCCGTTGGAATTTAGACCCGAAACCAACTGTTGGTTTAAGTGATTATGCTTGCTTTGGAAATAATCCTATTTTGAATGTTGACCCTAACGGAGATTTTAAATATAAGTTTGGGGCAAGAATCTATCAATTTTTTCACGGAGGAACAATATTACGAAACGAGGATCCCAATAGTTATAAGCATAAAGAATGGTTTGTACGTCCAGAACCACCTCAGGCAAATCCAATACCCGCATCTGGAAATATGAAAGACGGTTACACACTAGGAGAAGTAAAAATAAGCACTGATCATTACGATTGGGGCATCGGAAAAAAATTAGAAGAAACGGGAAGTCGCTTAGATAGAGTTCTTACTGGAACATCGGGGGCTGATAACGATTCGTATCAAGGAGTAAGTGGAATGAGAAAAGGAGCAGACCTTTTAGATAACATGGGAGATAAAGCCTCTTATGTTCCAGGATTTGGAACTGCTCTAGGTAAAGGTTTACAGATAGAGGCAGACCTTATAAATACGATTGCAGATTTTAATTCTTCAGAAATGAATAAGACAGATGCTGCTGTTAATGCAGGCAAAAGATTCCTTTTATTCGGGGCTGGAGAAGGAGCAGGAAAATTAATAGATAAATATGTGAAAAATCCTGTCTCGAATTATGTTGTTGATCAAACTGTTAGAAAATCTTTAGGTGCAGTAAAGGACAAAGTTATAAAAAAGGAAAAAAAGCGGAAATTAATATTTATGGAATATGTAGATAAAATATTAGCACTAATGGTATCCTCATATTTAGGTGCTTTACTGTTTATTTTTTTTGGAATTTGGAAGCTAAGAGATACAACTAAAAATACTAAGAAAAATATTTATTCTTCACTACAACCATACACAAGTGGTATAGTTGCAGGTGCAGGGTCTATTGTTTTAGGAATTACAATTGTAGTTTTGAAATTATTAGGCAAATTATAATACCCCGCGCCTATAAATTTCCACGGAGAAATGATAATAAAAGAATTTATTCACGATGTTTTAAAATATGTTGTAAGTAGTTACTGGGGCGCTATTTTATGTTTTTTATTTGGTATATGGAAATTAAGAGATACGATAAAAAATACACCAAAAAATATTGAGAAATCTGTAGGGCAACCATATATACAAGGTATTTTTGCAGGAGTATTCAGTATATTATTGGCAATAATTATTGTTGTTTATAAAATAAAAGGTAAAATGTAAATCCCCCCTCTAGCGCAAGCATTAGCGCAGCGGTGCTTGTGTTACTTCATCTGCTCCGCATCATTTGTAATGCTGTGGCTATTAAAACAAAAACCGTATATAATTTGCTACGGTTTTTTTATTTAATCCAACTCGTATTAAGATCTTCGCTGGCATTATTAACAGCTCTAATGATTACAAAATCTTTTTTTTCATTCACTTGAAAATTTATCATGTAAGATAATTTATTAACCCATTCGCGCGGATTATAAATCAAGATTTTACGAAACCCTATTTACTTAAACTTTTGTGATTAAAAACAAACTGACACCTCTATTTAAAAAATGCTCCTATTTAAACTCTAGATTTATTCTTCAACATAATCTAAATATTTAGTAAAGATTTTTTATAAATGATACAAAACTAATGAAGACTAGTTTTAGTTTTTGACTCCAATCTTTATCTAAAAAATACCTCTTTTAAAATTAATAAACCCCAATTACAAACTGCCTCTCAATTACTTTTATAAGGGTTGAATTGATAAGAAAAAATAGCATCCACAATCTTGATTTTATTTTTTTGCGGGGGTTTTTTATAAAGAAATTTTATGAACTCGGTTAATTGGAATGACAATTCCTTTTTTTAATATGACACGTTTATCAGTTACGCCCCAAACGGTTGTTTCTACTAACTTTCGAGAAATATCATCTTCAAAATAAATTTTAATTTTAGCATGCTCCAAATTTCCCAAAGAAAGAGCTCTATTTAATTCAGCTTCACGCTCTTTGATTAATTCTTTATCCAATAAAACCTCTTCCTCAGGAAATTTAAGTGTTTCTATTTTCTCTTTTGCAATTGCTTCAAATGTAGAGGTCATAATTCGTCTATTTATGTTGGTTAGTTTTTTTTACATCAATACTATTAAAAAAGTTTCGATAAATGTTTAAAATTGATTTTTACTTTTTAACAAGTAAAACTACATTTTCAACATGGGCTGTTTGTGGGAACATATCCACTGGTTGTATTTCGGCGATGTCATAAACTTTTATTAACATTTCCAAATCGCGCGCCTGAGTGGCGGGATTGCAACTGACATAAATTATTTTTTCTGCTGCTATTTTTAGTAAAGTGTTAATTACGTCTTCATGCATACCTGCTCTTGGTGGGTCAGTAATAATGACGTCAGGTTGGCCGTGAGTTTTTATGAATTGTTCATTCAAAACATCTTTCATATCGCCTGCAAAAAAAACAGTGTTTAAAATATTGTTTCGTTCCGAATTGTGTTTAGCATCAATTACTGCATCCTCAATGTATTCAACACCAATTACTTTTTTTGCTTTTTTTGCAATAAAATTTGCAATCGTTCCTGTTCCTGTGTACAAATCATAAACGATTTCATTTCCTTTCAATTGGCATAAATCGCGGGTTATATTATAAAGTTTTAAAGCTTGTTTTGAATTTGTTTGGTAAAAAGATTTTGCTGAGATTTTATATTTTAATCCTTCCATTTCTTCAAAAATATGATCTCTTCCATAAAAAGTTATGATATCTAATCCCTGTAAGGTATCGTTTCCTTTTTGATTAATTACATATTGCAAAGATGTTATATTTGGAAAAGTTTTTTTTAAATGGGTTAATAGCGTAGTTATATTTTCTTGTTGATTTTCAAAAAACTGTATTAACACCATTAATTCACCTTGGATAGAGTTACGTATCATTAATGTGCGCAGCAATCCTGTTTTATTACGGACGTTATAAAAAGTAAAATTGTTTTTATTTGCAAATTTTTTGATTTCATTTCTAATTGTATTTGATGGCTCTGCCTGAAGATGACAATGGTTTATATCTAAAATTTTATCAAACATTTTTGGAATATGAAAGCCTAAGGCATTGCAATTATCAAATACTTCAGCACTTTTAATCTCTGCCGACGTTAACCATTTTTTATCGGAAAACGAAAATTCCAATTTATTGCGATAATCATAATTTTCAGAGTTGGGAATAATAGGCTTAAGTGAAGTAATATCTAATTTTGCAATGCGGGTTAAAGCATCAGAAACCATTTTTTGCTTAAAATAGAGTTGGATTTTATAATTAAGATGTTGCCATTTGCATCCGCCACAAACGCCGAAATGTTCGCATTTTGGTGTAATTCGGTTTTCAGATTCTTTTTTTAAAGCGGTAATATGGCCTTCGGCATAATTATTTTTTTTTCGGGTAATAAGCACATCAGCGATATCTCCAGGCACACCACCTTCCAAAAAAATTACCATGCCATCAATCTTTGCAATCGATTTTCCTTCGGTTGAAATATCTACAATTTCAACATTTTCAACAAATATGTTTTTTTTTATTTTACTCATGAGTTGGCAAATGTAAATGATTTTTTTAAAAGTGTTTTTTTAAATTATTAGGATTACTCGTTTAAGTCGCAAATAGTTTTTATATTTGATACAAATAAATTAAAAATGTTTAAAGGCGTTACTATATCAGAGTTTCATGAGCGATTTAAAACAGATTCTGACTGTTTGGAT
>Ga0315900_10005900_pt1 | contig 16638 bp, 14 predicted proteins | sample LakEriMetagenome_FD_203521 | JGI IMG/M metagenome (GOLD analysis project Ga0315900, IMG submission 203521) | Freshwater fungal communities from buoy surface, Lake Erie, Ohio, United States - Buoy 12 MA114 | ecosystem: Environmental > Aquatic > Freshwater > Lake > Lake biofilm | place: USA: Lake... | reverse complement strand
TGGGCGGCGCTCTACAACTACTATGCCCATGGCGAATTGAAGGCCGAAGGCTCTTCGGTGGCCGAGGGCATCGGGCAGGGGCGCATCACCGCCAATCTCGAAGGCGCGCCGATCGACACGCAATACCGTGTCTCGGACGAGGAAGGCCTCGTCTGGGTCGAGCGGCTGCTCAAGGACGAGGGCCTGTGCCTCGGCCTCAGCTCGGGCATCAATGTCGCGGGCGCGGTGCGGCTGGGCAAGGAGCTGGTGGCCGAGGGGCGGGCCAATCCGCAGGTCGCCACGATCCTGTGCGACACGGGCTTCCGCTACCTCTCGACGCTCTACAACGCCGAATGGCTGGCGGCCAAGGGCCTGCCGGTGTTCGACTGGCTGGCGCCCGCTCCGGCGCAGGCGGGCGGCGCGTGACAGAGCCTTCGCTGCTCTCTAGGCTGCGGGACATGACCCAGCGCAGCCTGTTCGATCCCGCGCGCGGTGCGCCTGCGCCGACGATCGATCCCGATCCCGATCCCGATTTCGCCACGCCGCCCGCGATTGCGCGGGCCGAGGCGATCCAGCGGCTCCAGATCGGAGTCATCGGGATTGCCGCAATGGTCCTGCTGGTGGGGCTGGCGAGCATCATCGGCAGCCAGGCCGACGTCGCCGAGGAAGCCGCCGTTCCCGAGGCTGCTCCCACCACCGAACCGAACCCCGCTCCCTCGCAGGCCAATCCGCTCGCCGATGCGGGCGTGGTGCCCGATATCGCGGCAGAGCCCGACGCCATGCCCTCCGACCTGCCGCCACCGGCTGCGGGCAATGGCAATGCCCCAGCCGGACAATAGCGGCCGCGCCGGCCTGATTGCCGCGCTGCTGCTGCTGGCAGGGTGCGGCGCGGCTCCGGCCAAGCAGCCACCTTCAGAGCCCCCCGCGCTTGGGCTGATGACCAGCCTGCCGCTCTACTGGCCCGCCGATGCCGCGCTTGAAGAGATTGCCGCCGGCACCGCCGCCCCGCCATGGCAGCGCCGCGCGATCGAGACGCGCTACCGCATCGTCCCGGTCGACACGCTCTCGCCGATCCCCGCGCTTGCGCCGGGCGGGGCGGAGACCGATCCGCTGGCAGGCCTCACGCGGCTCGCGGTAATCCAGCCGCGCGGGCTCTCGCCGGCCGATAATGTCGCGCTCGATCAGTGGGTGCGGGCAGGCGGGCGGCTGCTGATGGTGCTCGATCCGGTGCTGACCGGCGAATATGCCCCGCCGCTGGGCGATCCGCGCCGCCCGGTGGAGGCCGCGCTGATCCCGCCGGTGGTGGAGCGCTGGGGGCTGAAGGTCGGCTTTGCCGTTCACGAGACCGAGGAGGCCTATTTCGGCACCGGCACAATGTCCGGCGGCGTCGAAGTGCCGCTCGCCTATCCCGGCACGATCACCCTGCTGCCCGCAGGCGCCAAGTCCTGCACCCAGCCTGCGGGCGCGATCGCGGTGTGCCGCATCGGCAAGGGCGAGGTTACCCTGATCGCGGATGCCGCCCTGTTCGAGCATTCCGAACTTGCGGGCGAGGGCGGGGCGCAGATCGCCCGGATGCTGGACGCCGCTTTCGGGGAATGAGCGACCCGGGGATTTTACGGGAGAGCCGGGACTCGGGCGAGACTCGGGCGGCTTGAGGGCGGGAAAATCACGGGAAAGCGGCGTTTTGGGGCGGGATTTCGGGGGTCCTGACGGGTCTGCGGCTCAGGGAAATTGCGCAATCAAGTCAGAATAATGACTTGAATCCATAGTTTTGCCGAGTTTTCCCGCGATTTCCCGTAAAAATCCCTTCCATCCCGCGACCTTCCCCGATATTAATGTGGTCCATCAAACATGTCTGTTTGCGACGCGTGCGGCTGGTGGAGCCGGCGCGCTGCCCCGCCATGCGCGCGGGCGGCAGCGGGGAAGGCATGTCTGAGATGCGCACCGGTCTCGTGGGGAGCCCGGTCCGTGTCGGGGCAAGAGGGGATCGGCATCAGTGTCGGGGTTCGGAGGATATAGTGGACAGGCCTTTTCGCCCGCGGGCGACAAGGGTCGGTTTGTGCTGCCTTCGGCCTTCCGCAAGGCCGTGAAGGACAGCTCGAACGGCCGCATCCTTTGCCTTGCCGCCCATGACCGCTTTGCCTGCCTCGTCGGTTTCGGCCTGTCGCGCACCGACAAGCTCGAGACCCAGCTCGAACGCGAGGAAGAGCGCGCCATTCGCCTCGGCCTTGCCGATTTCGACCGCGATGTGCGCGCCCAGCAATTGTTCGGCTTCGAACAGCTCCCCTTCGACGAAAGCGGCCGCTTCGTCATGCCCGAACACCTGCGCGATCTCGGCAAGGTGGGCGAGGGCCTCTATTTCCAGGGCGCGGGCGATTTCTTCTTCGTCTGGAACCCCGAGGAACTCGGCCAGATGGGCCCCGAATGGAAGGGCGCGCAGGCAGCCTGTGCCAAGCTCGTCGCCGCCGCGAAGAAGGGGGCTGCGTGATGAGCCCCGACGCCCAGACCTCACCCCACATCCCCGTGCTGCTCGATGAAGTGGTCGCAGCGATCCGCCCCGCAGCGGGCATGACCATCGTCGATGCCACCTTCGGCGCGGGCGGCTATACTACCGCCCTGCTCGAAGCAGGCGCGGTGGTGCACGCCTTTGACCGCGATCCCGATGCGATTGCCGCCGGTGCCGCGCTGGTGGCGCGTTACCAGGGCCGGCTGGTGCTGCACCCCGCACGCTTTTCGCAGATGCGTGCAGAACTCGCCGCGATCGGCATTACGCAGGTCGATGCCGTGGTGATGGATATCGGCGTTTCCTCGATGCAGCTCGATCAGGGCGACCGGGGCTTTGCCTTCATGCATGACGGCCCGCTCGACATGCGCATGAGCCAGTCGGGCGAAAGTGCCGCCGATTTCCTCAACACCGCTGACGAGGAAGCCATCGCCAACGTGCTCTACCGCTTTGGCGAGGAGCGCCAGTCGCGCCGGGTCGCCCGCGCGATCGTGGCTGCGCGCCCGCTGACGACCACCGGCGAGCTCGCCCGCGTGGTGCGCCGCGCCTTGGGCCACAAGCCCCATGACAAGAAGGATCCCGCCACCCGCACCTTCCAGGCGGTGCGCATCCATGTGAACGACGAGCTGGGCGAACTCGAAGCCGGGCTGGCCGCGGCCGAGGCGCTGCTCAAGGACGGCGGCGTGCTCGCGGTGGTGAGCTTCCACAGCCTTGAGGATCGCATCGCCAAGCATTTCCTGCGCGAAGCGAGCGGTGCCGGCCGTGCCGTCTCGCGCCACCTGCCCGGCGAAATGGCTGGCCCCGCGCCCACCTTCACCCGCGTTTCCAAGGGCATCCGCCCGAGCGAAGCCGAAATCCTGCGCAACCCGCGTGCGCGTTCGTCCACCCTGCGCCATGCGATCCGTACCATGGCCCCGGCAAGGAGCATGGCAGCATGATCACCGGTCTTCAGGCACGTTCGCTCGGTTGGATGGCGGTGCTGGTCACCTGCCTTGCCCTGATGGTGGTGCTGAGCTTCAAGGTGCACGCGGTGAAAAGCGAAGTGCTGCTCGCCGAACGCCAGATCCTTGGCCTCAAGCGCGAGGCGATGCTGCTCGAAACCGAGTTCGAGACCCGCGCGAGCCAGCGCCAGCTGGCTTCGTGGAACGCGGTCGAATTCGGTTATGAAGCCCCGCGCGCCGACCAGTTCCTCGATGGCGAGCGTCAGCTGGCGAGCCTCGGCCAGCGCCGCGCACCCGATGCGCCGGCGCCGATCATGCTCGCGCGCGCCGATGTGCCGGCCGATAGTCCGGCAGCGAGCGCCGCGATCGCCAAGGCCAGCACCCCGATGCGCTCGCCGCTGTCGGGCGCGGCGGTGACGCTGGCTTCGGCCTCGAAGGAAAAGGATGCGGGCGAGGTCTTCGCCCAGGCCTTCGGCGATTTCCTCGGTGATGCCTCGCCGATCCGGCCGGCACAGGCCAAGACGCTGGCCTCGCAGGCGATCAGCGCCAAGGGGATGGGCGAATGAGCCGGGAGCAAACCCTGCCTATTTCCGGTCGCTCTGATCGCGACAGCAAGCCCGCTGGACAGGAGTGGCGCGCAGCAGGGGCTGGTTGCCCCTGCAAGTGCCGCGACGAAGCCAGCGGGCTTGCTGTCGCGACCTCGAAGGGGCGGGCCGATTTTGGCCCAGCGCCACGTCGCTCGTCGCTCACTATGCGGTATGCATGGCTCGCTCCTCGCTCCTCGCGCTGGGCCAAAATCGGCACCGTCAGTGGGACCGGAAATAGGCAGGGTCTGCTCTGATGGCTGCCGTTGCAGCCGTCCCTTCTATCCCCGCCGGCCGGGTCCAGCGCTTCAATCTGCGGGCGCAGCTCTTGTGGACCGCGCGGTTCCGCATCCTGTGGGTGATGGCGGTCTTCGCGCTGGTGACCCTGATCGCGCTGACGCGGATCGTGGCGCTGGCGTTTGACGGGCAGGCGCCCGAGCGCACCAGTCTGGCCGAAGCCCTGCTGCCGCCGCGCGGCGAGATCAGCGATCGCAACGGCGTGCCGCTGGCGCGCGCCTTTCCCGCCTATGCCCTGTGGTTCGATCCCGAGGCGATGGGCGATACCGGCGCGCCGCTGGTGCAATCGCCCGAGGTGGTTGCGCGCAAGCTGAAGGCGATCTTCCCCGATATCGACGAGGCGCGCATGGCCCGCCGCCTCGCCTCGGGCCGCGCGGGCTACCTGCGCCGCCGTCTCCTGCCCGAGGAGGCCAACAAGGTCTTCGCGCTGGGCGAAATCGCGCTGGAAATTCCGCGCGAGACCGATCGTCACTATCCGCAAGGCACGCTGGCGGCCCATGTGCTGGGCTATGTGGTCGAGGACGAGGGCGGCAAGCTGGGCATGGAAGAGGTGCTGGAAAAGCGCCTTTCCGATCCGGCGCTTCGCGGCGAGCCGGTGGCGCTGTCGCTCGATGTGCGGGTGCAGGGCGCGCTCGAGGACGAGCTGCGGCGCGGGATGCTGGCCACCAATGCGCTGGGGGCTGCGGGCATCGTGCTCGATGTCGATACCGGCGAAGTCATGGCGATGGCCTCCCTGCCCGAATTCGATCCCAATGTGGCGGGGGCGAGCGGGGCGAAGAACGTCTTCAACCGCGCCACCAACGGGGTTTACGAACTGGGTTCGACCTTCAAGCCGATCAGCGTGGCCGCGGCGATGGATGCGGGCGTGGTGAGCGATCTGTCGCGCCAGTGGAACGCCGAGCCAGTGCCGGTGGGCAGCCGCACGATCAAGGATTCCCACCCGCTCGGCGCGAGCCTCAATGTACCGCAGGCGCTGGTCCACTCCTCCAACACCGTCACCGCGCGTGTTGCCGATGCGCTGGGGCCGGAACGTCTGCGCCGTGCGATGATTGATCTGGGCATGGACCGCCGCCCGTTCATCGAACTGCCCGCCAAGGGTAGGCCGATCTGGCCGCAGGGCCAGTGGAGCCGGGTGACCAACATGACGGTCGGCTTCGGCCACGGCTTGGCGGTCACCCCGCTGCACCTCGCCAGCGCCTATGCCGCGATGGTGAATGGCGGGATCTGGCGTCCGACGACCCTGATGAAGCTCGATCCGGCCGATGTGCCGCGCGGGCGGCGGGTGTTCAAGGAATCGACCTCCTCGCGCATGCGCCAGATGCTGCGCATGATCTCGCTCTACGGCACCGGCCGCAGCGCCGATGCGCCGGGTTACCGCGTGGGCGGCAAGACGGGCTCTGCCGAAAAGGCGGGCGTGGTCGGCTATAACAAGACCGCGCTGGTCTCCTCCTTTGCCGCCGCCTTCCCGATGGATGCGCCGCGCTATGTGGTGGTGGTGGTGGTCGACGAGCCCAAGGGCACCATCGCCAGCTCGTTCCAGCGCACCGCGGCCTTCACCTCGGCCCCGATTGTCGGACGGCTGGTGCCGCGCATCGGCCCGATGCTGGGGGTCCAGCCCGATCCGAACCGCGACGTCGATATTTCGGATCTGCGCTATCTTGTGGATAGCCACTGATGCGCCTCGATGCCTTGCTGGCCACGGCGGGAATGACGGCTGCGGGCGCAGGCGATGCCGCGATCACCGGCTTTGCCATTGATCACCGCAAGGTTGCCCCCGGCACGGTGTTCGGCGCCTTTGCCGGGTCGCGGTTCAATGGCGAGGATTTCATCCCCGCCGCCATCGAGGCAGGCGCGGTCGCCATCGTTGCCCGGCCCGAAGCGAAGGTCGAAGGCGTGTGCCACATCGCCGATGCCGAGCCGCGGCGCGCCTTTGCGCGGCTGGCGGCGGGCTTCTTCGCGCCCTATCCCGCCACCATCGTCGCGGTGACCGGCACCAACGGCAAAACCTCCTGCGTCGAGATGACCCGCCAGATCTGGCGCATGGCGGGCGAGCGCGCGGCGAGCATCGGGACGCTGGGCGTCACCACGCCCGACGGTTCGGTATCGACCGGGCTGACCACGCCCGACATCGTCACCTTCCTCGCCAACATGGCCGGCCTCGCGCGCGAGGGCGTGAGCCACGTCGCCTACGAGGCATCGAGCCACGGGCTCGACCAGTATCGCAACGAGGGCCTCACCGTCTCGGCATCGGCCTTCACAAATTTCACCCGCGATCACCTCGACTATCACGGCACGATGGAGGCCTATTTCGCGGCCAAGATGCGGCTGTTTGCCGAGGTGGTGGCGCCCGGATCTCCGGCGGTGATCCATGATGCAGGCGAGGGTTCGGAGTGGACCGCCAAGGCGATCGCCAAGGCCGAGGCGCGCGGGCTGGATGTGCGCACCGTGGGCGAGGGCGGCAGCTTCCTGCGGCTGGTTTCGCGCGAACCCGGACAGTTGGGCCAGCTTCTTCACATCGAACATGAAGGCGAGACGCGGAAGGTCAATCTGCCGCTGATCGGCGCCTATCAGGCCGCCAATGCGCTGGTGGCAGCGGGCCTCGCCATGGCGACCGGCGTGTCGGCGTCGATGGCCCTCGATGCCCTGACCCGCCTGCAGCCGGTGCGCGGGCGGCTGGAGCGGGCGGCGATCAATGCTGCCGGCGCACCCGCCTATGTCGATTACGCCCACACCCCCGATGCGCTCGAAGCCGCGATCGCCGCGCTGCGTCCGCATGTGGCGCAGGGCGGGCGGCTCATCGTGGTGTTCGGCGCGGGCGGTGACCGCGATGTCGGCAAGCGTCCGGAAATGGGCGCCATCGCCGCGCGCGATGCCGATCTGGCGATTGTCACCGACGACAATCCCCGCAGCGAGGATCCCGCCGCCATCCGCGCAGCGATCATGGCGGGCGGCGGCGCGGCTTTGCGCGAAATCGGCGACCGCCGGGAAGCCATCGCCGCCGCGATTGCCGAGGCGGGGGCGAGCGACATTGTCCTCATCGCGGGCAAGGGCCACGAGCAGGGACAGATATTCGGTTCAGGAGAAACCATGCGGGTCGAAAAGTTCGATGATGTCGAAGTGGCGCGCGAATGCGCCGGTGCAGGAGGCGTGAGCGCATGAACCTGCCGAGCCCCGTGATGCATGCCCTGCTGCGCGCCTGGCCGGTCGCTCCGGCCGACACCCTGCCGCTCGCACTGTGGACCGCCGCCGAGATTGCCGAGGCCACTGGCGGCATCGCCAGCCATGATTTCCAGGCCTCGGGCGTCGAAATGGATTCGCGCGACGTGAAGTCGGGCGACATCTTCGTCGCGCTCAAGGGCGAGGCGATGGATGGTCACAAGTTCCTGCCCCAAGCCTTTGAAAAGGATGCGGTCGCAGCCATCGTCAATCGTCCGGTCGATTACCCGCATGTGCTGGTGAAGGATACGACCGAGGCGCTTCACGCGCTGGCCGAAGCGGCGCGTGAGCGTTCACACGCGGTGCGCATCGGCATCACCGGATCGGTCGGTAAGACGGGGATGAAGGAGGCGATCTTCACCTGCCTCGATCGCGCCAGCCGCGGCGCGGCGCATCGCTCGGTGCGCTCCTACAACAACCATGTCGGCGTGCCGCTGAGCCTTGCGCGCATGCCGGCGCGCGCGAAGTTCGGCGTGTTCGAGATGGGGATGAACCACCGCCACGAAATCGCGCCGCTCAGCGCCCGCGTACGCCCCCATGTCGCGCTGATCACCACGATTGCGCCCGCGCATATCGAGAACCTCGGCAGCCTCGAGGCGATTGCCGACGAGAAGGCGGAGATCTTCACCGGTCTTGTCGAAGGCGGCACCGCGATCATTCCGGCCGACAGCGAATGGGCCGACCGCCTGATCGGCCATGCCCGCAATTGCGGCGCCACTATCGTCACCTTCGGGCGCAGCAAGCACGCCGATGTGCGCCTGCTCGACGCGATCCCGGCGGCAGGCGGCGGGGCGCTGGTGACGGCCGACCTCGGCAACCGGCGCATCTGCTACACCGTGGCCGAACCCGGCGAGCACTGGATCGTCAACTCGCTCGGCGTGATGGCGGCGGTGCGGGCAGCAGGCGGCGATCTGGGCGCGGCGGGTCTGGCGCTGGCCGAGATGGGCGGCCTCAAGGGTCGCGGCGCGCGTCACACGATTGCGGTGGGCAGCGGCACCGCGCTGCTGATCGATGAAAGCTACAACGCCAACCCCGCCTCGATGCGCGCAACGCTCAAGGCGCTGGCCGCAACCCCGGCCACCCGCCGTCTGGCGGTGCTGGGCAGCATGAAGGAACTGGGCGACTTTGCCGATGCCTTCCACCGCCAGCTGGTCGAGCCGCTGGGCGAGGCGGGTGTGACCCATGCGATCCTCGTGGGCGAGGAGATGCGCGCCCTTGCCGAGGAACTGGGGAAACTGTCTTCCGGGCCGCTTGGCAAGCCCATCACCTTCGCCCATTGCGGGTCACCTGCCGAAGCCATTGCCGCACTCGGGGAATATGGTCTTGCTCCGGGGGACGCGGTGCTGGTCAAAGGCTCGAATTCGGTCGGGCTGGGCAGGCTGGTGTCACATTTTACCGAAAAGGCCCCCGCCTAGGCCGCAGCGGGAGGTTCAGGCCCTGAAGTCCAGGGCGCCGAGGAACGTTGAATGCTCTATCTGCTTGCCGAATGGCTGGGCTTCGAAGGCATCTTTAATCTGGTGCGCTACCAGAGCTTTCGCGCCGGCGCGACGCTGATGACCGCGCTCCTGATCGGCCTTGTGATCGGTCCGCGCTTCATCAATCTCCTGCGCGTGCGGCAGGGCAAGGGCCAGCCGATCCGCGAGGACGGGCCGCAGTCGCACCTCGCCAAGCGCGGCACGCCGACCATGGGCGGCCTGATGATCCTGACCGCGCTGACGCTCTCGCTGCTCTTGTGGATGAACCTTGCCAACCAGTTCGTCTGGGCCTGCCTTGCAGTGACGATCGGTTTCGGCATCATCGGCTTCCTCGACGATTACGACAAGGTCGCCAAGAACAGCCATGCGGGCGTGCCCGGACGGGTGCGGCTGGCGGCGGAATTCGTGGTGGCGGGGATCGCCGCATGGCTGATCGTCAGCCAGATCAACACCAATCTCTACCTGCCCTTCCTCTCGGGTGTGAGCATCCCGCTGGGGCCGGCCTATTACGTCTTTGCCGCCTTCGTGATCGTGGGCGCGGGCAATGCGGTGAACCTGACCGACGGGCTTGATGGCCTCGCGATCATGCCGGTGATCATCGCCAGCGGCACCTTTGCGATCATCTGCTATCTCGCGGGCCGCGCCGATTTCAGCGCCTATCTCGGCATTCCGCACGTGCCGGGTGCGGGCGAACTCGCCATCTTCTGCGGGGCGATCATGGGGGCGGGGCTCGCCTTCCTGTGGTTCAATGCGCCGCCGGCTGCGGTGTTCATGGGCGATACCGGCAGCCTTGCCCTCGGCGGCGCGCTGGGCGCGATTGCGGTCGCCTCGCATCACGAAGTCGTGCTGGCGATTGTCGGCGGGCTGTTCGTGCTCGAAGCGGTCAGCGTCATCGTGCAGGTGTTCTGGTTCAAGCGCACCGGCAAGCGGGTGTTCCGCATGGCCCCGATCCACCACCATTTCGAGCAACTGGGCTGGAGCGAAAGCAAGGTCGTGATCCGCTTCTGGATCATCGCGATCGTGCTGGCGCTGATCGGCCTTTCCACGCTGAAGCTCAGGTAGGCGCCGCTGCCGTGATCACCTCACCCGCCTTCAAGTCCAAGCGCTACGCGGTGCTGGGGCTCGCCCGCTCGGGCGCAGCCGCGGCCGAGGCGCTGATGGCGAGCGGGGCGGAGGTGATCGGGTGGGACCGGCAGGATGTCGCCCGCGAACCCTTCGAGGGGCGCTGCCGGTTGATCGATCCGCTCGAACTTGACCTTACCGGTTTTGCCGGCGTGGTGGTCTCGCCCGGGGTGCCGCTCAACACCCACCCCATCGGGCCGCACACCTGGCAATATGGCCTGCCGGTGATCGGCGATATCGAGTTGTTTGCATTGGCCCGGCCTGCGCTGCCGCCGCACAAGGTGGTGGGCATCACCGGCACCAACGGCAAATCCACCACCACCGCGCTCACCCACCACATCCTGCAAAGCGCGGGCGTGCCTGCGGTGATGGGCGGCAATATCGGCGATCCGATCCTCGCGCAGGAGCCGCTCCCTGAAGGCGGGGTCTATGTGCTCGAACTGTCGAGCTTCCAGATCGATCTCACCTTCACGCTCGACTGCGATGTCGCCGCGCTCACCAACATCACCCCCGATCATCTCGATCGCTATGCCGATTTCGCCGCCTATGCCGCGGCCAAGGAACGCCTGTTCGACATGCAGGCGAGCGGCATCGCGCTGGTGTGCGACGAGGACGAGCCGACCGCTGCGATTGCCGGTCGGCTGGAAGCCGCCGGCAAGCCGCTGGTGCGGGTCAGGACGTCTGATCTTGCCGCAGCAGGCCTCGCCGAAGGCCGCTCGCCCTCGCTGGCCGGGCCGCACAATGCCCAGAACGCTGCGGTCGCCGCCGCAATCTGCCGCCAGCTGGGCCTCACCGAGGCGCAGATCGCGCATGGGCTTGCCACCTATCCCGGCCTGCCGCACCGCATGGAGCGGGTGTGCGATGCCGATGGGGTGATCTACGTCAACGACAGCAAGGCGACCAACACCGCCTCGGCCGCCCCCGCGCTCGCCGCCTTTCCGCCCGATCCGGCGATCAATGGCGGGGCGCCGCGGATCCACTGGATCGTCGGCGGGCTGCCCAAGGAAGAGGGGCTGGGGGCCTGCGCGGCCCATGTCGGCAATGTCGCGGCGGCCTATACCATCGGCGAGGCCGGGCCGATGTTCGCCGAGCATCTTGATGGAAAGGTCAGGGTCGAACGCTGCGAGCTGATCAGCGAGGCCGTGCGCCGCGCTTCGGAGGCTGCGCGTCCGGGCGAGGTTGTGCTGCTCTCGCCGGCCTGTGCCTCCTATGACCAGTTCCGCGATTACGAAAAGCGCGGCCACCACTTCCGCCAGATGGTCGGCGCGATCACCGGCTGCGGGGATGCGGGCGAAGGTGCAGGCGCGGGCGGGAGCACCCCGGCATGAGCTCGGTCTGGACCCCTGCACGCAGCGGCGCCGCGCCGAGCGGCCCGGGTGCCTATCTGCCGCCCGCCTCGGTGCAGCGCCGCTGGCGCGACAATCTGCGCATCTGGTGGCGCGAGATCGACAAGCTGCTGCTCGGGCTCATCCTCCTCCTGATGGCGATCGGCGTGCTGGCGGTGGCCGCCGCCTCGCCCGCGAGCGCGGACCAGCTCTCGACCGCAAGGGTCACGCTCGACGAATTCATGTTTCTCAAGCGCCATGTGGTGTTCCAGTTCCTCGGCCTGTCGCTGATGGTGGGCCTGTCCTTCCTGTCGCGTGATCAGGCGCGACGGCTGGGCATCATGGTGGGCGCGGTGATGCTTGCGCTGCTGTTCGTCGTGCCGATCATCGGCGAGGAGAAGAACGGCGCGCGGCGCTGGATCAATGTCGGCATGAGCTTGCAGCCCTCCGAATTCCTGAAGCCCGGCTTTGCGGTCATCTGCGCCTGGGTGCTGAGCTGGCGGCTGCGCGATGCCTCGATGCCGGTGATCGCCTTTGTCACCGGACTGATGGCGCTGATCGCCGCGCTGCTGATGGCGCAGCCCAATCTGGGCGATGCGATCCTGTTCGGCGGGATCTGGCTGGTGATGGTGGTGCTCGCGGGCGTGGCCTGGCAGCGCATCGCGGGGCTGATCGGCGGGGGCGCGCTGGCGCTCGGCCTTGCCTATATGTTCTACGACAATGCCCGCCACCGCATCGACAGCTTTCTGGGCGGCGGCACGGCCTTCGATCAGGTCGATCTGGCGCAGCGCACGCTGCTCGCCGGCGGGTGGACCGGCAGCGGGCTGTGGCTGGGCGTGCGCAAGATGAACCTGCCCGAAGCCCATACCGACTACATCTTCTCGGTGATCGGCGAGGAATTCGGCCTGCTCATCTGCGGGCTGATCGTGGCGCTCTATGCCGCGCTGGTGATCCGCGCGCTCTACCGGATGACGGGGGAGGACAATCTCTTCGCGCTGCTGGCGGGGGTCGGCCTCATCACCCAGTTCGGCGGGCAGGCCTTCATCAACATCCTCGTCAACCTGAAGCTGTTCCCGTCCAAGGGGATGACCTTGCCGCTGATTTCCTACGGCGGTTCATCGACACTGGCGGTGTGCTTCACGCTTGGGCTATTGCTCGCGATTACAAGGCGCAACCCCTTCCTCGTGAACGAGGCGGGGGGCTTGCGCGAGCTGATCGAACGCAAGGAACCCGTCTCATGACAAGCGAGACTCCGACCGGCGCAACCCGCCATTACGTGCTGGCCGCAGGCGGCACGGGCGGCCACCTGATCCCGGCCTTTGCGCTGGCGGCAGAGCTGCACGCGCGCGGGCATCACGTGGCTCTCATCACCGACGAGCGCGGGGCGAGCATCCCCGGCAAGCCCGATTTCCTCACGGCGCATGTGTTGCCCGCAGGCCGGTTCGGCAAGAACCCGCTGGGCTGGCCCGCCGGCATCCGCGCGGTGCTGGAAGGGCGGCGCATGGCGCTGCGCCTGTTCGAGGCCTTCGAGCCGTCCGCGATCGTCGGCTTCGGCGGCTATCCGGCGCTGCCCGCGCTGCTCGCCGCAACCTCGGCCAAGTTGCCGAGCGTGATCCACGAACAGAACGCGGTGCTGGGCCGCGTCAACCGCCTGCTCGCCGGGCGCGTCGATGCCATCGCCACCTCCTATGACAAGGTTGACCGGCTGAAGCCGCAATACGCGTCCAAGGTGCATCTCACCGGCAATCCAGTGCGCGCCGAGGTGCTGGCCCTGCGCGAACAGGATTTCCCTGCCTTCACCGAGGATAGCCTGCTGCGCATTCTCGTCACCGGCGGATCGCAGGGCGCGCGCGTTCTGTCGGAAGTGGTGCCCGATGGTCTGGCGATGCTCCCCCCGGCGCTGCGCCAGCGCTTGCAGGTGACCCAGCAGTGCCGCCCCGAAGACCTTGAGGCGGTGCGTGCGCGCTATGCCAATCACGATATCCCGGCCGAACTCGGCACCTATTTCGAGGACATGCACGAGCGCCTTGCCGATGCGCACCTGTTCATCGGCCGCGCGGGCGCATCGACCATTGCCGAGCTGACCGCGGTGGGCCGTCCGGCGATCCTCGTACCGCTGCCGATCGCGACCGACGATCACCAGGCGGTCAACACCCGCGAGATGGTGAAGGCCGGCGGGGCGCGGATGATCCGGCAGGAAGCCTTCCAGCCCAAGGAACTCGCCAAGCAGATCCAGGCCATGGCGATGAACCCCTCCAGCCTCGCCAATGCGGCGCATTGCGCCTTCAATTGCGGCCGCCCTGATGCGGCCAAGGCGCTGGCCGATCTGGTCGAAGGCATGAGCGGGATCGATCTGATGGACGTGATCCGCGTCGGCGAAGCGGCTCCGCGCGGCGCACAGGCCGCCGTCCGCCCGCAGGCCGCCTCGCGCGAGGCCGCAAAGGATAGAGCAGACGCATGAAAGGTGTGGGCACCGATATCGGCACGATCCATTTCGTCGGCATCGGCGGGATCGGCATGTCCGGCATTGCCGAGGTGATGCACAACCTCGGCTATAAAGTGCAGGGCTCGGACATTGCCGAGGGGCCGAGCGTCGAGCGTCTGCGCGCGCGCGGGATCACGGTCCATGTCGGCCACCGCGCCGAGAATGTCGACGGCGTGGCGGTGGTGGTCACCTCGACCGCCGTGCGCCGCTCCAATCCCGAAGTCGCCGCCGCATTGGAAGCCCGCGTCCCCGTGGTGCGCCGCGCGGAGATGCTGGCCGAACTGATGCGCCTGAAATCCACCGTCGCGGTGGCCGGCACCCATGGCAAGACCACCACGACCAGCATGATCGCCACCCTGCTCGATGCGGGCGGGATCGATCCCACCGTCATCAATGGCGGGATCATCGAGCAATATGGCTCCAACGCGCGGCTGGGCGATAGCGACTGGATGGTGGTCGAGGCCGACGAGAGCGACGGCAGCTTCCTGCGCCTCGACGGCACCATTGCGGTGGTCACCAATATCGATCCCGAGCATCTCGATCACTACGGCGATTTCGACGGGGTGAAGCGAGCCTTCGTGGAGTTCATCCACAACGTGCCCTTCTATGGCGCAGCGGTGCTGTGCGTCGATCATCCGGTGGTGCAGGCGGTGATCGGCCAGGTGCGCGATCGCAAGGTCGTGACCTATGGCTTCTCGCTTCAGGCCGATATCTGCGGGGTCAATATCCGCTCCGAGGACGGGGGCAACACCTTCGATGTGATCGTGCGCCAGCGCGGACTTGAGGATCGCCGGATCGAGGGCGTGCATCTGCCCATGCCCGGCCGCCACAATGTCCAGAACGCACTCGCCGCGATTGCGGTCGCGATCGAGATGGGCTGTTCGGACGATGTGATCCGCACCGGCTTTGCCCGCTTCGGCGGCGTGCGGCGGCGCTTTACCCGCGTCGGCACGGTCGAACTGCCCGGCGGCAAGGCGGCGGTGATCGACGATTACGCCCACCACCCGGTGGAAATCCGCGCCGTACTCGCCGCCGCGCGCGAGGCTGTCGCAGGCACCGGAGGCCGCGTGATCGCGGTCGCCCAGCCGCACCGCTATTCGCGCCTCGGCGATCTGATGGACGATTTCCAGTCCTGCTTTGACGATGCCGACATCGCCTACGTCGCCCCGGTCTACCCGGCGGGCGAGGAGCCGATCCCCGGCGTCGATCACATGGCGCTGGTGGCAGGGATGAAGGCGCGCGGGCACCGCGCCGCGCGCGAGATTGCCGGAGCCGATGCGCTCGCCGCGACGCTGGCGGACGAGATTGCCGCGGGCGATTTCGTCGTGTGCCTCGGCGCTGGCGATATCACACGCTGGGCGGCGGGGCTGGCCACGGCCATCGCCGATCAGCGGGGGGCGGCATGAACCAGCCCGGCGACACCTATCATTTCGATGACGGCAGGGCTCCGACCTGCGCGGTCGAGGGCGCGGTGTCCTCGCCCGTGCCGCTCGAAGGCATTCGCGGCAAGCTGACCTGCAAGGCGCCGCTCGCGCCCTATACATGGTTCAAGACCGGCGGGCCGGCCGACTGGCTGTTCGAGCCTGCCGACATGGACGATTTGAAGACCTTCCTCGAACGCCTCGGCGGAGAAATTCCGGTTATGGCACTGGGACTCGGCTCGAACATGATCGTGCGCGACGGCGGGGTGCCGGGCGTGGTGGTGCGGCTCGGCAAGGCGTTCGCGGGGGTCAAGCACACCGGCGCAATGGAACTCACCTGCGGCGGCGGGGCGAGCGGCATTCTGGTCGCCTCGACCGCGCGCGATCTCGGCATTGCGGGGCTCGAATTCCTGCGCGGTATCCCCGGCACGGTCGGCGGCTTCGTGCGCATGAACGGCGGGGCCTACGGGCGCGAGGTGGCCGATGTGCTGCTCGACTGCGCCGTGATCCTGCATGACGGCAGCTTCATCACGCTCAACGCCGCCGAGCTCGAATATTCCTATCGCCACTCGGCGCTGCCCGACGGGGCGATCGTCGTCTCGGCGCGGTTCAGGGGGCATCCGGGCGATCCGGCGGATATCGGCGCGGAGATGGACCGCATCGCCGCCGCGCGCGAGGCCAGCCAGCCGCTGCGCACCAAGACCGGCGGTTCGACCTTCAAGAACCCCGAGGGCAAGAAGGCATGGCAGCTGGTCGATGAAGCCGGATGCCGCGGCCTCACGTTGGGCGGCGCGCAGGTCTCCGAGAAGCACACCAACTTCCTCATCAACACCGGCACCGCCACCAGCGCGGATATCGAAGGGCTGGGCGAACTGGTGCGCGACAAGGTCTACGCCGCGACCGGCGTGAGCCTTGAGTGGGAAATTCAAAGAGTGGGACGTCCGTGACTTTTGCCAAACCCTTGCACGTTGCAGTCCTGATGGGCGGCTGGGCGAACGAGCGCCAAGTCTCGCTCACCAGCGGCGCAGGCGTGGCCGATGCGCTGGAAGGCAAGGGCCACCGCGTCACCCGCATCGACATGGGCCGCGACGTGGCGCTGCGGCTTGCCGAAGCCAAGCCCGACGTGGTGTTCAACGCGCTCCACGGCGTTCCGGGCGAGGACGGGACGGTGCAGGGGATGCTCGATCTGATGGGCCTCGCCTATATGCACTCGGGCCTCGCGACCTCGGTGATCGCGATCGACAAGCAGCTGACCAAGCAGGCGCTCGTCCCCCACGGCATCCCCATGCC
>Ga0315900_10005899_pt1 | contig 16638 bp, 6 predicted proteins | sample LakEriMetagenome_FD_203521 | JGI IMG/M metagenome (GOLD analysis project Ga0315900, IMG submission 203521) | Freshwater fungal communities from buoy surface, Lake Erie, Ohio, United States - Buoy 12 MA114 | ecosystem: Environmental > Aquatic > Freshwater > Lake > Lake biofilm | place: USA: Lake... | reverse complement strand
GCCAGACGGTCGCGTGAGTAGTGGGTGCGGTGAACAGTCGGTGTCGCCTTCAAGAAGGTAGGCACTGATGCGACGAACCACCTTTCCGTCGAGTAAGGGCGTTGCTCGTGTCACTCCCCGTGAAATGTGCACAACAGCGACGACGACAGAGGCTTCGCCGGGCCATACAACACGTTTTCTCGCCGTGTATATGACACCGTTGCCGTTGGTCACTATTTGCTCGAGGCTAGATGCGCGAGTATCGCCTTGACGGATAGTCTTTGTCGTGATCAAGCCAACAGTTCCTGCAAATCGCAGTCTGTTAAATGCGGTGCGAGTGAAGTAGGCAACCAAGTCACATTTGCCGCCCGATCCGGGGCATGACAACCGCACATACTCGGGGTAGTTGGCGTGCGTAAATTGGGCGAATTTCACAGACCCAAGGAACGGCGGATTCCCCACTATCGCGTCGAAACCAGGGTTCTCGCGTCCAAAGACCTCGGGGAACTCGATTTCCCAGTGGAACGGGTTGAGCGAGTGCGAGATCGCCTTGTCGGGCGCGAGGGCATCGTCGCTCGCCGCGAGCGCAGCGTCGCGGGGCTTGCCGCGGAGCCAGTTCACGAGGTCTGCGATGCGTGATCGGGCGCCGACGTAGTCGCCGCCCCCAAATCGGCCCGCACCCGCACCCACAGTAAGGAACTCCTCGACGGGTTCGGAGAGGCGGTCGAGCGTCTTTTGGCGGTCTTTGGGCTTTGCGGCACTGAAGAACGCGGCGATCACGGCGTCGCCGATGAGGCGAGGCCGGGAGAGGGCGTCGTCGGCGATGGCGAGTTTCTGGGCCTTGAGTTCAGGCGACAGAAAATCGCCGCCCTCGAGGATTTCGCGGCGGGCCTTGGCCGCACGGGAGATGGCGTCTTCCAGAGCCTTGGTGACGGTTGTCCGCTGCTTCTGCGGCTCCCAGTGGAGTGACGCGATCTGCTTTCGGCCGAGGCCGACGAGCGAATCGCCCGAGCGGAGTGAATGGTCGAGGAATGTGAAGGGGTGGTCCTTGGCGAGCGTGGCCAGCCAAAGGGAGAGTTTGGCGAGGTCGGCGGCCATCGGGTTTTTGTCGACGCCATAGAGGCACTTCTGGGCGACGAGCCGCTTGGCGAGGAGGAGTTCGTCTTCGTCGGGTGGGACGGGCGGCATGCCGCCGTGGCGTTGCCACGCCAGAACGAGATGCTCGGCGAGCTGGCGGCAAGCCTCGACGAGGAATGCGCCCGAGCCCATGGCAGGGTCGCAGATCTTGAGGTCGAGGAGCTGGGCCGGCGTGGGTTTCTCGCCGAGGTTGGCGAGAACCGGTTCGAGCGTCTTGCGGACGATTGGCTCGGTGAGTTTGCGGGGCGTGTAGTTGGAGCCGGAGCGGCGGCGTTCGTCGCTCGGCACGAGAAGCATGCCCCCCTTGGCCACGGGCTGCGGTGTGGCCGAACGGGAGATCTTCTTGGCGGTTTCGAGGGCCGCGAGGATACCGTCGATCGTGGTCGCGGCCTTGAGCGGGTCGGCCTGCTTGGCCGTGAGCTTGTGGTCGGTCTGCGCCTCGAAGGTTTTGGCTCGCTCCGCCGGCTTCGTGGCGAGGAGGGCGTCGAGGTTCACCGGCACCGGGGCGCCGTGCTTCTTTTTGGGCTTGATGGCGATCGACGGGCCATCGGCGAGGCCCACGCCAAAGCCCATCATCACTTCATAGACGCTGCCGATCTGCTCGACGTCGAGCGTGCGGTAGGAAAGCCGCTCGCCGTCGAGCACCAAGAGCTTTTCCAGGACGCGGTGGATCGTGCCGTCGGGGACAGCGGGGATTTTTTGGTGGCGGTCACCGGCTGCGGTGGAGGCAGCCCCCTCCAGCCAAGGAAAACGGTCGGGGTCGAAGAGGTAGCCCGACCGCGCGGGCAGTTTTATGTCGGGGTGCTTCGAGCCGGAGTGGATGAGCCGGAAGAGGGCGACGAGCTGGGCCCATGCGCCGTAGCGGAGGTCCATGGTGTCCGGGTGCTTGGCGGCGTCTGCCCGGAGCCGCTCGAAGAGGCCGTGGACGCCGTAGTGCTGCTGGTAGAGGCTCGACGAGGGGAGGAGGCCGCGGTCTTCGGCGTACAAGGTAAAGACCATGCGCATGAGGACCGTGAGCAGACCCTCGTAGACCTCGTTGGGCCGGGTGGCGAGGACGGTTTCGAGCAGCGTGCCGCCGGCTTTTTCGTTGGCTGCTTGGAACCCGCGGACGAGCTCGAAGGCGGCGTCGATGACCTGCTGGGCGAGGGCGGTGGAGACGGTGGCCTGAAAGTCGCGGCTCTTGGCGAGGAGCGTGGGGAGCCGGGCTGGAGTAGGCGCGGCGAGGAGGCACTGCCGGCCGAGGAGCATTTCCAGGGCGGCGAGAACGCGGCGGCCCGCGACCCCCCCCATGAAGCCGACGGGAAACGTGAGGACGCCCGCCGACTCGCCGCGGGGCGCGTAGACGAGGCGGAGCGACGTGCCCGCGGTGACGAGGCCGATGGGCACGCCCGTTTCGCGGAGGAGCCGCTCGAACCGGCGGGTGGGTGAGGCCGTCCAGGCGGCGGAGTCGCCCGTGGATTCCTTGTCGAGGTCGGTGCCGACTGGCAGCACCTTCACGAGGATCAGCCAAGGGCGGTCGGCGTTTTTGGGTTTGGGGTCGCGGAGGGCGTAGGTCGGGACGAGTTCTTCGTGGAGTTCTGGGAGCGGAATGCGGAGGGCGTCGGGGATCGGCTGTGCTGGGGAAATGCCGAGAAGGAGGTCGGTGGGCCAGCCGAGGAAACGCTCGATGAACCGAGGGATGTCAGCAAGAAAAAACTCGTCGGCCTGCTCGGGGGTGAGTTCGCGGCCTTCAGGAATATCGCCACGGCGGGCGGTGAGGCTCGTGTAGAGCCGCTGCCGCTCGGGGTCGAGCGTGCCGAGGACGACCTGCGCGTCGGCCATGACGGCCGGCGACACGACGAGACCCTCGGGGGCGAGTGTGCCGAGCCAGGCGCGGTGGTCGGCGAGCGTTTTGTCGTGCTGGTAGTCGGTCATAGCAGCAAAATCAGTTCGTCACCGGCCAGAGGTAGGCGATGCCGATCGGTTCCAGGCGGGAACTGGCGACGCGGTAAAAATCGACGATCCGCTCCGGCTCGCGGGCGATGTCGTCGTCCACGCGGTCGAGGAAGCGTTGCCAGGCTCGGCGGTCGAGGTCGCGCTGTCGCTTCTCGTCGTCGTTGAAGTCGCCGCCGAACGTCTTTTGCGGGTCGTCGGCGGTGGCGAGTTCCTTCTGGATGCGAGTCTTCTGGTCGACGAGAACGGTGCGGAGGGCGTCACTCTCGGCGGCACCTCGCTTTTCGAGGAGGGCGATGGCGTCGGCACGGTGCTCGTCGCCGCGGGCTTCGAGGTGGGCGAGGAGTTCCTCGACGTCGTGCGGGATCGCCGCGAGGAGTTTTTTGGCGACGACGTCGGGAATGCCGGTGTCGGAGCCGGGTTTCATTGCTTCTTCAAGAAGCGAGAGCGTGTGGGCCTCGGCGTCGCGGCCGTACGGCTTTAGGCCACCGGAGCGGCTCCCGGGGTCGGCCCAGCGGGCGGTGACGGTGAGGATCTCCTCGTGGAGCCGGACGGCGCCCGCTCCGTAGAGCGACAGGCGGCCGAGGAGGACGACGCGGGGCACGGCGTCGGTGGATTGGGCGAGGCATGCACGGGAGAGGTCGTGATGCACGAAACCCTGGGCGAGGAACCGGCCGAGGAGCCGCTTCACGAGCCGGTGCTCGAGGTGGAGCTGCACGACGGAGTCGTCGATGCCAGGCGGGGCCGTGAATACCACCGGCCGGATCGGTTTTTCTTGTCGCCAGCGGAAGTCGCGGGGGCCCGACTCGGGCGGCTCGCGGAGGGCGTCGAGCGTGTCAGCCCAGGTCGGGTCGCGGCCGAGGCGGGTGTCGATGTCGGGCAGCCGGAAGCGGTCGGGAGAGCCGGCGGGGGCGTCTGCGGCCGGAGGGGCTGCCACGAGTGATTTCGAGCCGCTCAGCTGCAATGAGCACGACAGGGCGTCGCGAAGGTGGTCTTCGTCGAGGCCGATCGCCTTGCGGGCGTCGTTGAGCCGGTTGCGGAGGAGCTCGATCTGCTGGTCGATCTTTTCCAGGCGGGCCCGCGAGGCCTCAAGTTCCTCGTCGATCGTGGCCTTCGAGCGTTCGTCGAGGTCGGCCGAGTCGATCTCGGCGGCCTGCTCGTCGGCCCGGGCCCGTTCGATGCCGCCGGCGAGCGTCTTCTCGATCCGAGCGTCGAGCACCTGCGACAGGCTGCCGAGCTGAGCAAGGATCCGTTCTGTTTTGGCGACAAGGACTTTGAGGACGCGATCCTCTGGCCGCTGGAGGTGGACGAAGTAGTGGCAAAAGACCTGCGGGGCGGGCTGAAGCTTGCGGTCGATGCGGCCGTTGCGCTGCTCGAGGCGGCCCGGGTTCCACGGGAGGTCGAAGTGGAACAGGTTGTGGCAGTGGGCCTGGAGGTTGAGGCCCTCGCGGGCGGCGTCGGTGGCGATCAGGATCCGCAGCGGCTCCGTGGCCGGATCGGTATTGAAGGCCTTTTTGATTTCCTCGCGGCGGTCGGCGGGCGTGGAGCCGCGGTAGATCGCGATCCGGCGTTCGGCGTCGGCCGTGTCGGAGATCGCGCTCGACAGCATCTGCTGGAGGTAGCGGGCCGTGTCTTCCCATTCTGTGAAGATGAGGACGCGAGTGCCGGACCAGGCGGGCAACGCGCCGGAGGGAATGGATTCGCCAGGCACGTGAATCGCCGGGCAGCAGTTTTTCTGCAACCATGCCACGAGGGCACGGATGCGGGCGTCGGGGCGATGGCGGTGGTCTTCGGCGAGAGCCGTGAGTTTGTCGAGCAGAGCCCGCTCGCGGTCGGCGTCGGCCTCGGCACTCGAGGGCGTGGCGGCGGTGAGGGCGGCGACGCAGTCGTCTTCGAGGGCCGCGAGCTCCTCCGGCGGGAGTTCCGCGCGGTCGTCGTCGGCGCTGGGGGCCGTGACGGCGGCGGCACGGGTGTCGCCGGAGAGCGTGAGTCGGGATTGCCCGTCGGCCGGGGGCTTCGATTGCTCAGCGGCCCAGATCTTTTCCATGGACCGGCGGTGGGCGGCGAGCGTGCGGGCAAAAGCCTCGACGCTCGAGAGCAGCCGATGCTGGAGGCCGCCGACCACGAGCATCGCCTCGGCCTGCTGCCGTCGGGTTGCCGACGACGCCACGCGGCGGCGCCGGACCTCGCGGTATTCGTCGAGGAGCCGTGGAAGTTCGAGCTCCGGGGCGGCGGCGGGCAGGCCGTCGATGTCTACCTGCTTCACGATCCGCTCGGGAAACCCGCCGACCCGCTTGCGAATGTCTTCCTTAAGTCGGCGGACCATCACCGGATCGAGATCTTTCACGCGGACCTTCACGCCGCGGGTGAACCGCTGCGGGTCGAGGATTTCGAGGAGGGCCGAAAAACTGTTGGAGTGGCCGTTGTGGGGTGTGGCCGACAGGAAAAGCCGGTGCTCAAACCGCGGGGCGAGGTCGCGGACGGCCCGCGTGATTCGGCTGTCGATGGCGTAGCGGTTGTCGGAGGACGGGGCGGCGTGGTGGGCCTCGTCGAAAATGAGTAGTGCACCGGGCCGCAGCGTGCCGAGCCAGTCGCGCAATGGGCCGGCGTAGGTCTCGTCGATCAGGAGCCGGGAGGAGACGAGCCAGCGGGGGTGGGTGGCCCACGGATTCACTGCCCAGCCGCGTTCCTGGCGGATCCGTTCCATGGCTTGCCGGTCGAGGACTTCGAATAGCAGGCCAAAGCGGGTTTCGAGCTCGTCGCGCCACTGTGTGACCATCGACGGCGGGCAGACCACGACGATGTCTTTCACGCGACGCCGCAGGAGCAACTCGCTGGCGATGAGCCCAGCCTCGATCGTCTTGCCAAGGCCCACGTCGTCGGCGATGAAGAGGTTGACGCGGGGGAGCAGGAGCGCCTTGCGGAGCGGCTCGAGCTGATAGGCGTCGAGGCGGATGCCTGCCCGGAAGGGCGACTGGAAAAGCCGTGGGTCAGTGGCGGTGACGCAGTGCCAGCGGAGTGTGCGGACGAAGGCGCTGAAGAGCCGTGGATCGTCGAACCCTTTGGCACCGATCTGCTTCCAGGCCTGACGGTCGAGGATCTCGGTGTCGAGTTCGAGGTCCCAGATCACCTCCAGGGCGTCGCCCTGGGCGTCGTCGTCGATGCAGGCAAGAGCCACTTTCGCGCCGTGGGGCGACGGCTCGACACTCTCGACAAGCCATGTGCGGGTACGGCAGCGGACGACCTGCCCGGGGGGAGGGAGGGGAGCGGCACAGGATTCGGGCGCATGGGCGCCAACAGCTACGGTCATCGTGAGAGAAAAGCCTCAGAGTTGCCAACGAATCCGGCCCTGAATATCTTGAGCATTCCCCTCGGAAAGGGGAATCCCCCAGACGCAGGCGCTCTCGCAGCCCACCGCAAAAACATGCCCGATAACGCACGGGCCGCTGGGCCGCTTTTGGAAGCTTTGCAGAAACTGCGGCTTCGCCTCTTGGATCTGACGGGCCGAAATCGGCTCGTCAACTTCAAGCACACTGCAGGGAAGTCGCTGCAGTTTGTCCATTCGGACATAGAAGCCACGTTCACTGCCCTAGTTGGCAACGGCAGCCAAGTACAGATTCAGCCGCTCCCAGAGCCGGCCAAGACCGAGTTAACGGAAGTCAACGGTCGCATCGTAAGGCCCGAGCCACGCGAGTTTGCCCGCAGTCGGGGGATCGATAGCGACTACGACCTGCCTGCCAACAGTGGTGCGGCCGGGCGCGGTGGGCGACTACAGACGCTCTTCTATCCCGACGATCTTGGCCGGCACGGCAGAAAGCTTGAGCGTGACGCCCGGCTTGCGATCGAAGAGACCGGCGCAAACATGCTCCATCTCGTGGTGGGGTTTCTTGAATACCCAGACGTGCCGAATAGCGATCGCCGGTATCTCGCGCCGCTGCTCTGTATTCCGGTATCTCTGCATCGCGGCAATGAGGTTCCGTTTCCGAAGTTCTACCTCTCTGCAACCGGCGAGGAGATCCTTGAAAACCTGTCTCTGCGTGAAAAGCTGGTGCGAGACCACGGTTTTCATATTCCTGAGTATGACCCGGAGTCCGACGAGACAGCTGGTCAGTTTCTGGCGCGCGTCGCAAAAGCCGTCAAGAAGATGCCGCAGTGGCGTGTGCGGTCCATGATGTCGCTGGCGCTGCTGTCGTTCGCAAACATGCTGCTTGTTCGGGAACTCGAGCCCGATACGTGGCCAACGGACGCTGCCCTTGAAGACCATCCGCTGGTGCAGCAACTGTTCTCAGGCCAAGCCGAAGCCGACGGCAGTGAGTATGCGACGGAGTATCCAATCGACGACCATCCGCGCCGGCACTTGCCACTGATCTACGATGCAGATAGTTCCCAGCACAGCGCCCTTATCGACGTCCTCGATGGACAGAACCGGGTCATTGAAGGGCCGCCAGGGACCGGAAAGTCTCAGACCATCACGAATCTGATCGCCGCCGCAATCAGCGAAGGCAAGAAGGTGCTGTTTGTCGCCGAGAAGTTGGCCGCTCTCGAGGTAGTGAAGTCGAGGCTCAGCCAGGCCGGTCTCGGCGGGTTCGTGTTGGAGCTGCACAGCACAAAGGCGAACAAAAAGGAGCTCCTCGAGCACATTCGCGCCCGCCAGGAGTTTTCGGCCGAACGAGTGCACGAATTGACGCATGCACTTGAGCAAGCGGAGCAAAGGCACACGGAACTGCGGGCTTACGCCGATGCGATGAATGCTGTGATCGGCAATGCACTTGGGCTCACGGTTCACCAAGTGCTTTGGCGAGCTGAAAGGCATCGCGTGAAGTTGGGCGACGACGCTGCCGTAGTTCAGCAGCTCGATTACTTCGCCGCCCCGCGGATCACAAACCCTGGCCTCGATGATGCAGTCTCGCAGTTGCGCCAGTTGGCCCAGCATTACTCTCAAATCGGCGAATACGGTCCATCGCATCCCTTCTGGGGCTTTTTTCCTGCCGAGTTGAAGCCGGAGGATGACTTCGCCATCCAACGGTTGTTACGCGAGTACGCCGAAAAGTTTGCGGCGTTCGAAGAGGCTACGACGAAACTAGCTGAGCTTTTTGGGGGTAACCGGATCAATGTCTCGGTGAATGCAGCTGAGCGGATCCTCGGCATCCTGGAGCATGTTGCACCTGCATCAGCGGGAGCGTATCCGGCGGAGTGCCTTCCGCTGCTATTCACTGCTGATGATCCGGCTGGTGAGGCGAGTGGACGCATCCTGGCCGAACTAGAACGACGCATTACGGACCTTAGGGGCATGGAGACGCAAGCGGCCAAGTATCTTCGCCGCAGCGACGCGCCATCAGCGGAGATCGTAGCCCAGGCCGAAGCTCTCATTCCGGAGGTCAAGCGGCCTGGGATCGACGGTCGCACTGCAAATGAACTCACCAAGTTTTCTCAGGCTCTCGAGGCTGCGGGCGTTCGTCTTCGGCAGGCTCTGAACGTATTCTCAGGCTCAGCTGATCTAGTGGGAATGGAGTTTTCTGCCAAGCAAGAGCAGGTTGAGCAACTCAGCCGAATGGCAGCGCTGGCGTCTGAAGCGACCCAGCAGATCCTTGACTATCGGCACGATGGTTTGGGGCTGCCGGATGCGGCCGCACGGCTCCAAGCACTTATTGGCGAGCGGGATCGGATTGCCTCTGAGCGAGCACGACTCGAAAGCATTTTCTATCTCGATGATCAGCCTGACGAAGCGGAGGTCGTGTCAGCAATACAAGTGCTTCGTGAGGGCGATTCGTGGTTTCGGACTTTTCAGCCTCGGTGGCGTAGGGCGATTCACGTTCACCAACGGCTTGCAAAAGATAAGCGCCGGCGCTCGGCGTCTGAGAGGCTGGCAGAGCTCGAGTCGTTGGTGCGGTGCAGTCGCGATAGTGGCAAGTGGGCGGCTGACCCGGTTTTGCAATCGCTGTCGGGGCCACATGTCGCTGCCGCCCAAACGCCGCTCGAGCAGCTGTTGGAGACCGCCCGTTGGGTAGCTTCGGTGAGGAAGGCCATTGATGAGGCAGGCATACCGGCTGCGGTCCTCGACCCACTGAAAACAAGTCGACAGGCCCTTCTCGGGTTAGCGCAACGCCGAGCATCACTGGATCATGCTCTCGCGGAGATTCAGCGCACGGCGGGGCAGCTGCAGGGCGTTCTCGCAAAGAGCCAAATTTCCAAGGACGGCGAGGACACAGTTCCGACTTTAGGCAGCTTGTACGTTGCAGGAGACCGCACGGCATCCATCTGCAGGGCGGTCGCCACTTTTCTGGAGGCGCACTGCAACGACTCAATTTCTGCAGCGGCCGGGCTCGAAGCGGTTGTCGCGGCAGCGAAGTTGCCTGGAGTGAGAGAAGAAATCGCGTCGCATGCTGCTTCCCAAGCGTTGCTCCAGGGAATGTTTCGTGGGGCCGACACTCAAATCGGGCCACTGTGGGCAGCTCACGCCTACGGACGCAAAGTGAAGGAAGCAGGTGTCCCGCAACTGATCGAGCGGCTATTGCTGTCTGCCCAAAGCGGGAGCCAGCACGCAGCTCTTACCCAGCGTATTAGCGCGATAAAGACTGGCTGGGAGGAATGTCGCACTTTTGCGGAGCGAATGGCAGACTTTGGGGACTTCAAGCCGGAGCAATGGGTCGAAGGCAATGGTGCCACGACAACGGAATATGCCCGCAGCATGAAGGCCAAGGCATCGCGTACGTCTGAAGACCTGTCGCAACTCCTCGCTTGGTCACAGTATGTCAACGCTAGAAAGCGTGCTGATTCAATCGGGCTGGAAGGATTCATTGCGGCTCTGGAGGAAGGGAGACTTCCCGCGGACAAATGCGTTACCGCATTCAGCTACCGTTTCTACGCCAGCATCGCCAAGTCAATCTTTCAGGCGTCGCCCACGCTTCGTCAGTTCAGCGGCGAGCGACATAACGCCCTAAGGGCGGAGTACGCGAGGCTCGACAGGCAGGTCGTGAGCATGCGAGGCCGTCACGTCGCAAACGAATGCCTAAGGCATGCCGATCCCCCCCGCGGCCAGTCGGGCACCCGTGTTAGCGAGAAAACAGAAATGCGGCTGCTGGAGCACCTTATGGCTCAGCAACGACCGCGGGTACCAGTGCGTCAGATTCTGCGCAGGGCGGGGGCTGCCATTCAGGAGTTGATGCCGTGCTTCATGATGGGGCCTCAGGCCGTCGCGCAGTTTTTGGAGCCGGGGTATCTTTCGTTTGACATCATCGTGATGGACGAGGCATCGCAGTTACGGCCCGAGCAGGCAGTGAGTGCCATTGCTCGGGGGAGTCAGTTGGTGGTGGTGGGAGATCCAAAGCAGTTGCCGCCGACGTCGTTTTTCTCGCGTGGCTCAGGCGATGACGACGATGCGCTTGCTCAAGTAGCAGTCGCTGACGCCGAGAGCATTTTGGACATCTGCATAAGTCAGTTTCGGCCAGTCAGAACGCTGCGATGGCACTACCGCTCACGGCACCAGTCCCTTATTGCCTTTTCAAATCAGCGATTCTATAGGGGTAATCTCATCGTGTTTCCGTCGCCGCATGAAAACGGCACGGTCCTCGGGGTGAGTTATCACCACATAGCAGATGCCGTCTACGACAATCAGATGAACATCGTTGAAGCGCAGCGTGTGGTTGATGCCGCCGTGGACCACATCCTGAATCGGTCTGGCGATTCACTTGGAATCGTGACGCTGAACATCAAGCAGCGTGACCTCGTAGCCGAGCTGCTCGATGAGCGGCTCAGGTCTCTGCCCGAAGCGCATGAGTTTCGTGAGAAGTGGGCTCGGGAGGGCATGGGCCTCTTTGTGAAGAATCTCGAGAATGTTCAGGGTGACGAGCGCGACTGCATCCTCATTTCAACGACATTTGGGCGAGCCCAGGGGGCGGCGGTCGTGCGTCAGAACTTTGGTCCAATCAGTCGCGATGGCGGCTGGCGGCGTCTCAATGTTCTTTTCACGCGGGCCCGGAAAGCTGTGGCGGTCTACAGCTCTATGCAGCCGGAAGACATTGTTTCCGACAACGGTACGCCTGAAGGAACGCGAGCCCTGCGGAGTTACTTGGAGTTCGCCCGGGACGGCGTCATTCGCAACGAGGTGGAAACGGAACTCCCGCCGGAAAGTGATTTTGAAATTGCCGTGATTGATGTGTTGCGCGGCAAAGGTTACGAGGTCACTCCGCAGCTCGGGGTAGCCGGGTTTCGCATCGATATAGCAGTGAAGCATCCGCGGGCCAGATCGTCCTATCTGGCTGCCATCGAGTGCGATGGCGCAACGTACCATTCAGGGGTGTCGGTGCGAGACCGTGATCGCATTCGGCAAGAGATTCTCGAGAGCCTTGGCTGGCGAGGGCGGATTTGGCGTATTTGGTCAACGGATTGGTTTCGAAACCCACGCGGCGAGGCGGAGAAGCTGTTCAGTTTTCTCGATCAGCTTGCAAAGGTTCCGCTTCCGAATGAAGGACCTGCCTCAAGCAAGGAACGTCAGAAAAGCAAGAGCACGTCAACCACAGCAAGCGAGGTCGTAGCGGCGCTAGCGGATGCACAGAAACGCACTGCCGACGGTGGGCTTCTCCTCGATGAGGATGAGTCAGATTTGACGATCGACGTTGGGGATGTGGTGACGTTTCACCGTTCCGCGGATCCTCGGAAATCAATATCTGTCACGGTCACAGAGGACAGAACTGATTTGGCCAAGGGCTTGATCGGCCGAGATCATGAGATAGCCGCTGCGCTTCTGGGGGCCACCGTTGGCGAGGAAGTTGTGGTGCGACGTCCGGGGAAAGATCCCGAGACGTTCGTCGTTGACGAGATCTGCCGCCCGGAGTGACAGGTTACTGTTGACCTTTGGCATTGCCAGTTATGTGCGGCGACGTGTGTCTTTCTGCGGTTGTGAGGCGACGTTGTTGCGCTTGCGGGTGCTTGCGTTGCGCATTTCAGGGAATTCATAGGCCACTTTCCCGTCTTCGTTGAGCACGAGGGACGCCTTGAACGCCGTTCCGCGCTTTCCGCGGAAGCCCTCCAACACGCCCGTGCGGCCGGTTGTGAGCAACTGGGCGACCTCGTCGCGGGTGATCTCGCGACCACAGCAGAGCTTCTTCACGGTGATCTTGCACGTGGGTGCCGGGCCCGACGCGTTGACGCAGGCGTACCGCATCGCCCGCTCATACACCGCTCCGCCGCAGTGCGGGCAAGCGCCCATCGCCAGCTGGTCCGCTGACGGGGTGTCATCGTCATCGCTGAAAAAGACCTCGTAGCGGTGCGTCTCCGTGATCCAGCGAATGCAGGCCGGGTAGGTCTTCTTGGTCTTCTGGCTGACGAAGCCGTCGAGTGGGCCCACGACGCCCGCCGTGAGGAGCGCGTTAAGCTCGTGCGGCAGTAGATGACGGCCGCGAATGATCTTCGGGATCCGGACCGATCCGTCCGCCGTCGCGTAGTCCTGCAGAAGTTCGACGAACGACTGATTCGTTCCCGGCATGCAGATGTCGGGAAGCTCCTGCAGCACGAGATCAACAGGCGACGCCACCGTCTTTCGAACAAGTTCCTCCGTCAACGCCCGGATCGCGGCCCGGAAGGTCTCCATCCGGCCCGTGCCCGCCTCGATCTCCGCTAGGCGGGCCTCCCACGTGCCTGTCATCTCCGGGCTCGTGAGCACCTCGAGTCGCAGCCGCTCCAGAACCTTCTTCAGCGACATCGCCCTCGGGGTGGCATGCAGTTCCCGACCCTTTCGCACGAGATAGCCTTCATTGAGCAGCTTCGTGATCATGCTTGTGCGGGTGGCTGCCGTACCGAGGCCCGTGCCACGCATCGCATCCTGGGCCTCCTCGTCATCCACGAGCTTGCCTGCGGTTTCCATCGCCTTCACCAGCGTGCCGTCCGTGTAATGCCCTCGCGGTGGCGTGGTCTGGCGCTCGTCCATGACGACGGACGTGATCTTGGCCGACCCGCTCCCTTCGGCCGCACCGACATGCCCCACGGGCAGCGTCTCGACGGTCTTTCCATACACGGCCCGCCATCCCGGAACGCGGATCGTTCGGGCGACCGCCTCGAACGTCTCGCCCGCCACGGTGAAGACGAGCGTGTGCACGGTCGTTTCCGACGTCGGCAGGAATGCGGCCACGAACCGCTTCAGCACGAGTTCGTAGATCTTCTGCTCGCCCTCTGTGAGGTCCGGCCGCTCACTCGTGATCTCCGCGGGGACGATCGCAAAGTGGTCGCCCACCTTCGCACTGTCGAAGACCCGCTTGTTCGCGGGATCGACCCCGCGGGCCAGGGCGTCGGCCGCCGGGCCGGCGAGGGCGGGCACGGCAGCGGCGATCTGCTGGAGCCGCTCACGCACCATCTCCAAGTCGTCCTCGGGCCGCAGGTGCTGCGACTCCGTTCGCGGATACGTGATCAGCTTCTTCTCGTAGAGCGACTGGGCGATGCTCTGCGTGCGGTCGGCCGGATACCCAAACTGGCTGCTCGCATCGGCGAGCAGATCATTGAGCTTGAAGAGCAGTGGCGGCTGCTTCACCTCTACTCGCTGCCGGGACACGACCGTCGCCGGCTGCCCAGTCACCATCTGCACGATCGCCTCGGCACGGCTGCGACTGCCGATTCGTCGCCCGTGGTCGTCACCGGCCTGCTCTCCCCGCGTTGTCCACGCCGCTTCGATGACGCTGCCGTCGGTGAGCGCGAACGAACCGGTCAGGAGCCAATAGGGCTGGGGCACGAAGCCGGCGATCTCGAGGTCTCGCTGGCAGACCATCATCAGCGTGGGGGTCTGAACGCGGCCGGCGCGTGTGATGTCGAAGCGGCCGGCCCGCGTCATGATGCCGCTGAGAGCCTTCGTGATGTTGATGCCAATCCAGAAGTCGGCGATCGAACGAGAGACCGCGGCATCCGCCAGCCCCTGCAAGGCCGACGCGGGCCGCAGCTCAGTGAACGCCCGGTGGATGGCGGCGGAGGTCATCGACTGCAGCCACAGCCGCTGCACGGGCTTCGTGCAGCCGGCATGCTGCATGATCTCCCAGAAGATCAGCTCTCCCTCGCGACCGGCGTCGCAGGCATTAATCACGCTGGTCACATCGTCGCGGCCAAGAAGGGCCACGAGCTCGGCAAGCCGCTTGGCCTGCCGCGGCGCCGGCTTCATCTCCAACTGCTCGGGTAGCAGCGGGAGGTCCGCCAACTTCCAGGTCTTCGGCAGTGTGCTCTCGAGTAGGTGGCCGGCAGCGGCGGCGATCAGCATCGTGGCCGACTCGTGGACGTCGCCTCGCTTCGTGAAGCCACTGAGGGCCTTGGCGATGTCGGCGGCCACCGACGGCTTCTCGGCGATAACGAGCGTCTTGTGCTGCGGCAGGGAGGTGCGGGGGGCGGCGGTCATGTCGTGTGCTCCAGTGGGAAACGGCGGTTGCGAAGTGTCTGCCCGAGGTCGACGACACCGGCGTCGTCTTTTTCAGAACTAGAGCGACATCGGCACGTCGTCAAGGAAACCGCACGACGGTTTTTTCGGCGTGGCGACGACAAGACGCACTGGCAATGCGATCTCCATTCATCAACGCGCACGCGTGTGCGTGGGCGCGCGTGCATGCGAGCGCTCGCACGCGGGCGCATGCGCGCTCGTACGCGTGCGAGCGCGTATACGCGCACGCGAGGCGGCCCGTCACGGTTGACAGTGGCCGTATGCTTCTGCGACTCGAGGGGCGATGATCACCGGAGGTAGAGATGGGCGACCTGTTCACCAAAGCAATCGCGTGGCTGGCGTTGGCCTTCGTTGCCGTGAGCGTCGTTGTGTGGTGCTACGCCATCGTGAGGGCGATGTTTACCTCAGACTCTGGTGCGACGAGGACTAGGCGGCAGTCGAGCGATGACGACTCCGTGCAGTGGTACGACAAGAGCCGTCCCTGAGCGGGTGGCAGTGAGAGCGGAGACCGGAATGACGCACGTGCCCTCGTGGGCGGCGACGTCGGACGAATGTGGGGCCTCGGGGCAATTTCGCTCCCGGGCAGTGGCAGGCAGCATCAAGGAGACAGCCAGATGAGCCAGGATCTTCATCCGACTGGGATCAATGTGTACGGCTACGCGGTCGCGTGGGTGCCAGCCGGTGCGACGGCGTGGCAGATGGAACCAGACGACGAGTACCGAAACCTTCCTGCCCACTACCCCACGCTGGCCGAGGCGTGCGACCGCGTGGCCTACCTGAAGGAGCGCGGGTTCAAGGCGAGGGCCATGGCGTTGGTGGTCATGGCCGGCGACTCCGCTGAGGAGTTCGAGGCAAACAAGATCACGCAGGAATAGTGGCGGCCCAGGCGATCAGAGGCTCCGGCGGCTCCCCGCGGGTGCGAAGCCCGTAGGGGGCCGCTCGGCGCGTCCGCCATGATCCAACGGTCACCATGTAGGAACTCCGACATGGTGGCGGTTGGATCATCGTCCTCTGGCGGTTGGTGTGAGCCAGCCGCGAAACGGTTCAAGGCTCGTTGAGCCGGCGTTCCAGGGCCGACAGTGTCGCGAGCACCTCATCGAAAGACGGGGGCTGGGCGAGGTACATGTCTCGCATCGCGGCGAAGTCGCGACGCAGTGCCGGCAACCGCTCGTCGCTGGGCAGCAGGCGAAACGAACCGGGGCATGCGGTCTCGTAGTTCGCCCACGCACTGCCGAAGAACAGCCGTTTCCAGCCCACGACCCGTTCGCAGCTTTCGAGATCTGCGATTGCGCGTTCTGTCGCCGGGTGACAGGCAAGGGCCGCGACATCGGCATAGTGGCGTGAGAACCGGTCGGGGGTTGCCTTGTCAGCGGGGCGATGATGCTCCGCGTGGAGGATCGTTGCCTTCTCCCAAAACGTCCGGTCGATGCCCAGGGCGACGACGTCGCACTGCCAATCGGGCATCGCGTCGGGAAGGGCGTCGAGAAGCCACGGCGTGATGGCATGACGCCCGACCGGCTGCTGGTCCGTCAGGGAGCCGAGCTCGAGCCTCACGGAACGTCGCAGGTAGTCGAAGCCCGTCGGCTGGTGAGAAGGGTAGTGGAAAAGCAGATTCGGCGCACCGCTGGTCGGGTCAGCTGCGTACTCGAACCACGCTCCGCGCTCGGGTTTGCCAAGAACGTTTTTCGTCTCGGCCTCGAGAGTTGGCTGGAACTGCTCCTGAACCGCTTTTGCGCAGGCTGCCTCGGCGAGCGTCATCCATTTGTCGGCTTGGTTGCGGCTCGTGCCGGGTTCGGGGAGCCCGAGCAGTGCCGGGGAGATCGACAGATCGATGTCCTCGGAAAACCGGTCGATGACCCGGAATACCTTCGATAGCGAGGTGCCTCCCTTGAACACGAGGCTGTCGTGGAACTCCGAGCGAAAGAGCACGCCCAGCAGCCAGCAGACCCAGAAATCTTTTTCTAGGACGACGGCGGACAGGCCTCGCCTTGCGGCTGCCTGCTCAAAATAGAGCCGGCGCTCGTGGCCCGGAAGCTCGAGGAACGAAAGTCTCATGTCCGGGCCGCCGCGAGTTCACGGAAGATCGGGTGCATCCACGTGGGCGCCAGCCGGAGATCATCGAGAAGCTTTCGCCGCTCCGCAGCAGGGAGCGTTCGCTTCAGATGGGCACGCCGTTCGGG
>Ga0315900_10005898_pt1 | contig 16640 bp, 12 predicted proteins | sample LakEriMetagenome_FD_203521 | JGI IMG/M metagenome (GOLD analysis project Ga0315900, IMG submission 203521) | Freshwater fungal communities from buoy surface, Lake Erie, Ohio, United States - Buoy 12 MA114 | ecosystem: Environmental > Aquatic > Freshwater > Lake > Lake biofilm | place: USA: Lake... | reverse complement strand
TGACGTAAAAAATACTGCTGCAGAATATGGTGTGGTAAATGGTACTAAAGAGGAATGGAAAAATTTCTTCCTAAGAATGGCATATGCTGAATCATCTTATGATGATAAAAAATCATTTAAAGAAAAAAGTGGTGATTATTCTAAAGGCATATTTATGCTAAGTAGGGGTGACGGTTCATGGATAGGTCAACCAAAAAGAGAGTTTACAGATGCTGAGTTATATGATGTTAATTTTAACACCAAAATGTCTGTAAGAATATGGGAACATCAATTAATAACCAAACAAAAACCATTCTTAAACAATCAAGGTTATGCTATAGGTTACTTCAATGCCACTTCAATGGACAAAATCAAAGGTGCTTACAATATAGGCGTTATTGAAGCAGATAAAAGAAATTAAAATAATCTAATCATTAGTCAGTTCAGGTGTATTTTCAATTACAGTAGCATTAATTAATTGTTTCATTAATTCTTCTCTGGTAGATCTTAGTTTTAATCCCACAACAGCATCCAATTCTTTTTGTCTGCTCTTATTATCCATTTCTTTGATCTTGATAGCAGTGCTAGTTTTCTTATCTGTGATGAGAATACGATTCAAACTTTCAACCGCAGAAGATGTTGCTTTAATTAATTCTGCTAATGCCGTAACTTCTTCTGCATTGGGCGCGGCTTCAACATAGTCTCTGACTAATGTAACAGATTCAGAAGCTTGCTTGACTAAATTACCAGTATGTTTTAAAATGAATTCCTCGAGATTTTCTTTTGTTAGGGCATCTTCTACTTGATCTACTTCTCTCGTCGCTTTAGGAATAGATTTTAGTTGATTAATGAGTGAATCTACAGAGTCTAATGAATCATCTTCTGACATAAAAAATATTTATTGATAAACTACGAAGCATCACCTATAATTATTGTATGATTAAATTCTTAAAGACACATGATGATGCAGTATTACCAAAGAAAAATAATCCAGATCCTTCAACGGGCGACAGTGGATATGATATGACTGCAGTAGAAGAAACGGTTATTCCAGCTAGAGGATCAGCTGTTGTTCCTGTTGGATTGACATTAGCTTATCTATCACCAGAATTCTGGGTTCGAATTGAGAGTCGATCTGGCTTAGCATTTAAATATAATGTAACAGCATTTAATGGCATTATTGATAACCCATATCGTGGTGATTTGGGTGTAAAATTATTCAATCATTCAGATTCGGATTACATAGTAAAGAAGGGTGATAGATGTGCACAGTTGGTTATCTATCCTTTAGTATCTATGGATGCTGGTTGGACTGATTCAGTATCAGAAACAAGTCGTGGTGCGAAGGGGTTTGGTTCTTCAGGCAAATAATTATTATGAATTTTGATAATATTTGGGTTGAGAAGTATAGGCCCAAGACATTAGATGATATTGTGCTTCCTGTTGATACTAGGAAGGTCATTGAATCATATAAAACAAAGAAAGAGATCTCTAATCTTCTTCTTATTTCATCACCAGGCCAAGGTAAGACCACTTTGGCTAAGATGATTGTCAATAATATTCTTGAATGTGATTATCTTTATGTCAATGCATCCGATGAAAATGGTATTGATACTATTAGAACAAAAGTGATTTCATTTGCACAGACCAGATCGTTAACTGGTGATATTAAAGTAGTTATATTGGATGAATCGGATGGAATTTCAGCAGAAGGACAGCGTGCTTTGCGCAATGTTATGGAAGAATATGCTGCTAATACGCGCTTCATTCTCACAGCTAATTATAAACATAAGATCATTCCTGCTGTACAATCTCGTTGTGTTAGCTTGAATTTTAATCACAACATTCAAGATGTCATTAAGCATTGCTTTAGCATCCTCAAAAAGGAGTCTATTGTAGTACCGGAAGATCAAAAACCATTATTTGTTGAATTAGTAAAGCATAACTTTCCTGATTTCAGAAAGATCATCAATGAATTGCAAAAGAATTCTATTTCTGGTACACTGAGTATTGTCAATCAAGCAACACAGAATGAATTTGTAAAAGAAGTTTTTGATAAGATTAAGGAAAATCCTTTTGAATGCAGAAAGTTTTATATTCAAAATGAAAGTACCTTTCAATCAGACTATCATAACCTGATGAAGAATATGGTTCAGTATGTTTATTCTTGGCAGAATGAACCAAAGAAAGCTGAAACCATTTTAGTTATAACAGAATACATGTATAGGCATGCATTTGTTGTTGATCAAGAGATCAATTTTTTTGCATTAATCTTGCAAATTGCAAAATTATAGTTCTTGAAAGCTTTTAAGATACCTTGCAGTAGTTGGTTGCTGTGCAGGTATCTTTACATTTTGTGTAGGTAAGCTATGATCAATAGAGGTTGTTTTGCCTTCTCCTCTATCAGCCTTGAATGATTCTGTTTCTTTCACAGAATACTCTAATGGTTTAATTTGTGTACCATTGGGTCTTATTAACGAAGGGTCAAATGCTGGATAATTAATACCATCAGTTTGCATTTGTTCAACACAACAAGCAGGAATCTTCGTATAGTGGGTATAACGACCCCCTCCATTGTCTAATGCAATATCTAAAGTAACGTCACCCGTCATAGTATCGGGATTTCCTGGATATCTAGGAGTGTTGCTATCAACAATACCAACAACACGAAGATGTAATTTTGAAGATTCCATTTCATCAAGCAATTGTTTAATATTACCACCCAACATTTTATAAGCATCGTTAGTCTTAAAATTTTTAGCAAACTTAACATAGTCACCTACTAAAAATCCACCACGGGAATAACGGGTCAATGCTGCTTCAAAAATGGCATGAAACTTCTTCTTCATGCTATTATTTACTTAATTGTTAAATATTTTTATGGCGTAAAATAAGTGGATTACCTGAACCGAGGGTTCAGACTAAAGCATTTACTTATTCTGACCTGCATTTAGATTTGCAAAAAAAATATTTAATTAAAGATAATTTAAAACAACAACCTGAAATTAATGATCTGGTTTTGGATTATGATTTAAACGCCATTAAAAATTCTATTAGAAATATTTTTAATACTACACCCGGCGAAAAGGTTTTGAATCCAGAATTTGGTTTGAATTTAAAACAATTTTTATTCAGTCCCATGAGTGATTTAGTTGCTTTGGATATAGCTGGTTTAATTAGATCTAAATTAACTTTTTTTGAACCCAGAATTTTACTCAATTACGTCAATGTATATCCGATGTATGATACATCGGAATATAATATAGAGATTTCATTTTCATTGCCCCAATTAAATACACCTTCATTCACAATGTCGGGTGCGTTAAATAGTATTGGTTACACAAACTACTAATTATGTCAATATCAAATTTTACAGAATTTAATTTACCTAGAAATGCTTATGCATCATTTGATGCGGTTAGCATGAAACAATTGATTGTTAATCGATTGAAAACATCTGAAAAATTTCAAGATATTGATTTTGAAGGTAGTAATATATCGGCATTAGTAGATGTGATTGCATATATGTATCACGTATTGATGTTTTATCTAAATCAAACATCTTCCGAAGCAACATTTTCGCAAGCTGAATTATTCGAAAATATCAATAAAATAGTATCTCTCATAGGTTATAAGCCGCACGGATATCATACAGCTTCGCTTGCAATTAGCGAATTCACTGCTAATTCAGACCTTATCCCCGGATCTTATCTATTACCGCGTTTCTCTTATATTAATGTAGATGGTTCTACTTATACATTTACTGAAGATGTATTTTTTGAAAAAACAATTTCTGGTGATGAAAACATTGATAGTGTTATAAACAATAATATTCTATATCAAGGTGACGTAAAAGAATATCCAATTGAAACTGCATTGGGCGAAGCTTTTGAAATTAAAACCATCACTATCCAAGATTTAATTAATAATACCACAATTATTGATAATAATAATATATTTGTATTTGTTAAAGATGTATATACAGAGAAATGGGTTGAGTGGACAGAAGTTGATACAGTGTATGGTCAAGAGTCAACAGCCAGGGTTTTCGAAAAACGTTTTAATGAGAATTTAAATTATGAATTAAAATTTGGAAATAATGTTAATGGCAAACAATTAAATTTAGGAGATCAAATTGCTATTTATTATTTGCAAAGCAAGGGGTCTTCGGGGAAGATTGGTTCTAATTTATTAAATGGCAAACAATTGTCACTTTATAATACAAATAGATGGAACGAAATTTATTCAGACATCAGAGTATCACCGGCTAAGAAAATTACAGCAAATGAATTGACTTACTTTAATGTGAATAATGAAACGGCATCTACAAATTTTAAAACATATGAGTCTGCGGCAGAAATAAAGAAAAATGCACCCCTCATGTTCATGTCTCAAAACAGATGTGTAACCGTAGATGATTTTGAATCTAAAATATCATCAAAATTTTCGAATATTATTGAAACAACAAAAGTGGTCAATAACCAAGACTATACAAAATATTATTTAAAATATTATTATGATATAGGTTTAGAAAGACCTAATCAAGAAGAAAGAGTATTGATGAATCAGGTTTTATTTTCTGATAGTTGTGATTTTAATAATGTATATTGTTTTGTTGTTCCGAAGTATGGATCAATTCTTAATGAAGAAACACCTCTGGGATTACCCATTTCACAAAAACAAGCAATTGTAGAATCATTTAATGATGTAAAATTAATAAATCAAAATGTAGTAGTTTGTGATCCTATATATAATGCTTTCGACATTGGATTGCCGTTTCCTGATGAGACAAATACTGAATTAGTACGCAGTGAAACAAAATTAAAAATTTACAGAGACCCTGCATATAATACATCAAAAGAATTAATTAAGAGTAATGTATTCAGTATTATAGAGAAATTTTTTGATATATCGAACAATAAGCTTGGTTCTGTATTGAATTTATCACAATTATCACAAGATATTTTAACTATTCCCGGTATTCAGAAAATTGAAACATTTAGAAATAATAAAAATAATGAATTTTTCGTATCAAGAATTAATTTCGTAGTATGGAATCCATTATATCCTGAAGCTACATTGGAAAGTACCTCACAAAACTATTCATTGCAATATTTCCAATTTCCATTCTTTTATCAAATAAGTAATTTATTAAACAAAATTGAAGTAATTTAATGAATACAGATTATAGATATTTAAATTTTTCTGTTCTTGACTATACAAATAGTCAAATTACTTCTGGCTATACCTTACCCATAACACCATTTACTTTTATACCAAAGTTTGATGCGGGTGACGGATATGCAGTGTCAAATACTAGAATAATATGGGATTTTGGCGACGGAACTCTCAGTAGAGATATAACTGCAACACACCATTTTAAAATACCAGGTACATATAGTGTTAAATGTTATTTTTATGGTGCTAGTGGCATAGGTTATGAATCATCGTTTGTGCAAAATATTCTTGTAAAAGATTTTATTTCTGATACATTAGTATTATCTGCCAAAAAGAATTCTATTATAAGATCTTCCAGGTATGAATGTCCGTTTTTAATTTCCAGATTTAATAGCTGGCAGACATATAAATCATTATCAAGTGAAGGCGCATCTATTTTATTAGAAGTATCAGGAAATTCGTCGCCCATTTTAGATATAGAAAATTATTATCAAGATAAGTATGCACACCTTAAAGCCAGCGCAAGATTCCTTACATTAGATTATAATGAAGCGCTTTCAACATATGATCCTATTCCGGTTAAATCAGTAAAAACAAGGAATAATGCTGATATATATGTTAAATTAGATAGTTCTAATAATATAACTTTCTGCAAAAAAGATGATGATGGTTCTGTATTGGCCGGAACTTCAGGTCAAAGACTTATATACTACACAGACGATACAGTAAGAACCCCTGATAATAAAACTATTAAACCGGCTAATATTAGTATTTCATTTGATTATAATAATTTTTATGATGTAGATAATATAAGATACAATATAAATGAAAGTTATTCAGTATTGAATGGCACAACTCAAGCAACATACTCACCAGCCATTCATTATACTGAAGAATTGAATTGCATGTCATTTTCAACAAATGGTATAGATTCTGAAGGTGATTTCAATATAGCTTCCTTTCAAATAGGTAAAAATAAATTTTTGGGTCAAAAAATACCTTTTGTGGCCAAAGTAAAGGATTTCAGTAATTTTAGTAGTAAAGCATGGAAAAAATTTGATCTCAAAAGGGATGATGAAGATTTGACAGAAAATTCAATCAAATTTTATTTGAAGGATACTATTACCAATACAGTAATACCATCAGCATTTGATATATACGAAGATTATGGTGAATTTGAAAATTATCAAAAATTAGGATTTTTCAAAGGATATATAGTACCAAAAATATCAAAAGATGATGTAGCTATTTGTTGTGATGTTAATGCAATTAGTGATATCTTTATGTATGTTGATACAAAACATACCATAATCACTAACCCACAATCAACTAGCATCTACAAACTAGATTTAATGCATAATTATGCTACTAATATTTTTGACGAGAACAATACTACAAAAAAAGTATTTGATACGCAGTCATTATCTGGCATGTATGCATCTATTATTGTTCCTTCTTATAAAAATGCCATTATATCACATACATATTGGACTATAGATTCAGATCAGGACTTAGTAGCTAAGCTTGATTTTGACGGTGACAATGTCAATACACAAAAAATATATCTACCTAATGGATCATCTCCTAGCTTTCTAGCTGCTGATAAAAAGGGTGATATATGGGTTACATTACATGATAGTGTTAGTGTATGTAAATTAAGTAGCAATGGCGATATTTTATTTTATACAACACCAAGTGCATCAAATGTCGATTATTCCAGTAATACTTATTACATACCAAATAGCGGTGCTGCTGGATCTAATTCAATTCTTCCGGCTATAGTAGATGTGGATGTAGCTAATAATGCCTGGGTAGTTTATAACTTTTCTTTATCTTCTTTTATATGTGTTTATAATACACAAGGAAATATTTTACAGAATTATGACATACCCGCAAATTATATAGGAATAGATATAATTTGTACTTATGAAAAAATTTCTTGGATTTTATTAAAAAATAAAAACAACTTCGAAAATGATGGTTTATTAAAAATAAACCAAAGTAATGGTGAGGTTACTTTCATAACAATAGACCATAAGGTGTGGGCTTTTGCATATGATGTAAATGACAGTCTATGGTTTATAGCAAATAAAAATGATATTTTAAGAAAACCTAGTTTCAATGATGATGTATCATATGTCATGACGGTTAATTCTTCTTCGAATATAACATCATCAGATTGTAATTTTAATGGCATAGCTTCTACAACACAAGGCGATTTGTTAATTTTTGATTACGTAGACAGTAATATTAAAATATTCAATATTGCAGATGTGATAGATGATGTGAGTTCTGCCACATATAAAGTAGTAGAATTGAATGATGTAAATAATACAGGATTTTATCAAAATTTTATCAATACAAAAGGAGATCCAACAGGATTCAAATACACAGAAAAGTTTTTGTATGGATATCCTCAATTTAGTCAAGAAGGGTGTTGCAGTAATAAGTTCAATATAAATCCTGTTAGCGGAAAAGGCATTGCAAAATTAAATGAAAATTTTGATATGTCTGCACAAATGAAAAATTTCTCTTTTCAAGAGTCATTAAAAGAAAGCAGTGATTTATTTGATATCTTTATTGAAAAGTGCTTGGGTTCGAAAGATGAATCACCAACATTGTTAGGTAAGAAAATATATGAGAAGATAGCAAATTTCGTAGACAATAATAGCTTTATAGATACATGTAATATCGATAAGCTGAATTCTATTCACAAGCTATTGAATGAAAATTTATACATATTCAATACATATAATTTTCCTCCAAATATAACCAGATTATTGGATTTATTTTCTATAAAATTATCAAAATTAAAAGGTTCGCGAAATAAATTCAATGAAAATTTTGATACTAAAGGCTATACTGTAGACTCTAATACAATCTACGGAAAAAATTTAGGTGAAAAATTAGATTTTTTAAATTCAATAATATCTATTGATGATGGATTTATTGTGGCACATGAAAGATTTTCTAATTCATATACGTTATGTAATACAAAAGTATTGACAGCAGATTTTATAGATGAATACAACAATACGTATCCATTATCATCATATACTCCTTTGTGGGGGTGGTCGCTGGTTTTACCAAAAACATACGCCAATGAAGAAATAGAAAAATATTATACATTTTATAGGTATATTTCCACATATTCAAATGAACAGTTAGAGGGTATAATAAATTGGAGTGATAAACTTACTACTTTGTCAGAATCTATATCGTCCCAAAGTGATTGGTGGGATTTGACAGAAAATATAATTACCAGAGAATTAATGGTTGGTTTGGAATTATTGTCCTCAAATTCTTAAAATGCTCTAAATATTTTTGTGTCCACGGGTTTAAATGAACAATTGCCTCTGCCGTCTAATTCTATAACAAAAAATAGAATTAATGATGCTTTAGCAAAAGATTTTAAAGAGGCATTTTCATTTTATGATTTTCTTCAAAACACGGAAATACGTTTGACCCACCAGCAGTATAGTGCTGCATATAAAAATTACTTGTTTATATGGTCTACAGTAAAAAGAAATAGCAGTTCACAATCACAGCAATTAATAAGAGACAGATATATTGAATTATTAAAAGATATTAGTCTCAATTATTTGACATTCGAAGAAAGAAGATTCTTGAAATTAGCTGATTTTAATGATGATAATGATTTGGATATTATTATCCCACTGTATTCTAAGAAAATAATTGAAATATGTAAGTATCATGCTGAAAAAAGAGAAAAAACAAAACAATCAGCAAATAAAAATCAAGAAAGAGGTACAAAAAAATCTGTAGAAAGTGCAATTTATGATTCTTTGACAGATTATGTTTTAGTTTCAGACGATCAAAACCTCGCTTATAATTTTCCTCGATTAAAGATTGAAGAGATTATAAGCACATTGGATATTGAAATTGAAGAACTTATCGATGTATATACTACTTACCTTGATAACAATCCCGACACTAGGTTTGAATTATATGATACAAAAAATACATTAAGACAGCAATTATTTTCAGCTAATACTAATAATATAGACGGCAATATCTTTTTAGATTTTGATGCCGCTACACGCAAATATATTTTTGAAATACTAGGTATCTTTTTGAAAGAAACAGGCAGAGTATTTACAATCAACTATGATATCACAAAAGCAAATTTGAATTGCAAATCAGGTGATAAACTTTATGATTTAATAACCAAATATAAAGATTATGCAACAACTATTTTAGATCTCAAAAGTATTCTTATTAAGAAATTTATAGGTGCAGATTTTTATTATATAAAAACCGGCAATTCTAAAAACGATATAGAAACTGGTAAATTATTTGAAGCTGAAAACCCTTCTGGGAACCTCTTAAACAGGCATTTTCCAAGCACTGCTACAATTGAAGAAGACTCTCAATTAAAAACACTAAGAAAAATTGGTTTATTTTTTAGACCAGAAAAAACAGGGTTATTATATTTCTCTGCACCTAAAAACCATTATGAAGTAGACTATTCTAAATTAGAACCAAATAAATTATACATATATCCGGATCCAGACAGGTATGGAAACACTACTGGTTTAACGAATACGCATTTTGATGAATATCCATTAATACATACACAAGATTACACCCCTTTAATTAAAAAAATATCGGATGGGTTCGCTGAAGGTGATATATTTTCAAATCCAGCAGAACAAAATTTTTATGGTTATATAGCTAAAAATCAATTAGCCCATTCAAAGGTTATTAATGAAAGAGGGTTAGGATTAAATTTTTTATCAATTGTTAATAAAGGAAAAATAACCAGATGGCAAAGTGATATATATGGAAATGAATTTGCATTATTTGAACCTACTGAATTTAAAACATATAAAGATGAAAGAACATCAATAAATCAGAGCATAACATCGTACAGTAAATTTGATGGCGGCATATTTTTATTTGATGATAAAACCCAATTACCTGCGTTATGCTCTTCAGATAAAAGTAGCTGGCCTGGTTCGATTTTTAGTTCTAATTATTACTATAATATTTTATTAGATGGTGGTATAGCTGGAATAATCAACGGGATAATGATTCGGCCATCAATTGGAAATCCTATAATTGATGGTTTGACATATGATATACCAACAACCAATACGTTTTCACTCGAAATAAATCCCACATCATATGCATGGGATACATATACTATTATATATAATGGGGGTAGTTTTTTCGATCCAATAACTTTTGAAGCTTCATTTTCTTTTGGCTACGTATTATCATCTATATTATTCGAAGATATTGACGGTGGTAATTTCATTCAAAATGAAATTTACGAAGAATTTGACAGCTCTAAAAATATTTTTTTAAATGAAGTAAAAGAAAACTGTAATACAAAAACAATAAATTTAACTTCTATTGCATATAAAGAAATATATGTAAAAAATATAAGAGATAATACAGTATCAAATATTAATGACTCACTTTCAAACATATTAAAAAAATATAATTATAATGAATCATTATCAGCTGAATTAATATATAACTTATTAGATTTTGGTGTTTTTAATGATATCTTATATATTAAGACAAATAATTATGCTATTTTTGAAAAGTATAGATTTGATGGTAAATTTAATTCTTTAAATACACCTAGTAATATATTAAGCGGAAATTTGTCTGAACCGTTCTTTTTTGAAAACAAAAAATTCTCTATAATTTGCAAAGTTGATATATCAAATGCCAATAATATCGACAGCATTATATATCCAACTATATATAAAATATTTTATAATGACGCAAATATAGAAGAAGTAACTTATAAGTTTGATGATGGTTTGTCGGGTATTTCAGAATTTGAAAATCCCATACCTGTTGCCTTTACCAGAGTATCAAAACCCACACTAACACATAATTCACGAAATAAAATATATGCTATTTGTTGTACTCTATATGATAACAATAATATGCCATATATATATGAAATATTTTTTAAATATAATAATATTGACTTAATAATTTTAAAAGTAAATTTGATTTCTCTGATGAAATCAGGTACATATACAACTCTTGATTTTATCAATAATCAACAAGATTTATTATTTAATATAAATCCAATAAATGGTGAATGTATAGTTGAATCCAGTGAAGAAGGGAGCTTAGATTTTTATAGCTATGGTTACTAATATTTTTAATATAGATTTAAACGTAGATGGTAATTCCGGTACCTATATTAGTGAGACCAGAGTCTTAAATGAGTTAGAATTTGAATTAAATTTAAATTATATAAAAAGTAATAATGTAGATTTAATAAAAACAAAAATTATATTCGGCACACAAATTTTTACGGACGAATTTGAAGATATAAAAAATAATTTTTCTTTAAGAAAAAAAGATTCTTTTTATGATATCAAAAAAGATATATTACAGATTAGGTTATACTATAGCAATTTTAATATATTTGAATACCTTATACCTTTAGTTTTTATACCGCCCAATACACTTGATTATTTTGATGGCGCTACCATACAAAATGCACAATTTATTGATACTAAAGAAAATGATGATTTATTTTTTGTTATGAAGAATAGCAAAAATCAGCTTTTTAATTTTAGATCCGGATCAAATGTTACTGCATATAAGAATTATATGGCTAGTTTGTCGACTGAAGAAGATCAAATAATAAACATTCTCTCGGGTACATTATCAACTGTACCGACCACTACTGCCAATATAGTGACAAGATTTGGCGAATATATAGAAGTGACAACATAAGCTAAATAAATCTATGAGTAATGTATCTATTGATATAAAAAATTTGCCATTATCAGATGACATAAATGATAGTGATTTAATCATACTTGAAAAACCCAATTTTACAGCAGCAGCACCAGCCAATATATTAAAAGGGTATATTAATAATCAAATTACTACTAATGTTGACAATACAACATACACTGCAGACGAAGTCACATTAACGTTATCAGCAAATCAATTTAAAATAAAAGATAAAAGTATAGATGAGGATCAATTATCTGATAATATATTGTCTAAATTGGGTGGCTCAACTTCAACATTATCCGGAAATATTGTAACCTATTCGACACCTATTACATCAGTGGGTGAATTTTTAGAAATGTTTTTGCAAACCTCTCCCGGCGGTCCTATAGGAAGATATGCTATTAGGGTCTATAAAGTATAATACATTATAAATAAAAATGTGCGTGTTTTTCATCAAAATGAGATTATAGAACCTCTCCTAACCAAATATATAGGAGATAATGATCTTAATTTTAAGGGAAATAGAATTAAATCACAAGACGGATTTGAATTTTGTGACGAAGAATATTTAAAATATGCTCAAAGTCATGGTATCAATAATTATAGCAATTTTGTTTTAACACAAAATATAAAAAATAATAGCATTTTTAATTTTGATGATATAGAATATAAATTACCTATATTATTTTCATCTTCTATAAAATTTAAAAATAATTTATTTTTGCGTATAGATAGAGATCGCAAATTGCAACTATCTAAAAAGTTAGATCGAAGATGCATATTTGAAATTAATTTAATCACTGAAAATATGTGTCAAATTTCATATAGAGATGGATTTGATTCATATTACTTAAATTTCGAAGCAAATACTTTTGTATTTTCTAAAAATTACAATTTTTCTATAAATAGGTTTAATTACATAAAAAACAAAAATAAATTTTATTTTTTTAAAAAAATAAATAATGCGATAAAGGTAGTAACTTGTATCAATGATCAATTATCTTGTACTGACGAACCCTATTTGGATAATGGAATTTTTTTGAATTTTTATATCCAAGAATTTTCTTTTAATGGAAATAGTTCTTGGGCGTCGTATGAAAATTATAATAAAAATGCATTAAAAATAAATCCCGACAAATCAATATTAAATTGTTCAAATAATATTTTATTTTATAATAATTATACATACATATCTGGCTCTGAAATAGAAACAAATTTTCTGACCCTTAAAAATCACCACACTAATAAAAATTATAGTTATAGAGCAGATAATTTACAAAATACAGAATTAAATGTTCCTAATACAAAAATACGCGAATATAATTCTCTCAATACCGGATTAAATCAAGAACTTGGTTTCGATTCAATTGTTTTAACATATGATCTCTATAATAGTGATTATACTTTTTATAAAGATAATTACACAAAATTTCAAATACCTTCATCAACCTATCCATTTGATCAATTAAATATCAATGATAGCTTATTATTCAGAAATGGTTCTATAGCCGGAAACACTCCATACCATTCTGATAAATTATTTTTTAGAGATTCACGGAAAAATCCAGAAGCGGTAAAATATCTATGTACCTGGTTATCTGGTTCTAATGAAAGTGCTATTTGGGTAGATAGATATTATTATCCCGAAAAATGCAATTTTACTGCTAAATTATCTACTTTACCTGATTTTACATTTTATGATGAAATTGAAAATTATCTAAACACAATACTCGCACCTTCAGCATATTATGATAATTTCATTTGGCAAAATACATTTTCAAGTGAGCTTAAAAATACTCCTCAAAAAATAAAGGATTCTATATGGGGAGAATATTTCTTCGATAAAAAAAGTGATGTAGTGTTAACACACGACCAAGAATACATATATCAACGAATAGGAGAAAAATATGCACAAAAGATATTGGATGCCTTATCGGGATCAATAATTGCAGATGGACTAACTCCCTTTAGGAGATATGATGATTTTGAATTTATTTTTGATGAACCATCAAACAGCATTAATTATGAATTTACAGGTAACGAATATTCACTCATAGAAGATTATAGAAAGATTAATGATACGAATGAATTTACATTAGCATTTTCGATGAATTCATATAATTGGGCTTCGGGATTCGGTAACCAAATCATGGGTTCTTTTAATGACCGAGGTTTCGGGGTGTTTTCAGATGAAAAAATAACACCATTTATCATGGTTCAGGAAGGCAGAATGGCAAATATATATAACTCCTCATTTGATAAAATAGATAGTGTATATTTGGCACAAGATGAATTGGATATGGTTGCATTATCTACTGTCATTAATAATGATAACATAAAAAAGGTTACCAAGTTTGATATTACAACCCATGCAATTAAAGATATTATTAGAACAGATCATTTGAATTTCTTCTCACCAACCGTAAAGAGCATAACAGCTACATTTACAGAAGAAGTAAATGCTATTATAAATCGCAGAGAGTGTGGTATCCTCTACACAGACGAGCAAATAACATCACGAATATTATCACCGAATAATGTATTCGCCATAGATGGTACAGCTATGCAAAAGATTCAAATAGAACAATGTAAATTTAAAACAAGATTTAAGTCACGATAATTATGGCGTTACCTTATACATCAAAATTCTATTCCAATGGTTCTATTTTTGATTCTTTCGGATCTTTAACTGAAAAATATATTTCATATTATGTAGAAGGTGATATTCTATATTATTTGTTAGAACAAAATAACTGCCAGAGCATAAATTTAAAAACAGAAGAGGTGTCGATAGTTTCTATATTGCCGCCAGTTGATGATGAAGATAATAATATTAATTGCACAACTATAGTTTCAAAGGATGGTATTGTATATGGATTTGATGGTTATCATGCAAAACTTTTTCGTGATGAATATGTTCTCTACAAAAAGGGCAAAGGTGAAATTTGGCGCGAGAGTCTAGATCACAGCACAAGAGATATGTTATTATCATCTACTAGTGAAATCAGAGATTTTATTATAGACGATGATGATAATTTTTATGTATTGCACTCATCATCTAGAGTAACGAAATTCAACAAATATAGAGAAAAGATATATACACTAACAAACACTGCTAGTTCCTTGAGTAGCATAATACCTAATGCTTCTTTTATAAAATTAGACATTGTAAGAGAGTATACAGAAACGGGATTAGCTTCGTATCCCATTTTGTTAGGCAATAATAATTTTGAGAGACACTTCCTCACAAAAATAAATGAATCTTCCTTATCGTTCGAAAATGCTAAATTAATAGATTCATATGGAATTTATGAAGATGAAACTAACATTAAGCGTTTGAATTATAATTTAACAAATTATGATTATTTGAAACATCAATTTAAAATTAAGAAATCTATAATTTTTAAAACCCGCTTAAAAAACATTTATAATAATAGAAATATTCTTGATTTAGTAATACCAGTTGATATATCCGGATTTAAAAATGGCGAACATCATTTTATTTTTAGAATGAATACCATTAAAGGCAAAATTGATATATTTGTTGATGGTACGCTCTCTAATAGTATAGATTTTCCAAAAGCTGATTTTTCATTTCAAGATATTACTCAGGAATCTTTTGTTGTTGGTACAACAAATTTTTACAATAATATAACATTACCTCAGCATTTAAAACAACCAAAAAATTATATGCTAAATAATTGCTCTATTAAAAATTTTAAATTATTTGATAAAGCAATTTCAAATGATGAGGTAAAGTTTTTATTGATTGATAATTATGGTGCATCTGATTTAATTGCTTCTTTACCCTCGGGACAGCGAAATGAAGTAGAGCAAATTGAAAGAATATTTTCAGTTAATACCCCCGGAAATAAAAGCAACAAAATAAACATCATCATTAAAAATAGTAACATCAATAATGAAATTATTAAACAAAATGTCAAAAATACTATTTTAGAAAAAATTAATAAAATATTACCGGTAGGTGTAACCATAAATGATGTAGTGTTTAAAAACACTGATATTAAATAATCTTAATGGATCCATATCAGATAAAATACGGGTATGCAGAAGGCAATGAACTTTTTTTTAGAAAAAATAAGTACCGCGGATTTTATAATGTATATAGTGATGGTAGTGTATTTTCGGGTCAATATCGTAATGCTGAATCTCATCCGTTAAAAGTTGCAGATAATTATGCTGGTGATTTCATTTCTTCAATTTATTTTAAAGATAGAACTATATTAGATGAATATAAATTACCATATACACAAAAGGATATTTATTTTGATACAAATGAATTGGTAAATTGTGCATCTATTAACACCAAATTAAGATATATACAAGATAACTTAATTTATATATATTCTAGGTTATTTTTTGGGGGCACAGATATACCGTACCAATATGCATATACAGCAGGCATAGCAAAAAATACAACAACATTTTCTTGGCATACTGCTAGAAATAGCACAAACTATAGTCAGTACCTATTCGAAGGACAATCTTTCGCTAATACTACTACATTATCAGTATTTCCTGAATTAGATAATCTCAAAAAATTTATTATATTTCCACAAACAAAGTCAAATAATACTTCTATACTTGGTATTACGGATACGCATCTAATAGGTCTGACATCAAATGCTTTATTCACAGATATAGGCCTAGTTTTATATGAAAATGTTATTGATAATTTTTCAGATGAAAAATGCCAACATTTATCTGATTTGACATTTGAT
>Ga0315900_10005893_pt1 | contig 16654 bp, 12 predicted proteins | sample LakEriMetagenome_FD_203521 | JGI IMG/M metagenome (GOLD analysis project Ga0315900, IMG submission 203521) | Freshwater fungal communities from buoy surface, Lake Erie, Ohio, United States - Buoy 12 MA114 | ecosystem: Environmental > Aquatic > Freshwater > Lake > Lake biofilm | place: USA: Lake... | reverse complement strand
CAGAACACGGGCGGCATCGAATTTCTGTTCAAGAAGAACAAGATAGACTGGATCAAGGGATGGGCGACAATCCCGGCCCCCGGTCAGGTCCAGGTCGGCGAGACACACTATGAGACAAAGTCCATCGTCATCGCCACTGGGTCCGAGCCGACTGCGCTGACCGGGGTCACGGTCGATGAAAAGGTCATCGTCACCTCGACCGGCGCGCTCGATCTGGCCTCTGTTCCGGCGCGGCTCGCCATCATCGGCGCGGGCGTGATCGGGCTCGAACTCGGTTCCGTCTATGCCCGGCTCGGCGCCAAGGTGACGGTGGTGGAATACCTCGACGCCATCACCCCCGGCATGGATGCCGAAACCGCCCGCACATTCCAGAGATTGCTTCAGAAACAAGGGCTTGACTTCATACTGGGCGCCGCCGTCCAGGGCGCCGAGGTCAAGGACGGCAAGGCTGCCCTCACCTATACCCTGCGCAAGACCGGCGCCGAATCACGGGTCGAGGCTGACGTGGTCCTCGTCGCCACCGGCCGCCGCCCCTTCACCGCCGGCCTCGGTCTCGACCGGCTCGGGATCGCGCTCACGCCGCGCGGCCAGATCGTGACGGATGCCCGTTTTGCAACGAATATCAACGGCATCCGCGCCATCGGCGATGCGATCCAGGGGCCGATGCTGGCTCACAAGGCTGAAGACGAAGGTATTGCCGTCGCAGAAATCCTCGCTGGTCGGCATGGTCACGTGAACTACGGTGCGATTCCTTCGGTCATCTACACCCACCCCGAGGTCGCCTCCGCCGGCCATACCGAGGAACAACTCAAGGCTCAGGGCCGCGCCTACAAGGTCGGCAAGTTCAGCTTCATGGGCAATGCCCGCGCCAAGGCCGTCTTTGCTGGCGAAGGCTTCGTCAAGCTCCTCGCCGACAAGACCACCGACCGCATCCTTGGCGCCCACCTGATCGGCCCGATGGCCGGCGACCTGATCCACGAAATCTGTGTCGCCATGGAATTCGGTGCCGCCGCCGAGGACATCGCCCGCACCTGCCATGCCCATCCAACCTTTTCCGAAGCCGTGCGCGAGGCCGCCCTGGCCTGCGGCGACGGTGCGATCCACGCCTGAAAAGCAACAAAGGCAGGGTGTTGCATCTTGCCATGCTGACTTGGCCGAAACGCCGGCCGTTTCGTCCCGCCCCATGCAGACCGCGATCCGGTCAAGTTCGCGGTTCACCCAACCCGGATGCTGGAACGGAGGTCAGGGTGGACGTGACGCCCTATAGCCACCCCCGCCATTTGAAATACGCCCAGGTCGCCGCCGCCGACAGCACCATCAGTCCGAGCGCCGCCGGATAGCCCCATGACCAGGCCAGTTCAGGCATATGGGCGAAGTTCATCCCATAGGCCGAAGCAATCAGCGTCGGCGGCAGGAACAACGCCGCCACCACCGACACGATCCGCACCGTCTTGTTCTGCTCGAGATTGATCAGACCAAGCGTCGTATCGCCCACAAGCCCGAGCCGGCCCGAGAGAAAATCTGCATGCACTTCAAGGGCCTGAATGTCTCGCAGTAAAGCCTTGACAGTTACGCGCAGCGCCTTTTCGTCACCCTTCTGTTCGAGCCAGACGCCAAAGACGGCCAGCATTCGTTCCACTGTGAGCAAGGCCAGCCTGATCTGGGCGATGGCCTCCCCCTCCCGCCCGATTGATTTCAGAGTTTCCTGCAACTCCTCGCCCGAAGCGGAAAGGTGCCCCGCAAAGGTTCGTGCGGCGGACACGTCGAGTGCCTTTCCCGCCATTTCCAGCAAATCGGCAAGACGCGAGATGATCTCTTCCACGAGACCAAGAAAAAGCCTGACCGGGGTCGCACAACCGCTCGTGGTCCGGTCTGCCCTTGCTCCAAAAGTCTCGAAGGGTCGCGGGGAATGGTGTCGCACAGTGACAAGCCGCTGGGAATCGAGGATGAATGTCACCGGCCAACCCACCCGTTCTCCCTCAGGCAACTGGCCTGGCAGAACGACCGTCATGAAATCCCGCCCGTCCTCGCGGTAAATGCGGTTGGAAATCTCGATTTCTTCCATGTCCTCAAACGAAGGTACGTCGATGCCCAGCGCAGAAACACGCCCAATCTGTTCCGGTTGCGGCCGCCACAGGTCAATCCAAATCGCTCCGATCAGGTCCTCCTCCGGAGCCATCCTGGCAAGCCGCATGTTGTCACGGCGGTATGCAGATATCATTGCGACCCTCCGGCTTCAGTCCTGCGCCGGCCTGAGGAGGTCGTCAAGCCGCAACTACCCAAACCGACCGTCCGCCCCTGGCCTGGCGGCGAGCAGGTTCACAGGATGAAGAAGTCCCGCTCTGTCGTCACCACGTTACCAGAAAGCCGGGCGAACCTGACTGGCGCGATCGGACCAGTGCCGTCCTGATCGAACCACAAACTACCGGTGTCCGTCTCATGGATGATCCGGTCAGAGGAATCAGCGGCCTCACCGGTTTCATTGGCTGCAAATGCCTCGGTCGGCAGTTGCCCGATAGGGAGGCCGGGAAAGACAGCATGGTCAAGGAGGATACGATCCGTTCCGCCGACGAAATCCCTGATCACATCGACGCCACCGATGGCGTGAGCGACCGAAAATTGGAAGGAATCCGCACCGTTGCCTCCCGAAACCGTATCGTTCCCTGCACCGCCGTCGAGCGTATCATTCCCGTCGCCTCCGCGTATCATGTCGTCTCCTGCCTGCCCGGAAAGGCGGTCCGAGCCTCCGGACCCGGAAATCGTGTTCGCTCCTGCATTACCCCGGATGATATTGGCCCCAGCATTGCCAGTCCCAGAAAGATTCGCGCTGCCCTGGAGCACAAGGTCTTCGACATGGACAGGCAGCCTGTAACTGCTGGATGCAAAGACTGTGTCGTGACCCGAGGCCGATCCCTCTCGGACAGATGCGCCAGCCGACAGGAGATAGCTATCGTCACCTGTGCCACCACGCAGAATGTCCTGGCCGCCGCCCCCAGAAAGAGTGTCCCTTCCTGATCCGCCCCAAAGATGATCTGCACCGGTCCCGCCGCTGAGAACGTCTCGTCCTTGGCCGCCAAAGAGACGGTCATTTCCCCGACCACCCCACAGCAGGTCATCGCCTTCGGCGCCGCGCAGGGTATCGTGACCTCGCATCCCATGAAATCGACCGCCTGCTGCGTTCCCGATCACAAGGTCGTTTCCGTCGCCGGTCACTACGTGCTCGAATCTGCCCGAAAGGCGCCCCCAGGCCTGTCCGTTTGCGCCAAAGGTGTTCGCCGTCAAATCTATCTTCATGTCCGACGTCACGGCGCTGAAGTTGAGCCAGTCCTGCCCCCCATCGCGATCGGCAATGACGCTTCTTGCAGGTTCGAAGCGTTTCATTGCCGGATATTCATTTGTGAAATGGTAGACGTCACCCGCACTCGGCGACGTTCCGAAGACGGTGATCTCGGCGCCCTCGAGCACGGTTACCTTGCCGGGAGCGCGGCGGTCTATCACCTCGACCCGCCATATACCGGTCGATCTCTCGCCACGAAGCATGTCGACCCCGAATGTCCAGGACCCATCCACTGCATCTGCAGGATTGTCGGGGACATGTTCGGCATATGCTACCCTTACGGTCGTCCCCCCAGGTGACGTCAGGAGAATATGGAGATCCTTCATCTGATCGGACCGTACAGTCAGTGTCAGCTGGACATGGTCGACGGTGATGTCACCCTTGACCCTGACATCACGGACGACGCCCTTGCCGTTCGCATCGGGCAATGTCACATCGGCAAAGTCGCGTCTCCCGGAGACGCGCATCTCGTTTGCACTGGTCCCTGCCGGCCCAAAAAGGTGCCACACCTCTGCCATGCGCACAGCCGCGTGGACATCGACGATGCCGTAACCGAAGTCGGGATGAATATGGTGACCACCACCATTCCAGTTCCGAGAGCCGTTCGACTGCCAGGTTCCTTCCTCCTCCCGACCCGGCCGGACTGCATCGAAGTCCGACCCCGAAAGCTTGGCAGAGGCGGCAAGTATATTCTGGACATCCCGCCACCCGAGACCCGGATTGGCATCAAGCATCAAGGCAATTACGCCCGATACAACCGCGCAGGAGGCTGATGTCCCGCCGAACTGCGACGTAGAGTTCCCGCTTTCGTAACCTGCGCTCCCGCGCAGGTCGGTCGTGACTGCTGCGGCAGGTGCCGCGACAAGGACCGAAGTCCCATGGTTCGAGTACCATATCGCGTCGCCACGCCTGTCGGTTGCTGCAACAGTGATCGTGAAACGCGAAGCATTCAGGCCGTCGCCGTTGGCATCAAGTCCATCATTACCAGCCGATTGAGTGATGATCGTGCCTAGGCCGCCACGACCCAGACGGGATAAGTCCCGATAGGCCAGATCGAGCGTATCGGCGAAACCGCCGTCATCCAGACTTTCCGCAAAGACCGCAGGAGACCCCCAACTGTTTGACGAAATGTCGAATTCGACACCCTGTCGGACAACATCGAGGAACGCAGCAAGCTCTCCATTCGCCGAACCATAAACCCATGGCGAAAAGATATTTACTGAGCCCAGCGATACCCCGGGCGCCACACCGACCCCCCCCGTGCCGTTCCCCATCCGGGCAGCGATCAGTCCTGCCACAGCGGTGCCATGACCATTGTTGTCAGCCCAGTTGGGATCAGGCTCGCCATTCAAGGCGTTCCCCAGATCGTCCCGGGCCCTCAGATCCGGATCAACCTGGCCGGCCAGATCACGATGGCGGGATTCCACACCAGTGTCGTAAATCCCGACAGTCACACCAGTGCCGTCGTAGTCCTTCCAGACCTTTCGGATGTCCCCGATGAGCCCGAAGTGCCACTGGCGGTCGAAGAGTGGATCGGATGGGCGCATCAATACTCCTCGCTACCTGATGACCGGCACCGGACGCCGCCTTTGCACATTTGCCTGAATCGAAACGACTTGGTCAATCATCACAACTGACTCGCCGGTATCGCGCGACTGTCAGTTTGCCGCTGACATCCACGCGAACTCTGCTAGACTCTCTGCACGCACTGCGGGCAGTGATTTGCGCGTCAATGGAACCCTGATGGACACCGAACTCCGCGAAAGGATCATCGCTGACCCCGCGGTCGTGCTCGACGATGTCGACATCATGCGGGCGCTTGTAGCCGCCTACGACCGGACAATGGGGAACAACGTTGTCGATCTCCGGGGGATCGCGATGGAAAGGCTCGAAGCGCGCCTCGACCGTCTGGCCGAAACGCACCGCGCCGTCATCGCCGCCGCCTATGAAAATCTTGCTGGTACGAACCAGATACACCGAGCCGTTCTCCGGCTGCTGGAACCGGTGAAGTTCGAAACGTTCCTGCGGGATCTCGGGGGAGACATCGCTGAAATTCTGCGTGTGGAAGCTGTTCGTCTCGTGATCGAAGCAAATTCGCCTGCCGATGACTCGACAGTGAAGAGGGTTGATGGAGTGCTGTCTGTCGAAGCGCAGGGGTTTGTCGAATCCTACATTACGCGCGGTCGTGCCCACGGCTCACGGCAGGTGACATTGCGTCAGATCAGGCCCGAATTCGGTCGTGTTTACGGTGACAAGGCCGATTTCATCCGCTCGGAAGCCTGCCTTAGACTCGACTTCGGCCCGGGTCGGCTGCCAGGAATGCTAGCTCTCGGTTCAGAAGACCCGCACCAGTTCACTCCGCAACAGGGCACCGAACTCCTTGCTTTCTTTGCAGGAGCGGTTGAACGTGCAATGCGGCGATGGCTCGCGTAAACGCTTATCCGCTTGCCACGTCGGTTTCGGACTGGCTCGCACACGAAAGAAACGTCGCTGGTGCCGCTCCCGCGACTATCTCTGCTTACAGCTCGGATGTCGGTGGTTTTTTCGGCTTCATGGCCCGGCACTTGGGCGAACCGGTCGAGGCAGAAGCCATCGCGACAATCGCTGTTGCGGACATGCGCGCATGGATGGCGTCTGAACGGGCCAATGGCATCTCTGGCCGGTCCCTCGCCCGGAAGCTGTCGGCCGTGCGCGGCTTCTGCCGCTGGCTGGCTGAACGCCAAGGCACGGAAGCAGTCGCCATCCTCTCTGCCAGGACGCCGCGTTACCGCCGCAAACTTCCACGTCCACTTGCCGAAGCCGATGCAACGGCCATGCTGGCCACAGTCGGTGAAGATGCCAAAAAGCCATGGATAGATGCGCGGGACACGGCAGTCGTGACTCTGCTATACGGCTGCGGTCTCAGGATTTCAGAAGCGCTGTCGCTGACCGGCAGACACTGCGCCCTTGGCGATGTCCTGCGCATCCGCGGAAAAGGTGGAAGGGAACGGATCGTACCTGTGCTCCCGGCGGCCCGGGATGCCGTTTCTGCCTATGCGCAGCTTTGTCCTTTCGATCTTTCTCTGCAGGCTCCCCTCTTCCGCGGTGCACGGGGCGGGCCGTTGTCTCCCCGTCTTGTACAGGTTGCCGTCGAAAAGGCGCGCCTGGCGCTTGGCCTGCCATCGACGGCCACGCCTCATGCGCTCCGCCATTCCTTTGCAACCCATCTGCTGTCTGCTGGCGGCGATCTTCGCGTCATCCAGGAACTGCTCGGGCACGCTTCACTCTCGACGACTGAAGCCTACACGGCCGTCGATACCGCCCGGCTTATGGACGTCTACGCCAGAGCACACCCCCGCGCCTGACAGGGTCATTGCCGCCAAGGCGTAAATCCATCATGACAAGACAATGACACAGCAACGCAAGGCGCTTCTTGTTCACCTCCTGACCGCTTCAGGGGCGGTATGGGCGATGCTGGCCATGCTGGAAGCGGTGCAGGGCGACTGGAGCATGATGTTTTTCTGGCTCGTCGTCGCCCTTGTCGTTGACGGAATCGATGGCCCCCTGGCTCGCCGTTACCACGTCAAGACCAACTGGCCCACAATCGACGGGGTCCTCATGGACCTCATCATCGATTATCTCACTTATGTCTTCGTGCCGGCTTTTGCGCTCTTCAAGTCGGGTCTTCTGCCGGGCTGGACCGGCTGGATTGCAATCTTCATCATCACCTTCACATCTGCGGTCTACTTTGCGGATACGAGGATGAAGACCACAGACTATTCCTTCTCGGGCTTTCCGTCCTGCTGGAACATGGTGGTCCTTGTCCTCTTCGCGCTCAAACCTGACTTCTGGATCATTCTGGCGCTCGTGAGCATTCTGGCAGCCACAATGTTCCTGAGGGTAAAGTTCATCCACCCCATGCGGACTGAAAGATGGCGATCCCTTTCGCTTCCAGTGACCTTTGGCTGGTGTCTGTTCGCCGGTTGGGCGGCACTCGTCGAATTCCACCCCCAAAGCTGGGCACATTGGGGACTGGTCGTGACTTCCGTCTACCTGCTTCTTGCGGGAGCAGCGCAGCAAATCATCTACCGTGAGCGGCTTTGACCGGTATAGTCAAAGCCGGGTGGCGATCACGCCCGCGACGATCATGAACGATGCGACAGCCTTGGCCCTGTCCATCCTCTCGCCAAAAACCAGCCAGCCGATGAGTACGGCAAAGAGAATCGAAGTCTCGCGCAGCGCCGCAACCAGCGCGATCGGGGCAACCGTCATGGCCCAGACCGACACCGCATAGGCACCATAGGATGCCGCCGCGGCGATAGCCGCCATTCCCCAGACCCTGCCCGCCGGCGGCAGGACCTGCCGGCCCTTCCAGGCCAGCATCCCCAGCGTGAAGAACACCCCGTCCGCGACAAAGACCCAGCCGACATAGGCGACCGCATCACCCGAAACCCGCGCGCCCAGCCCGTCGATCAGGGTATAGGTTGCCGTTGCCGTGGCCGAACCCAGTGCGAATGGTATCAGCCGGCGCTCTTCTCCTCCGGCAAAAACCCCCCGCGCCATCAGGATGATCCCGAGGCCCAGCACCCCGACACCGATTGCTTCGCCCAAGGTCAAGACGTCCGACAGCGCAAGCCACGACACCACCGCCACGATCAGCGGCGCTGCCCCCCGGGCAAGCGGATAGACCCTGCTGAGATCACCCCGCTGGTAGGCGCCGGTCAGAAAGAACTTGTAGCCGAAATGCGCACAGCCCGCCGCGATGACATAGGGCCAGACTTCTGCCTGCGGCCAAGGCCGGGACAGCGCGACCGCGAGGCCGATCGGAACCTCCATCACCGATAGGCCCACCATGGCGGCCATCTTGTCGGACCCGACCTTGATCAGCGCATTCCAGAGGGCGTGCAGGAAAGCCGCTGCCAGAACGGCGAAAAGGACGCCTAGCGTCATCTCGGGGACCGGTGCGGTTGAGCGTCACAAAACTGTCACAATGCGGCATAGACCCCCACCCGGCGAGGCGCAACCCCGCGTCATCGGGGACCTATCGCAACCTCAGCCTGATCGCCCCCCGCGCGGTCGCCAGGTCTGCCGGCATGCCCTTCTGCGTCGCGACGATCAGCCCTGCCGCGACCATTTCGCCGGCGACCGCGCGGACCTTTTCCATCACCGGCCGCCAGTCGGTCGCCACCGCCCGTGCCACCTCGGACGGGCAGAAGCTGGCCGCCCGCCCCCGCCGCCCGGCAAGCGTGATGATCGCAGCCGCAATCTCGTCGCGGTGCGGTGAGCGACCGTCCATTACTCGGCCAAAGCGGTATCGCAGCGCGCGCAGACCCCGGCGTGGGCGTGGGTCCCCACATCCGGCAGGATCTTCCAGCAGCGCTGGCATTTCTCGCCCGGCGCCGGCGCAAAGTCGACGGCGACATCGGCCACGTCGTCGAGCCGGAAGGCATCGCCGGGGGCGGGCAAATCCGTGACCGTGATCGCGCTCGTGATGCAGACATCGGCGAAATCGACCGCTGCAAGACAAAACGCCGTCTCGGCGTCGACATGGACGACCGGTGCCGCCTCGAGGCTCGCGCCGATCGCCTTGGCCACCCGCTGCACCTCCAGCGCGCCGGTCACCACGCGCCTGACCCGCCGTACCGTCGCCCAGCGCGCCGCCAGCGCATCGTCCCGCCACCCTTGCGGCGTCTCGGGAAAATCCACCAGATGGACCGAAGACTCCTCGCCGGGATAGCGCTCGAGCCAGACCTCATCCATGGTGAAGACGAGCACCGGCGCCAGCCATGTCGTCAGCCGGTTAAACAGCACATCGAGCACGCTCAGCGCTGCCCGCCTCCGCGCCGTGTCGCCGTCGCAATAAAGAACATCCTTGCGCACGTCGAAGTAGAAGGCCGACAGGTCCGCCGTGGCAAAGGTGAAGACCGCCTGAAACACCCCCTGGAAATCGTAGGCGGCATAGCCCTTGCGGACCACTTCATCGAGTTCCGCCAACCGGTGCAGGACCCAGCGTTCAAGCTCGGGCATCCCCTCCGGCGGAACCCGCATCTCTTCGCGGAAATCGCCGAGCGAGCCGAGAAGGAAGCGCATCGTGTTGCGCAGCCGGCGATAGCTGTCGGCTGTCCCCTTGAGGATTTCCGGCCCGATTCGCAGATCGGCGGTGTAATCCGACTGCGCCACCCAGAGCCGCAGGATGTCGGCGCCATACTGGTCGATCACCTCCTGCGGCGCGACCGTGTTGCCCAACGACTTGGACATCTTCATGCCCTTCTCGTCGAGCGTGAAGCCATGCGTCAGCACACCCCGGTAAGGCGCGCGCCCCTTCGTCCCGCAGGCCTGCAGCATGGAGGAATGAAACCACCCCCGGTGCTGGTCGGTGCCTTCCAGATAGAGGTCCGCGATCCCGTCGGCCGCCCCGTCCGCCCGGTCGCGCAGGACGAAGGCATGCGTGGAACCCGAGTCGAACCAGACATCGAGAATATCAAAAACCTGCTCATAAGCCTCAGGTTCATGCAATCCTTCAAGGACTCTTTCCTTGAAGCCTTTCACATACCAGACATCAGCCCCCTCGGCTTCGAAGGCCGCCACAATCCGCTGGTTCACCTCCGGATCGCGCAGCAGGAAGTCCGCATCCTCCGGACGCGCGCCCTTGCGGACAAAACAGGTCAGCGGCACACCCCAGGCGCGTTGCCGTGACAGAACCCAGTCGGGCCGCGCCTCGATCATCGCATAGAGACGGTTGCGTCCCGTCACCGGGGTCCATTCGACCAGATCGGTGATCGACCGCAGCGCGCGCGCCCGGATCGTGTCGCCAAAACTCCCCATCCCGTCGTCGAGCCTGCGGTCGATCGCGACGAACCACTGCGGCGTGTTGCGATAGATCAGCGGTGCCTTCGACCGCCAGGAATGCGGATAGGAATGTCGGAACTTGCCCTTGGCGAACAGGGTGCCCGCCTGCGCCAGCGCCTTGATCACGCTGACATTGGCCGGCCCCTCCTTGCCCTCGGCCGTCAGGATCGCCTGCCCGCCAAAGACCGGCAGATCCGTCCGGTAGGTCCCGTCCTCGCGCACGTTGTAGGTCATCGGCAACCCGTGCTTGAGGCCCAGCAGATAGTCGTCCTCACCATGGCTCGGCGCAGTATGGACAAAACCCGTCCCCGCCTCGTCGGTCACATGATCGCCCGGCAGCATCAGCACATCGTAATCCCATTCGCCGGACGCCCCCTCCATCCCCCGGAACGGATGGGCGAGCGTCAGCGCCCCCAACTCTTCGGCCGACACCCCGCACAAGCGGCGGTACATCCCCTCTGTCAACTTCGCCGCAGCGAATACCTGGAGGGCGAGCCTGTCGGCCACCACATAGTTCGCCCCAATGCGTACCTGGCTCTCCTCCGGTCGGCCCGTGACCTCGTAAAGCCCGTAGGTGATCACCGGATTGAACGCGACCGCGCGGTTCTGCGGGATCGTCCAGGGCGTCGTCGTCCAGATCAGGACCCGCGCCGCCGCCAGCGCTCCATTGCCGCCGGCAACCACGCGGAACGGCACCCAGATCTGATGGCTCGTGACATCGTGATACTCGACCTCGGCCTCGGCCAGTGCGGTCTTTTCGACCGGCGACCACATCACGGGCTTTGATCCCTGATAGAGTGTGCCGTTCATCAGGAAGGTCATGAATTCGGCCGCGATCACCGCCTCGGCGTGATGATCCATCGTCAGATAGGGCCGGTCCCAGGCCCCGGTCACGCCCAGGCGCTTGAACTCGGCCTTCTGCACGCCGATCCAGTGTTCGGCGAACCGCCGGCATTCCTGCCGGAAATCGACGACCGGCACCTGATCCTTGTCCTGGCCCTTGGCGCGGTACTGCTCCTCGATCTTCCACTCGATCGGCAACCCGTGGCAATCCCAGCCCGGGACATAGCGCGCATCGTATCCCATCATCTGCCGGGACCGCACCACCATGTCCTTCAACACCTTGTTGAGCGCATGGCCGATGTGCAGATGCCCGTTCGCATAGGGCGGACCGTCATGCAGGACAAACGGTGCGCGCCCCTTCTTCTGCCGCAGCCGGTCGTAGACGCCGATCCGTTCCCACCGGTCGAGCCAGCCCGGCTCGCGCTGCGGCAGGGCCGCCCGCATCGGAAAATCTGTGACCGGAAGGTTAAGCGTGTTCTTGTAGTCATGCGTCGTGTCGGCGCTCATGGCGTCCTCGTAAAAGCCGGCGATGAGGGGAACAGACGGTGCGACATCGCGGCACCCTTGGCCCGGCGGCTCTGGCTCTCAGAGCGCCGGGAGGATAATTCGTATCTGATCAGGCAGCGTTTCCATCGTCCACGCTCTATAGGCCCGCCGCCGGAAAGGGTAAAGTGCGCGAAAGGCTCTCCATCGCGATAGCCGGCGCCGGAATTGGCGGACTCGCCGCCGCCTGCCTGCTGGCCGATGAGGGACACAAGGTCACCCTGTTCGAGCGGTTTGCCGAACCGCGCCCAGTCGGCTCGGGCCTCGTGCTCCAGCCCGTCGGCCTCGCTGTACTTGCCGCGATCGGGCTCGACGGCAAGGCCCGCTCGCTCGGACAACCCCTGTCGCGCCTCTATGGTGAAAACGCGACCGGCAGACCCGTCCTCGACGTTCGCTATGCGCCAGACCAAGGTCTCGGAATCCACCGCGCAGCCCTTCACGCGCTGCTCTGGCAGGCGGCAGAGACCCGTGCCATTGCGCTGCACCTCGGGGCCGAGGTGAGCGGCCGCGACGGCCAGCGCCTGATCGTGGGGGGGCGGAAAACCGCCCCCCACGACCTTATTGTCGATGCAATGGGGACACGCAGCCCGCTATCGCCTCTCGTCTCACGGCCGCTGCCCTTTGGCGCGCTTTGGACGACGCTCGACTGGCCCGATGCAACCGGTCTTCCGCGCGACGAGCTGCGCCAGCGCTATTGCGCGGCCTCCCGTATGATCGGCATCCTGCCGCTCGGCCGCCTGGCGAATGATCCCCGGCCCAAGGCCGCGCTCTTCTGGTCGCTCCATGCCGACGCCGAACCCGGCGACTGGCTGGCCGAGGCTCGGTGTCTGTGGCCCGCCGCCGCACCCTTTCTGGCGCAGATCGGTGATCCCGCGCAGATGACCTTCGCGCGCTACAGCCACGGTACCCTCCGCCGGCCGCGCGCCGAAGGCATGGTCCATATCGGCGACTCCGCGCACCGTGCCTCGCCGCAGCTCGGACAAGGGGCGAATATGGCGCTGCTCGACGCGCAAGCCCTCGCACTGGCGCTGCGCCTTGCCGATGGTCAGGACCCTCTCGCCCTCTTTGCCCAGTCCCGCCGCGCCCATGTGCTGGCCTACCAGACGATCAGCGCGCTTTTTACCCCGCAATACCAGTCCGACAGCCGCCTTCTCCCTATCCTCCGGGACCGCCTGCTTTTCCCGCTGTCGCAATGCCGTCCGCTCTCCGGCTTCCTCACGTCTCTGGTCTCCGGTCGGCTGCTGCCGCCGCTGGCCTCGCTCGACCGGACCGGCGGCAATCGCCATCACAGGCGCGCGACACGCCGCCCCATACCCGGTCTCGACGGCAAAACCGCTTGACCTTTGCCCCCCTGCCCTGTTGAAGCCCTTGCGATGATCCTCGGCACCCAAGACGGCATCCATGGACGACCAGAACAAGAACCTGATCCTTGCCACGGCCCTCAGTTTCCTCGTGATCCTGACATGGATAGTCTTGTTCCCGCCTCAGACGCCGCCGGCAACCGATGATCCTGCCGCCATCGCCGCCGAGGACGGCAGCCTCGCCGCCCCGGCCGATGCAGGGGCAACGCCCGCCGCCGATGCGACCGTGGCCGAAGCCGCGCCCGAGGCACCGCGCCTGACCATCGACACGCCCCGGCTCACCGGCACGATCTCGCTGCTCGGCGGCCGGATCGACGACCTCAAGCTCACCGACTACCGCGAGACGCTCGACCCCGATTCCGATCTTGTCCGCCTTCTGACGCCTGCGGGGGAAGACTTTGCCTATTACGCGCTTTTCGGGTGGCGCGCTGGCGATGGCCTCGCCCCTGAGGCCGTCCCCGGCCCCGATACGCTCTGGTCCGTCGAAGGCAACGGGACCCTGACCCCGGACACCCCGGTGACGCTAGTTTGGGACAATGGCGCAGGCCAGGTCTTCCGCCGCCAGATCGCCATCGACCCCGACTACATGTTCACGCTGACGCAGTCTGTCGAAAACGCCTCCGCTACGCAGATCACCCTCTCTCCCTATGGCCTGATCGCCCGGCACGGCAGGCCCGATGCGCCCTGGAACTTCATCCTTCACGAAGGCGTCGTACGCATGTCGGACGGAGAGCTGCAGGAAATCGACTATGGCGACATGTCGGACCTCGAAACCCAGGCATCGGACGGGTCTGTCCGCGAAGATATCGAGGTGACAGAAAACGGCTGGATCGGCTTCACTGACAAATACTGGATGGCAACTCTCGTGCCCCAGCCCGGTCAGGCCTTCACCTCGACCGCCCGTTTCCTGCCATCGTCCGGCACGTTTCAGACACTCGCCTTCCTGCCCGCCGAAACTGTCGCCCCCGGCGCATCCGCAACGGTCGAAACCTATCTTTTTGCCGGTGCCAAGGAATGGGAGACGATCCGGAACTACCAGAACGACAAGGGCATCGACCGTTTCCTTGATTCGATCGACTGGGGCTGGTTCTTCTTCCTGACCAAACCGATGTTCTGGCTACTGCATCACCTACACGCTCTCATCGGCAACATGGGCTGGGCGATCATCGGCCTTACGCTTGTGATCAAGGCGCTTGTCCTGCCGCTGGCCTACAAGTCCTATGTCTCGATGGCCAGGATGAAGGAACTGCAGCCCGAGATGGAAAAGCTAAAGGAGCGTACCGGCGACGACCGCATGGCGCTCCAGCAGGGGATGATGAAGCTCTACAAGGACAACAAGGTGAACCCCGCATCGGGTTGCCTTCCCATCCTGATCCAGATTCCGATCTTCTTTTCGCTCTACAAGGTGATCTTCGTTACCATCGAACTGCGCCACGCACCCTGGATCGGGTGGATTCGAGACCTTTCCGCCCCCGACCCGTCTTCGATCCTCAACCTTTTCGGCCTGCTGCCCTGGGATACGCCCGGCCCGAACAGTCTCTTCTTCATTTTCTCGCTCGGCGTCCTGCCGATCATCCTCGGTATTTCGATGTGGCTTCAGCAGAAACTGAACCCCACCCCCACTGACCCGACGCAGAAGATGGTCTTTGCCTGGATGCCTTGGATTTTCATGTTCATGCTCGGCACCTTCGCCTCGGGCCTCATCATCTACTGGATTGCCAACAACCTGATCACCTTCGTCCAGCAATACGCCATCATGCGCCGGCACGGGCACAAGCCCGACATCTTTGGCAACATATTCGGCGGCTGGGGAAAGAAGGCCGCCGCCACCGACACTGGCAAGCCCGGGGGCAAATAGGTGGCCACCGTCGCCGCCCTCTGGCGGCACCCGATCAAAAGCCATGGGCGCGAAGCGATGGAAAGCCTGACGCTCGCTCCCGGTCAGACCATTCCCTTCGACCGGGCCTGGGCTGTCGTCCATGACGCAAGCGGCTATGACACCGCCACCCCTGCGTGGGCGACCTGCCAGAACTTCATGATCGGCAGCCGCAACCCTGCCCTCGCCGCCCTCTGGGCCAAGGTCGATGGCGCCCGTGTCGCCCTTACCCATCCCGATCTCGGCCAGTTCACCTTCGACCCCGACGATCCCGCCGATGCCGCCCGTTTCATCGCCTGGATCATGCCGATCTGTCCGCAGGACCGCGCCCGCCCGTGCGCGCTGGTCCGCGTCGCGGGGCGCGGGATGACAGATACCGATTACCCTTCCGTCTCGGTGATGAACCGCGCCTCACACGGCGCCGTCGCAACCCACCTTGGCGGCCACCTCGAAGAGGAGCGCTGGCGCGGCAACATCTGGCTCGACGGCCTTGCCCCCTGGACCGAGACCGCCTGGCCCGGCCGCCGCCTGCGCGTCGGCACGGCCGAGCTTTCCATCCGCGAACCCATCCCCCGCTGCCTGCACACCGCAGCGAACCCCATGACCGGCGAACGCGATGCCGATACGCTCGGCGCGCTTCAGACCCTGACCGGCACACGCGATTTCGGGGTCTATGCCGAGGTCTTGAACGGGGGCACGATTCGCCCGGGCGACATGGCGGAGCTTGTCCCCTGATGCTTTCCTATCCCGAAACCCCTCCCCCCACCGCGGAAGAGGCCGAGGCCGCTCGCCGCCTCTTTGCAGGCCCCGTGGAATTCCTCAAGGGCGTCGTCGCCATGGCGGGACTGCCCCCCGCAGACCGGGCCGAGGTCTGCTTCGCCGGCCGCTCGAATGCCGGCAAGTCGAGCCTGATCAACGCGCTCACGGGCCGGCGGGCGCTCGCGCGCGCCTCGAACACTCCCGGTCGCACTCAAGAGATCAACTTTTTCACCCTCGGCGACCGGCACTATCTCGTCGATCTTCCCGGTTACGGCTTTGCCGAGGCGCCCGTCGCCATCGTCGAACGCTGGCAGAAGCTGCTCAAGAGCTACCTCGCCGGCCGCGCGACCCTGCGCCGCGCCTTCGTCCTCATCGACGCCCGCCACGGCATCAAGGCTGTCGATCAGGAGATTCTCACTCTCCTCGACAAATCCGCCGTGACCTTTCAGGTCGTCCTGACCAAGATCGACAAGGTGCGCCGGTCCGATCTCGACGCGACCCTCCTCCAGGTGCGTGCCGCACTCCGCAAACACCCCGCCGCCTTCCCCGAACTGGTCCTCACCTCGTCCGAAGAGGGAACAGGTATCGAAACACTGCGCAGCATCATCGCCCACATCGCCTGAGGAACTGCCCATGAGGAAACAGGACATGAACCGCGACTGGACGTTGACCGCCCGCACCCTGTCCGAGGCGCTGCCCTATCTGCAGCGTTACTCCGGCGCAGTCGTCGTCGTGAAATTCGGCGGCAATGCCATGGGCGACGATGCCGCCATGGGCGACTTTGCCCGCGACATCGTGCTGATGCGCCAGGTCGGTGTGAACCCTGTCGTGGTCCATGGCGGCGGCCCGATGATCAACGACATGCTGAATAAGCTCGGGATCGCCTCCACCTTTGTCCGCGGCAAGCGGGTGACCGACAAGGCCACGGTCGAGGTCGTCGAGATGATCCTTTCCGGCCTTGTCAACAAACGCATCGTCCAGGCCATCAACGACCAAGGCGGCCGCGCCGTCGGCATCTCGGGCAAGGATGACGACCTCATGGTCTGCGAAGCCGACGACCCCGAACTCGGCTTTGTCGGCCGCCCGGTCGAAATGAACGTGCAGGTC
>Ga0315900_10005891_pt1 | contig 16664 bp, 14 predicted proteins | sample LakEriMetagenome_FD_203521 | JGI IMG/M metagenome (GOLD analysis project Ga0315900, IMG submission 203521) | Freshwater fungal communities from buoy surface, Lake Erie, Ohio, United States - Buoy 12 MA114 | ecosystem: Environmental > Aquatic > Freshwater > Lake > Lake biofilm | place: USA: Lake... | reverse complement strand
ACGATGCCCGCACTTGGCGAGAGCGTTAGCGAAGGCACAGTCACTCGTTGGTTAAAGGCCGAAGGTGATCATGTAAATGTTGATGAACCATTACTAGAAGTTTCAACTGACAAAGTAGATACAGAAATTCCTTCACCAGTTTCAGGAACTTTGCAAAAGATTGTTGTACAAGTTGATCAAACTGTTCCAGTTGGAGCCGAGCTTGCCATCATCGCCGATGGAGTGACCGAGCCAAAAAACTCCGCTCCGGTGGCAGAGGTTCCAGCTCAGCCAGCAACTCCAGTCGCTGTTGTTGAAACCCCAGCACCAGTGACTCCTCCTCCAGCACCTGCGGCGCCAGCTGCACCTGCTACTCCAGCACCGACAGGTGCAGGAACTGTCATCACAATGCCAGCACTTGGCGAAAGCGTTTCAGAGGGAACAGTTACACGTTGGCTAAAAAATGTTGGAGATTCGGTTGCAGTTGATGAAGCGCTGCTAGAGGTTTCTACTGACAAGGTTGATACTGAAATTCCATCACCAGTTGCAGGAACTCTTCTTGCAATCGATGTTGCAGTTGATACAACTGTTCCAGTTGGTGCACGTCTTGGACTAATCGGCGCCGCCAATGGAGTTGTTTCTGCTCCAGTGTCCGCGCCAGTGATATCCACTCCGGTGGCACAGGTTCCAGCTCAGCCAGTTGCACCAGTAGCAGTGTCTGTACCGACACCACCTCCTGCACCGGTTTCCGCAGCACCTGTTTCACAACCAGCTGATGCTTATGTGACTCCCCTAGTTCGCAAACTTGCTTCTGAGCTTGGTGTCAATCTTTCACAAGTTAAGGGAACCGGAATCGGCGGAAGAATTCGTCGTGAAGATGTAGAAGCCTTAGCTCGACCTGCTGCACCTGCAGCTGTTGCTTCAGTTGCTTCAACACCATCTGCTGCTAAGCCACCAGTTGTTGCAGTTTCACCACTGCGTGGAACAACAGTGACAATGTCACGCCTTCGCAAAGTTATTGCTGCTCGAATGGTTGAATCACTTCAGGTTAGCGCGCAACTAACAACTGTTGTAGAAGTAGATGTCACAAAGATTGCACGTCTTCGCGATCGTGCAAAGGCAAGTTTTGAATCACGTGAAGGTGTGAAGCTTTCATTCCTCCCATTCTTTGCCGTCGCAGTCTGCGAAGCGCTGAAACAACATCCAGTTCTTAACTCTTCAGTTGAAGGCGATCAAATTACTTACCATGGCGCTGAACACCTTGGCGTTGCAGTTGATACAGAGCGCGGCTTGCTTGTGCCTGTCATTGCAAACGCGGGCGATCTGAACATGGGCGGGATTGCTCGCAAGATTGCTGACCTTGCTGCACGTACTCGCGATAACAAGGTAACTCCGGATGAACTTGGTGGAGGAACTTTCACACTGACAAATACCGGAAGTCGTGGAGCGCTGTTTGATACACCAATCATCAATCAACCACAGGTTGCGATCCTTGGACTTGGCGCAGTAGTAAAGCGGCCAATGGTTGTTCGTGGTGAAGATGGGGGCGAAACCATTGCTATTCGTTCCATGGTTTACCTTGGATTGTCGTACGACCACCGTGTTGTAGATGGCGCAGATGCGGCTCGATTCCTAGTTACTCTCAAAGAGCGTCTCGAAGGCGGCGCATTTGAGTCCGATCTAGGGCTCTAATCTTCTGATGTCTGTACATCAGCGAATCGCAATAACTGGCGCTTCCGGTTTAATCGGAACAGCACTAGTCGGACATTTAAAGGCCGAAGGTCACACTGTTCAACGTTTAGTTCGTCGCGCTCCTGTTGGTGCCGATGAAGTTCAATGGGACCCACAAACAGGTTTCGTTGACCTAGAACCATTGCGCGGCGTTGATGCTGTTATTCACTTGGCTGGTGTGGGTGTCGGAGACAAGCGTTGGAACAAAAAGTACAAGAGCGAAATTCTTAACTCTCGCCTGCTCGGAACCACTGCTATCGCCAATGCAGTTACCGAGCTAAAGCCACAAGTCTTCATTTCAGCATCTGCAATCGGCTGGTACGGAGAAAGCGGAAATCGCGCAGTTGTAGAAACAGATCGCGTTGGCGATGATTTTCTAGCTGCAGTGTGCCGCGAATGGGAAGCTGCAGCAGATCTTGCTCAAGATGTTCGAACCGTAAAAATTCGTACAGGTTTGGTTTTGGATCCAACAGGTGGGGCTCTAGGAAAGATGTTGCCACTGTTTCGTTTAGGTCTTGGCGGAAAACTTGGAAACGGTAAGCAGTGGTGGTCGTGGATTACTTTGCATGATCAAATCAGAGCAATTGTTTTTGCTTTAGAAAATCCTATCTCCGGTCCAGTTAATTTGACTGCGCCTAACCCTGTTACTAACCAAGAGTTCACCGCTGCTTTAGCTCGTGCAATGCATCGTCCTGCTTTGTTTCCAGCCCCGGCAATCGCGCTGAAAATTGCTTTGGGTGGTTTTTCTTCTGAAGTTCTTGGATCAAAAAAGGTTATCCCTCATGTCTTGCAAGAAGCAGGCTTTACCTGGGACTACCCACATATTTCAGAAGCGCTATCAGCTCTTATTGAGGATTAACTCTGCTGCCAAGCGGCCAGAGAAAAGTGCGCCTTGCTGCGAAGGCACAGCGCGATGATCACCAATAACATAGACATTTTCTGAAGCCTTAACGGTTTGTGTCAGAGCACGTCCCACGCTTTGGATCGGAAGAGCTGCGGGAATTTCATACTTGGCAATCAATTGCCAATCATGGGTGCTCATCCCCCACATAATTGCTAAGTGCCTACGTACATCGGACTCAGTTGCGCCCAAAACTGTCGTTGTGGACACTAAATGCTGACCCTCTGGAGCATAACTGGAAGAAATATCTGACATCACAATTGAATTAATGATTGGCCCGCGGTTCTGACCATCGACAATCAAACGCCCATTTCCTGAAGGGTTTGTTGTCACTGCGTGATACCAAGTGATGCAACCAGCCATGTGCGGGACTTCAGGCAAACCCAATAACTGGGTTGCAGTAGTTGCATCGGTAGCTATAACAATTGTTGGCGCAGTGAATTCTCCAGCAGATGTTTGTACAACTTTTCCTTCAAGACTATCTGCGCGGACTCCGTAGGTAACGGAATTAACGCGCGAAGCTAAAGCTTTCGAAAGTTCGGCAACACCTTTGCGGGGTACACCAGGTGATCCCGTTACAAAACTTTTCACAATCGATTGACCATAGCGAGCATCAACATTCTTTGGATCTGTCAGAAAAACTCCGTGCAAGAAGGGTCGCAGCACGCGTGTATATGTAGACCCTGCAATTTTTAAAACATCTTCTACTGATTGATTAGTTTTCGGAGAGCTGGCAAGGAATCGAAGCAAGGAAAGTTTCTCAGGGATAGTTCCGGTAGCTCGATCTAAAGCTGTCCATGGCGCAAAGCGGGGATCTCCTAATGCACGTCGATCGTTGCCCAGAGCCACTTCTATTACTCGTGGGGCTTTAATGAAATCAATCTCTTTAATGACATCTAATTGTTGAAGCGCCGGGTATTTAGAATTAATCAATTGAAATCCACGATCACAGATAAAACCATCTATAAAATCTGATGTAACTCGACCACCAGGCCGATCCGAACTCTCAATTAATCGAACATCCCTGCCCGCTTCTTGCAAAGCGATAGCCGCGCTGAGCCCTGCCAGACCCGCACCTACGATTAAAACATCTAAAGAACTAGGCATGAGTACCAATAGTCCTTGCTTGATCAATTATTGAAGCCACAAGTAATGCATCATCGTTGGAAATAGGCCACGGCGTTCCTTTGCTAATTGCTGAAGCCACTGCAATGTAGAAAAGTGCGTAGTTTCCGGGGACACCTTGTATCTCTTCAATTTCTGCTCCGCGGTGAATGAACGCGGCAGATTTTGTTGGCTCTGACCAAACCGCTCCCGCTGGATATTTCCCGGCTCGAAGTAGTGCTTCTTGGGGATCTAAATCATTAATCACTAATGCGCCTTTGTTTCCCAAAATTCGAATTCTTGGACCAGGTGCTCCTACAACCGCACTTGCTGAAAGGTATGACATGACTCCGCTGTCGTGACGAAGCACCAGTACAGAGTCATCATCGGCAGCACCGCGAATAGATCGTACTGTTGCGGTTACTAACTCTGCCTTTCCGAACCAATCAATTGCAGTTGAAATCAAATGTGGCTGAAGATCCAGAAGCTGACCACCACCATCTTCGGCGCTCATGTTTTCTCTCCAGGAATCCTGGTTTACCTCGGGTCTAAACCGTTCAAAGCGTGAATCCATTCGATGAATATCTCCCAATACTCCACTAGCAATCACTTGTTTGATTGTTAACGCATCACTGTCCCAACGACGATTAAAGAAAGTCGAAACCGGAACACCGAGTGATTGAGAAAGATCAACTATCGCTTTTGTCTCTTTGTAATTTCGTCCCATTGGCTTATCAACAACAACAGGAATTCCTGCCTTCAGCGCAGCGCATGCTTGTTCTGCATGAACCAAATTTGCCGAGGCAACAACAATCAAATCCAGATCATGTCCAACTAGTTCCTCGATTGTTTTAGCGACAACAGTCTTTGGGAAATCCTGTAGTGCATGCCCGATGCGAACTGGATTAGTTGTCAGAATCGCTGCTACCTCAAACCCACAACCCTTCAGTAGTGGCGCATGAAAGTACCGGCCGGCTAGCCCATACCCTGCGATTCCTACCCGAAGACTCATAGTTAAGAATTTTGTAACTTAGATGGCCACCAAACTTTTCCACCAATATCGTGGACGAGTGCTGGAACAAGAATCGTTCTTACAATCAAAGTGTCCAAAAGAACACCAAATGCAACCGCGAATCCAAGTTCTGCTAAGAACACAAGTGGTAACACACCTAAAACAGCAAAGGTTGCTGCCAACACGATTCCTGCCGAAGTAATAACGCCACCGGTAACAGTTAAGCCCTTAATAACCCCTGCCCTGGTTCCGATTTTTGCACTTTCTTCGCGCACTCTTGTCATCAAGAAGATGTTGTAATCGATACCCAGAGCTACCAAGAAAATAAATGCGAACAGTGGGAAGGATGTATCTGCGCCCTTAAAGCCAAATACATGCTCAAATACCAATTGACAAGCTCCCAACGTTGCAAAGAATGAGAGAACTACTGTTCCCAATAGCAAAGCGGCCGAAAGAATGCTTCGAAGCAGCAGACCCAGAATGATCGTAATCAAAATAAGCACAATCGGGATGATTGTTCGGTTGTCTCGATTTGCAGAAACATCTGTGTCGAAGGCGACTGCAGTACTTCCACCCACCAGGATTTTGGGATCAATTGCGTGGACGGCATCCCGAATAACAGGAATTATATCTCGCGCTTCTACCGAATCTGGATTCAGCGCAAGGGTTGCATTTAGAATGACCTTTCCGTCTACAACTTTTATAGCAGAAAGTGCTTGTCCAGGAATTGTTTGAGATATGCGCATAGGCTCAACGGAGGAAACACCCGAAACGCTCATGATCGCAGCCGAAACAGGCCCAATGAGCTCTTCTCGAACTACGACTTCAGTTGGTTGCCCGGAACCTCCAGGAAAATGTTCCCCCAATAATTCAAGTCCTACGACGGAATCTGGACGTTGCGTAAATGCATCAGCGGTAGACAATCCCTTTGCATTTAAAGTCGTAGAAAAACCAGCAAGAATTGCAAGACCTAAAGCAGTAACGATCCACAGCTTACGAGGACGTTTTTCAACTGCCGAACCAATTTTGGCCCATGTTCCATCGAGCTGAGTATTGACATCATCGTTGCGCGGAATTCGTGGCCAAAAAATCCAACGGCCAAAAGCGACCAATAATGCAGGCAGTAAGGTAAGAATTGTTACTACTGCAGCTGCAACACCGATAGCACCGACGGGACCGAGTCCTCGGTTTCCGGACAAATCACTGAGAAGCAAAACAAGGAGTGCTGAAATAACCGTTGCGCCCGATGCCACAATAGGCTCAAAAACACCTTTTAACGCAGCCTTCATCGCCTGCGCTGGATGTTCAAAGTGATGTAACTCTTCGCGATAGCGAGAAATCAGCAGCAACGCATAATCGGTTGCTGCGCCGAGCACCAGAACTGAAAGAATTCCTTGAGACTGACCGTTCAGATCAATCACATCATTTTTTGTTAACAGGTAGACGATTCCACCGGCTGTAGACAATGCGATCACCGCAGAAAATAGAGGGAGAATCCAAAGAACCGGTGATCGGTAAACAACGATCAAAATAAGTGCAACAACAGTTAGCGTCGTTAGCAATAACGAGGAGTCAATTCCTTCAAATGCACCAAAGAGATCTCCGAGTAAGGCACCAATTCCAGTTACATTTGAAGTTAGCCCAGCACTCTTGGCGAACTCCGCCGAATCCTCGCGCAAAGTTTCGATTACTTCGGGCAGTGCAGGTTTGTTATTAGGCAAAAGGTCTGTAGCTATCTCTGACTTAAAAGGAAGATTTACTAGAAGTGCTTTTCCATCTTCGGAAGGGAATGCAAAAATCTGCTCCCCCTGTGTCAGATATTTGGAAATAGGCACATCCGTTCCAATAATCTTTTGGGAACCAATTTTTGCAAGATGTGCATTGAGAGCGGCAATCTTGTCGGCATTTACTTCGCCAAGGTAGAGCACCAATGTTGGAAGGCTCTGATTTTGATCTTGATTAAACTTTTCTATGATCTTGGCGGCTTGTGTCGATTCAGCGCTGTCTGGCAAAAAAGCTGAGTTGTCATTTTCTTGCACCGTAGAGAGCTTGCCGAATAGAGGACCAAAGACTCCGCTGGCGCCAAACCACAGGAAAATCACTATCAAGGCATATATAAGTGGACGGCGGCTTTTTTTGTTCAATGCAGTGGACACTTAGTTAATCCCCTTATTTTCCTCGGCTGTTTAGCCTTCGATTGGTATGTGGGTAAGCCTACCTTTAGGCTATGGGTGTGCCTCTAATGGAAAGCCCGTCGGATTCAGCAATTGCTTTGTCCCGTCATGGGCTGGTTGATTACCAGAAGGCGTGGGATTCCCAGAAGGCTATTCATCAAGAAGTGGCCGATGGAATTCGCCCCAATACATTGTTGCTTCTAGAGCATCCCTCTGTTTTTACCGCGGGACGTCGCACCGAGGAATCTGAAAAGCCAACTGATGGCACCCCTGTCATTGATGTCGATCGTGGTGGGCGAATCACCTGGCATGGTCCTGGTCAATTGGTTGGTTATCCAATTGTGAAGCTGATTAATCCAACCGAACTAGTCGGCTTTGTTCGAGAGATTGAAGCTGGGTTAATGACGGTGTGCTCTGATTTAGGTTTAGCAACAGAGCGCATTGATGGCCGTTCGGGTGTGTGGGTTCGTGATTCAAAGGGAGATCGCAAGATTGCAGCAATTGGTGTGCGTGTAGCCCAAGGTGTAACGATGCATGGCTTTGCAATCAACGTTAATCCAGATCTTTCATCATTTAAGTCGATCATTCCTTGTGGGATTACTGATGCTGGGGTTACTTCACTTGAAATCGAGTTAAATCGTGCAATCACAATTGAAGAAGTTTCACCGTTAGTCGAACGACACATCTTTGAATCTCTCAGAAGGGTCAGCGCATGACAATGGCACCTGAAGGTCGCAAACTTCTTCGCATTGAAGCTCGTAATGCGCTGGTACCAATTGAGCGAAAGCCTGAATGGATTAAGACTCGTGCAAATATGGGTCCGGAATACACACGTCTTCGTTCGCTGGTTAAAAGCGAGGGGCTTCATACAGTCTGCCAAGAGGCGGCATGCCCAAATATCTTTGAATGTTGGGAAGATAAAGAGGCGACATTTTTAATTGGTGGTGATCGTTGCACCCGTCGTTGCGACTTCTGCAACATTGACACGGGTAAGCCACTACCAATCGATCGTGAAGAACCGCGCAAAGTCGCCGAATCGGTTAAGTCGATGGGTCTTCGCTACGCAACAATTACTGGTGTAACGCGAGATGATCTTGAAGATGAAGGTTCATGGCTGTACGCAGAAACTATCCGGGCAGTACATGAGCTAAATCCCGGCACAGGTGTTGAAATGCTTGCCCCAGATTTCAATGCTAAGCCTGAGCTTCTTAATCCAATCTTTGAAACTAGGCCCGAGGTATTTGCTCATAACCTTGAAACGGTCCCACGTATTTTCAAGCAGATTCGTCCCGCCTTTACTTATGAAAAGTCCTTGAAAGTCATTGGTATGGCGCAAGATTTTGGTCTCATAACTAAGTCGAACTTGATTTTGGGACTTGGTGAAACTCGCGAAGAAATTTCACAGGCGTTAGTTGACCTGCACAACGCTGGTTGTGACTTAATCACAATCACACAATATTTGCGCCCAACAAATAAGCACCACCCTGTTGAACGTTGGGTTAAGCCTGAAGAATTCGTTGAATTAGCTGCAGAGGCTGAACAGGTTGGCTTCCTTGGCGTTATGAGCGGGCCGTTGGTGCGGTCTTCATACCGTGCGGGGCGTTTGTATAAGCAAGCCATGGAAAAGAAAACTTCCCGTGGTTGATCTGGTCTATCCCCCAGTAATCGCCCTGGTTAAAGGGTTTTGGAAGTACCTAGGTTTTCATTTTGATTTTCAAGGTGATGAAAACATTCCACGAAAAGGTGGAGCCATCCTTGCTATCAATCACGTCAGTTATTTAGACTTTGCAATCGCTGGAACTGGCGCGCTTCCTGTAAAAAGATTTGTTCGCTTCATGGCAAAGAAAGAGATCTTTGATCACAAGATCGCTGGTCCATTAATGCGCGGAATGCACCACATCAACGTCGATCGCAACAATGGCGCCCCATCATATGTAGCCGCATTAAAGGCCCTCAAAGCAGGTGAGATCGTTGGTATCTTTCCAGAAGCAACAATCTCAACTAGTTTTGAGATTAAGCAACTCAAGTCAGGCGCTCTGCGCCTTGCTGTAGATGCTGGAGTACCCATAGTTCCCACCATTGTGTGGGGTGGGCAACGGGTCTCTACAAAGGGAGTAAAGCCAAATTTCAAGCGCGGAAAAACACCAGTGTCAGTTTCATTTGGCGAGCCAATTCATTACTCCAAAGATGTCGATATCGAGACCGCTTCGCAACAACTACGCCAAGTCATGATTTCTATGCTTAATCAAGTCCAAGAAAAATACCCTGATAGCCATGTCGGCCAGCGTTGGGCGCCGGCTCGTCTTGGTGGAACCGCTCCTGCCCCACTAAACTAACAACATGTTTAAGAGAAAAGCCAAAGAACCCAAGATCAAAAAGCCACGTTTTCAAACCTTCCGTGATGCTTACAAAGTAACCAAGCAAGTAAAGCCTTGGATTCCCTTCGCGCTGATCGGTGTTTTCTTTGCTTCATGGAGCATCGGTATCGGAATTGGCTTTGCCCTTAACGAAGTTGCTTACTGGGCTTTTGTTTTCTTCCCACTTGCACTTCTTTTGACTCTTTTCTTCTTTACACGTCAGGCCGGAACCGCTGCTTACACTTCAATTGAAGGTCAGATCGGTGCGGGCGCAAGTGTTTTGATGGCAATCCGCAAAGGTTGGACCACAACTCCAGCTGTAGCAGTCTCAAAAAATCAAGACATGGTTCATCGCTCGGTTGGCCGTGCGGGAATTGTTCTTACTGGTGAAGGCACAAATGCTGTGCGTCAGATGATTGCTGATGAACGAAAGAAAGCTGAACGCTTTGCTCCTGGTGTTCCAGTTACAGAATTCTTGGTAGGCAATGAAGATGGACGAGTTCCAATTCGTAAACTACAGAAGCAAATGCGCCGTCTTCCAAAGAAGTTAACCGCGCACCAAATGCGTGAAGTACGAGCTCGACTTAAGGCTGTTGGCGGAATGTCTATGCCAATTCCAAAGGGTCCGATGCCAACTCGTGCCCCAAAAATTCGCTAACTTCTAGTTAGCACCGTTCCACTTAATCGCTCATGTAGCCCTCTGCCGTTTTCATCAAAGGTGATGGCAAAAATGACAGTGATCAGCAGCGAGGAACGGATCAATGCCTGAAGCGGAGTAACCATTCCGCCATCGGCAAATCTGATGATTTTGATTCCAAAAATCCGATGTCCCAATGACGCACCCTGGAGCGCTGAGAGAATGGCAACCTCGGTAAAGAAAAGGGCCAAAACCAACCACGAGCGGTTGGGGGCCATTTTTCCGATTCCTCCGGTTGTAGCTGCCACGATGAAGTAACAAGCCAGCCAATCGACCATTAGCGCCGACATTCGGCGACCTAGGGTAACTCGGATGAAATTCACGCTCACCCCACAAGCCTAACGCCCAAACCTGGCAGACGTAACATGAATTTAACAAGCGGGTTATGCCGATTTCATGGTGTGCACCTAGGGTTCAACTACGTAAAAGCGCAAGAAGCTCAATGATGAGGGGTCTAGCGCATCACATGTGAAATTGGGAGATGCATGTTTAAGAACGCCGCAGAAATTTTTGCTTACATTAAGAAAGAGGATGTCAAACTAGTTGACGTTCGCTTTACAGATTTGCCTGGTATCCAGCATCACTTCAACGTTCCTGTTGAATCATTTGATGAAGCTGTATTTACCGATGGCCTTATGTTCGATGGTTCCTCAATTCGAGGTTTCCAGACAATCAATGAATCAGATATGAAACTGCTACCAGTTCCAGAATCTGCATACATTGATCCATACCGTAAAGAAAAAACCCTCATCATTATTTTCTCGGTTCATAACCCAGTTGATAACACCCCATACAGCCGCGATCCTCGCGGTGTAGTAGCGCGCGCAGTTGATTACATGCGTTCACTAGGAATTGCTGATACTGCATTCTTTGCACCAGAGGCTGAGTTCTATGTCTTTGACAGCGTTCGCTTCAAGACCGGCATCAACTCAGCAGTACACGAGATCGAATCATATGAAGGCGCATGGAACACAGGCGTTGAATACGATGCAGATGGAACACCTAACCGCGGTTACCGTACACGTGTAAAGGGTGGTTATTTCCCTGTGTCACCAACAGATCAGTTCGCTGATCTTCGTGATGAAATGGTGATGCAGCTAGGTAAGGTCGGACTTCTTGTTGAGCGTTCACACCATGAAGTGGGAACTGCTGGACAGATGGAGATCAACTACCGCTTCACTGACATTCTTACCGCCGGCGATGATGTAATGAAGTTCAAGTACGTCATTCGCAACACTGCATGGCAGGGTGGAAAGACAGCAACATTTATGCCAAAGCCACTCTTCGGAGATAACGGCTCAGGTATGCACGTTCACCAATCACTCTGGAAGGATGGCAAGCCACTGTTCTTCGAAGCAGGAACTTACGGCGATCTATCAGACATGGCACGTTGGTATATCGGAGGTCTTTTGAAGCACGCTCCATCATTGCTTGCCTTCACTAACCCAACCGTTAACTCATACCGTCGCTTAGTTCCTGGATATGAAGCGCCAGTAAACCTTGTTTACTCAGCTCGTAACCGTTCGGCATGTATCCGTATCCCAATTACAGGATCCAATCCAAAGGCAAAGCGCATCGAGTTCCGTTGTCCAGATCCATCATCAAACCCATACCTAGCTTTCGCAGCAATGCTTATGGCTGGTCTCGATGGAATCATGAACAAGATCGAACCACCTGCCCCAGTTGATAAGGATCTCTACGAGCTAGAAGGCGAAGAGGCAGCATCAATTCCTCAGGTTCCTGGCTCTTTGGATGAAGTTCTCAACAACCTCGAGAAGGATCACGACTTCCTAACTCGCGGCGGAGTATTTGCGAAAGATCTTATTGATACATGGATCGCATTCAAGCGTAAGGAAGAGGTCGACTATGTTCGACTACGTCCGCACCCAGCTGAATTCGAACTGTATTACGACATCTAAGCCCTCTGTAATGAAATAACTCTTAATGACGAAGCCCGCCCCAAAAAGGCGGGTTTTGTTTTTTTACTTTCGAGCTAGCAATTTGAACAAGGCAATTGAAAGTAGTGCGCTGACCACGGATGCCACAATGACTGCAAGTACGGCTATGTCTTGAGTTTGAGCGTCATCAAAAGCCAAATCGGCGATAAAAATTGCTACGGTAAATCCGATACCCGCAGCACTTCCGGTAGCCATAATTGAAGAGTTTGTTGCTCCCTCTGGAAAGTCAGCCAATTTGGATCGCTTGGCAGCAATTGAGGCAATAAGAACTCCGAGTGGTTTTCCGATTACTAATCCAAAGAAAATTCCCCAAGCAATGAGTGATTGTGAAGCACCCTTGATTGACTCCGAGGTAATAACAACGCCAGTATTAGCAAAAGCAAAAATTGGAACTACCAGGAAGGTACTTATTGGGTGGAATTTGTGCTCCAGCCATTCAATGACTGATACGGAACCATCTTCGACATCTTCAACTTTAGTACCGCGGTGAAGGATATTTGGAGTCATGAGTCCAATAATTACGCCAGCCAAAGTGGGATGCACACCTGTCTTGTAGAACGAGAACCACAAAGTGAATGCAAAAACTGAATAAACAAGCATTGATTCAACGCCTGCTTTCTTTAGTATCGCAATTAAACCAACACATATCGCAGCTGCTGCCAACCACGAAAATTTGATTCCCGTTGAATAAACAAAAGCAATGATCAAGATCGCACCAATGTCATCAATAACGGCAAGTGCAAGCAAGAAGGATCGCAAAGAGGCCGCAACTGATGGCCCGAGCATGGCTAGCAAACCAACGGCCAAAGCAATATCGGTTGCAACCGGTACTCCCCAACCACCCGGTGCAACACCACCAGCTATCGCTAGATAAATCAACGCAGGTACAGCCATTCCACCTATCGCTGCGATAAAAGGTAACAAAGCTTTTTTGAGGGAGGCAAGGTGACCCGAAGTTAATTCACGCTTGATTTCCAACCCAACGACAAAGAAGAAGATGCTCATGAGCAGGTAGTTGATGACTTTAAGAATCGACAGATCAATCAAGTACCAATCAGCACCAATAGATAATTCAAAATCTAAGGTCGAAAAGTAATTCTCAGATAGCGGCGAGTTAGCTGTAATCAGACCAAGGGCTGAGGCCGCCAAAATAAGCAGGCCACCGGTTGATTCTCGATGGAGAAAGTCATTAAGCGGTGCTATGAGACTTCGCATGACATAACTCTAACTGAGTGAACTCTCCTGCGCTCGAATTTTTCGTGTAGCGAGCAGTAGATGACCAAAAAAGCCAAAAAGTAGAGCGAAAATCACACCAACACTTGAGTATGCCCAAGGACCCTCTTTGCCACCGATGAGATCCAGGAAGTATCCCTGCCATTCAAGCCATGGAGCAAAGGTATTTGTCACAAAACCCCAACCAATAATTGAACCAGCGATCATCAATGCGATGGATCCATTATTGACTGACCCATACATCCCACTGGGGTCAAACAAATCTTTTTCACTGTAGGCCTTTTTGCGAATCAGTACATCTGCAACGAATATCGAAGACCAAACTGCAACGGGAACACCTAAAGTTATCAAGAAACCCTGGAATGGATAGAAGAAATTGTCTGCAACCCAAACAATATAAATGGCTCCACCAAACATAATGATCGCATCAATAATGGCTGCCTGATATCGCTTTACCGGAACCCCCATAGAAACAAGTGCTAATCCGGATGAATAGAGATTCAAAATAGCTCCACCCACAAGTCCCAGAATTGCAACTGCCGCAAATGGGAGTAAGAACCAGGTTGGAAGTAATGTTGTTAAGGCACCTATTGGATCCATGGAAATTGCTTCGCTCAGCGATTTACTACTTCCGGACAAAGCTGCACCGTAGACAACAAGAATGATCGGAACTGTGGATGCTCCAAATACCGTCCACCCAACTACCGATTTACTTGAAACTGAACGCGGCAGGTATCGGGAATAATCGGCTGCTGCATTTACCCAACCCAAACCAATTCCAGTAATTGCAAAGATCACCGCACCCACAAAGGCTTGAAAGTTACCACTTGGAATAGCTGTGACTGCGCTCCATGAAACGTTATCGATGGTGAGCGCTATGTAAAACAAAGTCATCACAACAATGGTGATCGTGAGAAACTTTTGAAGTTTCATGATTACCTTAAACCCCAATACTCCCCCGATAACTGTCAGGGTTGCAGCCAAAGTAAAACCCATCAGCAATGAAAGATTGCGATCTATCCCACCAATGCGGGCAAAAATAGTTCCGGTAGCTAAAGTCGCAAGAGAAACTAGGACTATTTCCCAACCGACAAAAACTAAATAAGACAGGGCCCCCGGCACTCTGCTTCCTTTTACTCCAAATGATGCGCGGGAAAGAACCATCGTTGGTGCGTTCGAACGCTTTCCTGCAAGCGAACTTATTCCAACCAGTAGAAATGATCCGATCGTTCCAATAAAAGCTGCGATTGTTGCTTGTGTAAACGAGATTCCAAAACCCAAAAAGAATGCTCCGTATGACAGCGCCAATAAAGAGACGTTGGCACCGGCCCATGGCCAGAAAAGCGATCGAGCTTTTCCGGAACGTTCTGACTCTTCAATGACATTTGCGCCATTTATTTCTAGCTCAAAAGCAGGCATAACTACTTTCTCCGATTTTTTGCTCTCATCGCAATTCCACCTAAGAACACAAGTATGAGTGCTCCCAGCAAAATTCCTCCAGCAGGAATCGATGAGCCTTCAGTTGAATTACTAGTCGGCGTAGGTGATTGTGCCTCTGCATAATCAGGGGAGGCATTAAAGGTGTAATCACCTTCAATGACATGTCCATCATCACCAACGACTCGGTACTTCACTGTGAAAACTCCCGGTGCGCTTTGTCCCGAAACCTTCGTGGTAATTCTTCCACCACTGATGATCGGGTCTTCGTAGTTCACCGCAATTCCCGTCGAATCTACAACTTCTAGAGAATTCACTGCTTCGCCATCCAAAGTCTGCAGTTCTCCGCTGAATTCGATCCAAACCTCGGTTGGAATAGGGTTCACATTGGCAAACTGATCTGGATATGAGGACACGATTGTTACATGTGCCGAAGAACTAGGGATGGCTAAAACTGAGAGACAAGAAATCAGAAACAGAAAGACTAATTTGCGCATGAGTGCAGTTTAGTCGAGAAAGAAATCCAATAGGAAATCCTTAGTTCCCTGAGTAACTGAGTACTTCTCTAAATCAGTGATTCCTTCACTTGCGAGCAGCACATCATCAACAAAGAAATTTCCGGTGCACTCTTTAGCATCACGATTGAAGATGATGTAAGCAGCATCTGCCAAGATTTCAGGTGTTCGCCCAGCTAAGGCATCGATACCTGGAATCATTTGCAAGGCCGCGGTATCAATCACTGTGCGTGGCCATAGAGCGTTAACTCCAATGCCGTCGCGCTTGAACTCCTCGGCCATACCCAAAACACACATACTCATGCCGTACTTGGCCATTGTGTATGCAACATGGTTTTTGAACCATATTGGCTTCATTGAAAGTGGTGGAGAAAGATTCAAAATATGAGGATTACGACCTTCTGCTGCCGACTTTCGAAGATGAGGGAGCGCTGCCTGAGAAGTTAAAAAGGTTCCGCGCACATTGACATCAAACATCAAATCAAAACGCTTGGCAGGGGTCTGATCTGTAGGTGTCAGGTTGATTGCACTGGCGTTGTTTACCAAGATATCGATTCCACCAAAAGCCTCTGCGGCTTGAGTCATTGCTGCTTCAATTTGATTCTCATCTCGCAAATCGCATTGAATCGCTAGAGCTTTTCCGCCTGCTGCCTCAATCTCTGCCGCTGCGGTATGGATTGTGCCCGGAAGTTTTGGATTGGGATCCGAGGTTTTTGCTGCGATTGCAATTGATGCACCATCACGAGCCGCACGCAGAGCAATTGCTAAACCAATTCCGCGAGATCCACCTGTAATGAAGATTCTTTTCCCGGCTAGTGACATTTACTTACCCTTCTTAGACATGAACTTCATGAATGCTTCCATAGCTTCTTCTGATTGAAGGGCCATTGCAAATATTTCAAACTCAGCCTTCATAACGGCTGCCACAGAATCATGGTTACGTGCTTTGAGCAACGCCTTGGTATTGATGATCGCCTGAGGTGGTTGCTCGGCAATATGTTCGGCGATCTTTGTTGCGTGTGCCAACGGGTCTGTATCCTTTGCAGTAACAAGTCCCATGTCAATCGCTGAGTCAGCGTCAAAGCTTTCACCAGTCATAAAAATTCTTGCTGCTCGTTGATATCCCACAAGTTGAGGGAACAAGTAGCTAGAGCCAGCTTCTGGAACAAGACCTAAAGATGCAAAAGGCATGGAAAAGTTTGCAGTTGGGCTAGCAACAACAACGTCACAGTGCAGCAACATCGTTGTTCCGACGCCTACTGCGTTTCCTTTGACCGCAGCAATCAGAGGTTTCGGAAAGTTAAGAAGCGCAGCTAAAAATTGTGCAACCTCTGAATCATCCGAAGTTGGTGGATTGTTCATGAAATCGTTGATGTCGTTGCCTGCGGTGAAGTGCTCCCCCGCTGACGTTAAAACTACTGCTCGGATTCCAAAATCACCTGCAGCCTCATTAAGACCCTTAGCTAATCCTGCGTACATAGAACGAGTCAGGGCGTTCATCTTTTCCGGACGATTAAAGGTGAGGGTTAGCACTCTATTTTCTAGGCTAGACAAGATTTCGCTCAT